>ENA-ORXD01001039-ORXD01001039.1-sediment-metagenome-genome-assembly--contig:-NODE-1039-length-26674-cov-4.238749_pt1 | contig 26674 bp, 25 predicted proteins | sample MGYA00237862_ERZ511471 | MGnify/ENA metagenome assembly ERZ511471 | reverse complement strand
GCTGGGCCGCCACCACCAGGCGTCAGGAGGGCTTGAGTCGGTCACGGCGTCGTACTTGGCGCCGGTGGCCAGATCGACCCGCGCCACCCGGTTGGCCGGCTCTCGTTCGGCCATATAGAGAGAGCTGCGGCTTGCATCGGTCCACGCTAGGAAGAACGGGGTCTGAACAGAATTCCCGGCAAGGCCATCGGTGACGATATCGGTGGTTTTGATTCCGAGCATCAGATCGATTTCCGCCAGGCGTGCCGGAGCGGCCTGCTCGGTCACATAGGCGGTGCCGCCATCAGCGCTCAGTGCCAGGCCGACAGGATTTCCCAATCCGATGAACAGAGGTGTTTTTGAGCCGGTGGTTAGGTCGATGCGACGCAGGCGGCCATCGTCGTAACCAACGGTGTAGGCCTGCTGGTTTTCCAGGTCGAGGACCAGTTGCTGGGGCGCGCCGAGGTTGAAGGTGACCAGGCTTTTGGCGCCCGTGGCAATTTGTACCCGCCACAATGCGCCAGTGGTGCCGGGGTCATCGCGGGTCGTCACATAGGCCACTCCCTGGCCGAGATCGAGTTCGACGTCTTCTGGGTGTGAAAGCCCGGTTGCAATAGTTGTTACCGTGGTTGAGCAGGCCGGAGTGGTGCCTGTGCCGCACTGGGGCGGCAGATTGGTGCGTTTCAGCTCGCCGCTTCCATACTCTACGAAATACAATTGGTTCTGGGCCGGGTCCATTGCGGCCCCAACCGCCGCGCTCAACCCAATCAGTAAAGGAGTTTTGGTCAATGCCTCGACTCGCTCGGCCCTGACCGTTAGCGCGATGAGGCAAGCTGCCAACAAGATCAGAGAACCCCTGAACCCTCTTGTCCATTGAAACTTTCTCTTTTTCATTTCCTCATCCTTTCTCTGTTCTTTTGGTTGAATATACCCAGCATTCCAAAAGCAACATTGCAAAAGATAAATGGATTCTAATTTGCAACAAATCACTGTCAAGAAAGGGGATGATGATTTAAGGAGAGTTTTTCTGGGTTTTGATGAATTAACTGCGCCAGAACCCCAGTGAGGTCATGGCCCTATGCAACCTTATTGGGCAAGAAGAAAAAAATCATTAGAGCGGAAAGGTGGGGACGGAATGGGGGAGGAGGGGAGAACGCAGGGGGCGAGCCCCTGCGTTCTCTTTTGAATGAGAGCTTATTCTGGAAACTGCACATTGAGCGGCGCACGACGGGATGCTGCGCTCGGACCGTAGTTGGTTGCCAGATAATCAAGGATGGCGTTCTCCAGCTCAGGTTTCAGTTGCCAAAGTCCCTGTTTTTCCTGCATCCAGCGGATCATTTCCAACCAACCGTCGCGATCAGCTTTGTTCTGGGTGATCAGCATGGGGGAATGGCAGACTGTGCAGGTTGCTTTGACCTGTTCGAAACCCGGCGCAATGATCAGCCCGGTTTCCTTGTCGACTTCTGCTTCGGCCGCCAGGGATGGCAAGACGCACCCCAGCAGCAGAGCCGCCGTTATCAGCCAACGCACGATTCCATTCATATCGAGCCCCTTTCTACACCACCTTGACGGCGATGCGATGGCAGGCGTTATTCAGGTACCCGCGCGGATTCCAGCCCGGCACGACCATCGGTTGCAACGCCCCTTTTTCATCAGTAGCGCGTGCCCAGATTTCATAATAGCCGGCCTGGGGGAATTGCACTTTGGCTGACCAATTCTGCCAGGCCAGCCGGTTACGCGGGGCCTTGAGAACACAAGGCTGCCAGGTCGCACCAAAATCGATTGAAACGTCCATGGCTTTGACGGCCAGGTCACCAGCCCAGGCATGACCGCGAACTTCCAGCTCCTGGCCGAAGGTCAATACTGTTCCGGACTTCGGGAAGGTGACGATTGATTTCACCGGCATCGACTCGATGACTTTCATGTCCTCTTCAGGAACTTTAGCCCCGGGTGCCACCGGGTAAGCCGGCACTCGGTAGGACATGCCAGTCATCTTCGGCCCGTCGTGCTCCTTGTTGCGGATAGCGATGCGGGTCAGCCACTTACCCGATGTCGAAGCAGGCCATCCACCGGTAATCAGGCGCAAGGGGTAGCCATGCAGCAGGGGGATCTCCCCGCCATTCATGGACCAGGCAATTAGCGACTCGTCTTCGAGAGCTTTGGCAATCGGGACGCCGCGGGAGATAACGACCTTTTTCGGGTCGCCGCTGACGTGGGTGTCGGCGCCGTAATAACCGATATAGACGGCGTCGTCTTTCAGACCGACATATTCCAGGACATCGCGCAGCCGGACGCCGGTCCACTCGGCGCAGGAGATGGCTCCCACTCCCCATTGGTTCCCTTTGGCCGGAGGATTGAATTCGGCCCGACCGTTTCCGCCGCATTCGAGCTGTATCTGATAGGTGTAAGGTTTGAATTTCTTTTTCAGTTCCGCCAGGGACAACGTCACAGTGCGTTTGGCCGACTCGCCGTCAATGGTCAGTGTCCAAGTTTCCGCACTTGGGTTGACGGGACGTAAACCATTGTCGCGCACGAACATGGTCTTATAGGGAGTCACATCGTCATCGAGAAAATGGGGGGGCGGTTCGGCATTCAACGGTTTGGTGTTGAGGACAATCATTTCCGGGATTTTTCCTTCGATGGCCATGGATTCAGCAGCATTGGCCATGCCGACCAGCTGCACTCCATCAGGCAACAAGTCTCCGAAAGGGATCTGGGTTCCCAGAGCGGCAGCCAAAGTCGCTACGCTGCCAGTGCGCAGGAATTTACGTCTCGATACTCCTGAGTTTTCGGTTTCAGTTCCATTGGTCAATTCAGTGTCTTCATTTTTCATTCGCCACCTCCTGGGATTCAAAGGTTTTAATCATTTCTAGGATACTCGATTGCCGGAAAATTTCTCCCGCCAGAAAACATTAAAATCCAGGCATCGCCCGGTTTAAACCCCGAAAAAATGGTTAACGGTTCGGAATTCCAAGAGGAAATTGGCGTTGAGAAAAAATGCAATAGGACAAGGGACTCAAAGAAAAACGTCGCAGGCTGTATCAACGACCAAGTCGATCAAACCGGTCCTGAACCTTTCGAGCTTGGTCAGCGCGACACCGGCTTGAGTCAGAGCGTGGATTTCGGCAAGGGCTTTTTTGGCTGCAACCAGGTCGCTGAAATCCTGCCTGGTGATTTCACCCATCGCCAGAAGCTTGGTCCATCTCTGCAGGTCTTGTTCGGCATGGTCAATGAACGCCTGAGTGTCCTGTTGGGCCTGTTCTTCCAGACCATCGAAAAGTTCCTTGGCCAGGTTTTTGGCGCCAGACTTGAGAGCCTCTGCAAAATCGTCAAATGATGGCATGGCTATTCTCCCCTCGATGAACATTAGGACGCTTCTTTTTTATTCGCTTCCAGGCAGATGATTTCGTCAAACGCATCGGCCGCCGGACCTTTGAACTCGGCGATGATAACTCCGCTCAATGTGGAGCGTTCTTCCCAACGTTTGAAAAATTTACCCAGCAGGTTGCCATCCATTTGGATCAGGATTTCCCATTGTCTGGCCGAGATGTTGTTGCTGGGCACGCCTTTGACATACTCGTGTGCTTTGTGTAACTCGACGATGAGTGCTTCGACAGCAGCACGGTGTTCGGCATATGGCTCTTTGGCTTTATCCATCATGGCCAGAGTCTCTGCTTTGAGTGATGTTGCATTCTGATAAGCCGTCGGGCTATAGGGGCCGATCAGCGGCGTACAGGCAGCGAAAAGAAGAATCAGCAACAAAAGGCCGGAGATGTTTTTTCTCAAGGACGAATATCGAAGCATCATGTCCTCCTTCTCATCAAATCGAATGTTCGATACGGCGGGTGTCACCTGAAAATTTTGGCCTTGAGAGGGTGCCGGAGGGTGAAACTGCGTTACGGGGTGAGGATTTACTTAAAAGTTGATGCAGGTTTGAGAATTTTAAAATTTAGCTGGAGAGTGTCAAGGCGGGAAAGGGATTGATTTTGTGAAGGATAAAGAGTTTCGTTCCCGTCAAACAGAAAAGGCCAAGCTGTTTCCAGGTTGGCCTTTTCTGTGGTGTCGAAAAATGATCTCGCTAACCGATAATGATCTGGGCCAGCGGGTAGCCAACCAGGCAGGCGCTCACAACAGCAATCAGGCCGGGGACCATGAAGCTGTGGTTGAAGTACCATTTGCCGATTTTGGTGGTGCCGGAGATGTCGAAGGTGACGGTAGCGATATCCGACGGGTAGTTGGGGATAAAGAAGTAGCCGTAACACGAAGGCATAATACCGATGAGCAGGGCAGGGGGAAGACCGAGAGCAAGACCGACCGGCATCATCATGCGGCAGGTGGCAGCCTGGCTGTTGATGACGACGGAGACAACGAACATGGCCAGAGCAAAGGTCCAGGGATAGGCATTGACCATTTCGGTAATGCCGGTTTTGAAGCTGGGCATTGCGAATTGGAAGTAAGTGTCGCTCATCCAGGCGATACCGAAGATGGCAATCGCGGCGACCATCCCAGACTTGAATACGACACCTTCAGGAACTTTGGACGATTTGGTTTTGGTCACGATAAGGATCAAGCCGCCGAAAGCCAGCATCATCATCTGAATGATGACGTTCATCTTAATGGCTTTTTCACCTTCGGCGAGGGTGCGAATTTCCGGGAACATGGCGATGATGACGATGATGACCAGGGAGAGCAGGAACAGGAGGACGGCATTGCGGGCCGAGGACGGGAGTTTTTCATCCAGAGTCGTAGCAGTGGTTTCTTCGATGCGCTTACGCCAGACCGGATCCTGCAAACGCCGCTGATATTCGGGATCGTCCTGCAGTTCCACCCCGCGCCGCATGCTGTACAGCGACATGGCGATGTTGCCGATGAAGGTGGCCGGCACGGTAACGCTGAGGATGGTCATTAGGGTAATGTCAGCATTGATGCCGGTGAGTTGGGAGAGGTAATAGACGACCGCGGCGGAGATTGGGCTGGCGGTGATGCCCAGCTGGGAAGCGACCGATGCTGCTGCCATGGGACGTTCCGGGCGGATGCCGTTTTTCAAAGCGACGTCACCAATGATCGGCATGATGGTATAAACGGCATGGCCGGTACCGAGCAGGAAGGTCATGAAATAGGTGACCATGGGTCCGATCAGAGTAACCCGCTTGGGATTGGAACGCAGAATCCGTTCCGCGACCTGCAGCATGTATTTGAGGCCACCGGCGGCTTCCAGGACAGCGGCGCAGGTAACCACCGCCATGATAATGAGCATGACCTGAATGGGAGGACTGGTTGGGGGCATATGGAAGACGAAGACTTCGAAGACCAGGCCGATACCGGAAACGACCCCCAGACCGATGCCGCCGTAGCGGCTGCCGATGTAAAGCATGAGGAGCAGGAACAGAAACTGGACGTATAACATGGTGCATTCTCCTTTGAATGAGGTTGAAGGACCGAGAAGATGTTGGTTGGAGGCATGATGTACGACCCGGTAGCGGAGTTGCGGGGCAGGCTCCAAAGATCCCGCTGGGTGTTTTTCATGCGTCCTTGTGATAACCTTATCGTCGTTGTTGTGATGAAGTAAATATTCAGGAATTAAAGAGTTTTTTGTTATTTTTGGGGATTAAGTTCATTTTGTTCACAGCCTGGAAAAATGCGGCCGAGGGGATGCTTGAAGGGTTTTTCAGACTATTGTTTACTTGACAGTTCGAAGCTGACTTGCCATGGTAGGCGCCGACCCCAGACCGAGCAGAGGGTTCTTCTCCGGCGGATGGAATTGGAGCACTGATGACGCAGAACGAACATCCCTTTGAAAGCCTTACTCCAAGCTTTGTTATGGATGCTGTGGAAAGCCAGGGATATGTCTGCGATTGTCGGACCTTTGCACTTAACAGCTACGAGAATCGCGTTTACCAAGTCGGCATCGAAGATGCTGAACCGCTGGTCGCCAAGTTCTATCGGCCCGAGCGCTGGAGTGTCGCTGAGATTGTCGAGGAGCATCAGTTCTGTTTCGAATTGGCTGCGCAGGAATTGCCGGTGGTCGCTCCGCTGCGCAACGCTGACGGAGAATCGTTGTTTGATTTTCACGGATTCCGGTTTGCGCTTTTCCCCCGCAAGGGAGGGCATGCGCCGGAACTGGATAACTTCGATAACCTGCATACTTTGGGGAGGATGTTGGGTCGTATTCACCTGGTCGGAGCCGTGCGACCGTTTCAGCATCGACCCACCTTGACTATTCAGACTTTTGGCAGAGACAGCGTGACGTTGATCGGTGCTGGCTTTATGCCTTCCGAGTACCGCGAAGTGTACGATTCGCTTTCCCAGCAATTACTTCAAGCCATTGAAACCATTATGTCCGAGGCTAAGCCGGTTACCTTGCTGCGTACCCACGGTGACTGTCATATCGGAAATATCCTATGGCGTGACCATGCTCCCCACTTTGTTGATTTTGACGATGCCCGCATGGCCCCTGCAGTCCAGGATATCTGGATGCTCCTGTCCGGCAACCGTCAGCAACAAACTGTACAGCTCGATGAAATCATCAGCGGCTACAGTGAGTTTTTTGATTTCCGGCCTCGAGAACTGCGTCTGATCGAAGCCTTGCGCACGCTTCGCATGCTTCACTTCAGTGCCTGGCTGGCACGGCGCTGGAATGACCCCGCCTTTCCCCGTTACTTCCCCTGGTTCAATACGATGACTTACTGGGGGCAGCATATCCTCGATCTTCGCGAACAACTCGCTGCTTTGCACGAACCGCCCCTGCAATTGTCCTGAGGTTTCCCCTGCCAACGTCCCTTCGCTCAACTTGCTTTTTAAGACCCGTCTGATAACTGGTTAATGGAGCCCGATTCGGGTATCTCGCGGTAATCAGGACCAGAGGGGAGCTTATGGCCAGGCCAAGGCAAGTCAAAACGAAGCAAAAAGCCCCAGACCAACCTCCACCCAATGAATCGCCACCGGATGTAATTTTGGCTCCTGGTTCCAGCGGCGAAAGGGTTCAGCTCCTTCAGCAACGGTTGCATCAGCTCGGCGTCGATGTCGGCCCGACTGATGGCATTTATGGTCGGAAGCTGGCCGATGCGGTTGCCAGATTTCAGGAGTTGACTGGTGCCAAAGGGGATGGAATTTTTGGGCCGGAGACAGAACACTTTTTAAACATTTTCGAACAGTTGCAAGATGCTGCACAGCCCTTGCCGGAACCCACCGAAAATGACGGCCGGCCTGCTTTGTGGGATACCCTGCGAGCGATCAATGCTCTCGATGATCCTTTATTGCGTCTGCAACGCCTGCTGGATGTCCAGGAGAGGGCGCTCCGCTACAGTGACGAGCAACTGGAAGATGAAGCTCTTGGTATGGCCTTTCGCACCGCTGGACAAGGTCTGCGCACTGAGAGGGGGCGGGAGTTGCTTGAATCTGAGCCGATGGGGCGCTTACTCTCGATTTTGAAAGAGCGGGGGGATTCTCGCTTTGAAAAACTTAGGGCGTTGTTTGAAAAAGTCCGACCCGAACCCGAGCCAACGCCAACGAAACCCCCTCGTGCCAAGAAATCGCCTCCACCTCTCACCCTGGCCAAAACGACTCCGAAAATCGCCAGTGACATGTGGGATCGCAACGACCAGCTTGGTTATGCGTCCTATGCTCGCTCTCTAGCCGCCCTGATCACCCACCCTGATACCAAACCACCGTTAACGATTGGCCTCAAAGCACCCTGGGGGGCTGGGAAAACCTCGTTGATGCGTATGGTGCAGGCCTTGCTCGACGGCGCACCTGAACATACCGGAATGACAGGCCGGGACCAGGCGGATCATCATACCCAGGATGCTGGCTCCATGGCCGTAGATGGTGGCTGGCAGACACGGTTACATTTTCGGGAACTCCTCGACTCACTGAAAAATCCCCAGCAACCGGGGATGCTGCTGCAGCCGTTCGCAAGTGAGACGGGTAGCGCCTTAAAGATTCCTCCCCGAGCTACGGTCTGGTTCAACGCGTGGAAATATCAGAATTCTGAACAATTGTGGGCCGGGCTGGCGCACTGCATCGTCAGCCAAGTCACGGCTCGCCTGCAACCGGAGCAGCGGGAAAGGTTTTGGCTGAGCCTTCACGCCAGGCGGGTCGACGTCAATATGGTCCGGCGGGCTTTTTACCGGCAAGTGTTTGAAGAGTTCCTCCCTAACGCCTTGCTTTGGCTGGCCGGCACCGTTGGAGCCGTAGTCCTTGGCGTCGTGCTGCCGCAGCTTTTTTCTTTGCTCGGCTTTGCTGGCGCAGGTCTGATGTTGAATCGGTTGTGGGATGCCTGGCAAAAAAAATTGGAGGCCAGTCGCGACAATCCAGTCAAAGGTGCGTTTCGGGAGTTCCTGCGAGCGCCGGTCTATGAGGGGAAGCAAGGGTTTCTGCATCTGGTTGAGTCGGATCTGCGCGAAGTCCTGAAACTGGTGGCCACACCTGAGCAGCCCCTGGTCGTCTTTATTGACGACCTCGACCGCTGCGCACCCCCCAAGGTGGCCCAAGTCGTAGAAGCGATCAATCTGTTCCTGGGGGGAGATTACCCCAACTGTGTGTTCGTGCTGGGGATGGAGCCTGAAATGGTGGCGTCCGCTCTCGAACTCAGTTATCAGGACTTGGCCAATAAGTTGAAGGGGATTGCCGCGGCCAGGGACCGTGCGCCGTTGGGGTGGCGATTCATGGAAAAGATCGTGCAACTTCCCTTGACCATTCCGCCCCCCACCAGTTCCGGCATGGACCATTACCTGCAATGGCTGTTGGGGGCTGTGCCCGAGTCCACGGAAACGGAACCTGCGCCCGCTGAAGACCTGGTGCAGAAATTTGAGAAGCGCATCGGCAAGGCTGAGGACCTTAAAGACGTTGAAACCATGACTCTGCAAGGCCTTGGCGGGCGCCTGACCAGTAAAGAAAAGGTCGCTTTCAGGGAGGCCGGCAAGCGGGTGTTCAGCCGCAAGATGACAACCAGCGATCCTCTGGTGCAACAATTCGTAGCCGAGGCTATGAGGTGGTCCGTCGCCAACCCTCGCCAGGCGAAGCGTTACATCAACCTGTACCGTTTCTATGCCGCCTTGCGTTATACCTATCTGGTCGACGGGTTCTACAGCGATGCGAAAGTTCCGGTTCCCACTGATGCCGTTCTGGCCAAGTTCGTCACTCTGGCCATTCATTGGCCGCAAGCCATCAGCTGGTTGTGGATTTTACAGGACGGGCAGACACCCTGTTTGGCAAAATTGGAAAATAAGGCGCGTCAACTCCAGGATAATCCGCCAGAGCATGGAAATCAGGACGAGGCCTGGGTAACTTTTCTTGAAGAACTGCAACTGGCCCAGGATTGGACTATTGATAGTGATTTCAGACGCTTTCTTGCTGCTGGAGAACCTTTGAGTCATTACCAGGGGGGCCGTTTGTGGTAAGGGCTCTTGACTTGACAAGATCGTATACCGTAATGTTGTCCAGCGAGCGGGTCTGACCCGCTCGATTTTTTTTGTAATCGAGACTTTTGCGGCCAGCAATCGGTACCCTGCGGGAGCCTTTCGTTGGCCTGTTTATCAGGAAATAGAATGCTGAATTTCGACGAACTGGAAAAGGGCTTTAGCGAAGTTGAGGCCATGGCCGAGGCAGCCCGCTGTCTTAACTGCAAGGACCCCCGTTGTGTACAGGGGTGTCCCATCGAAAACCGCATCCCGGAGTTCATCCAAGCTATCCGTAATGGTGACATGGTTGAAGCGATCCGTCTCATCAATGCCCGCAGCAATCTGGCCGTAATCTGTGCCAGGGTCTGTCCGCACAGCGATCAGTGCGAAGGGGCCTGTATCCTGAGTAAAAGGGGGGAGGGGGTGCGCATCAGCAAATTGGAGCGCTTCCTTGCTGATAAGGAGATGGAGCTGGCTTTGACGCGGGTGCGAGAAAAGGTCGCTGTCATCGGTTCCGGTCCTGCCGGTATGAGCGTCGGAGCCATCCTCGCCAAAGAAGGCTATCGGGTCAGCATCTTCGAAGCTCGCCCCCAGCCCGGTGGAGTTTTGCGCTATGGCATCCCCGAATATCGTCTGCCAAAGGTCATGGTGGATAAGCAGATCGAAATCATCCGCAATCTCGGAGTACGCTTCGAAACCGGTGTCGTAATCGGCGAGGATATCACTCTCGATCAACTCTTTGCCATGGGTTACAAGGCGGTCTTTATCGGTACCGGCACCGGATTGGCGCGCAAACTGGAGGTCCCCGGCGAGGACCTTAACGGCGTACTGCAGGCTATTTACCTGTTGGAGACCGTGGAACTGGTGCGCGAAGAAAGGCTGCCTTTGGCGCATCTCCCGATCAAACCGGGCAATCGGGTTGTGGTGGTCGGGGCAGGAAACGTGGCTGTCGATGCCGCTCGCACAGCATTACGTTTCGGCGCGGCAGAGGTCACGGTCATGGACATTGTGGCTGAAACTGAACGGCGCGCCAACGATAAGGAATTTGCTGAGGCTCTGCATGAAGGGGTGAAGTTCCAGTTCGAAACCAGCGTGGTTGAGATTCACGGTACAGATAGCGTTACGGGGGTAACCATTCAGAATTTCACTCGCCAGTTCAGCGGTCGTGACAGCCGTTTTGTATCGGTTTCGGACAGTCAACGGCAGATCGAATGCGACAGGGTGGTGGTGGCGATTGGGCAGAAGCCATTTGCGCGAATCGTGGCCACGACTACAGGATTGAAAACCAATGAAAAGGGGTATGTTATCACCGCACAGGACCCTTTTTACGGAATGACCACCCGGCCAGGTGTGTTTGCAGCTGGAGACGTGGTGCATGAACCTCAAACCGTGATCCTGGCGATGCGCGAGGGACGAAGGGTGGCAGAGGCGATGGATGCGTATTTACGGAGCCTGCATCTCTAACCTCGGTTATCTGAACGGGGCATGCAGGCGACGATGACAGAGACGGCACAGCGCTACGAGTCGGTCTGTGCAGGCTTCGAGATCGGACAAATGGCAGTCATGACACCGAGGAACCAGTCCTCGACAGCCTTTAATCTGAACCCTGCGGGCTGTTTTGCAGGTGTGATCGTAATCTTGGTGGTGAATTGAAAAACGCTCGAGTTTGAGTTCCTTTTCGCAAACCTGGCAGCGGCCGTGCTGGCGTTGCCAGAGAGTGCGGCGGATGAGCGGATGCCGTTGGATTAAGCGGGCAAAATTAACCCAGGAATCGTTTTTGGAGAGCGATTGGGAAACCATAGCCTGACCCTCTAGGTTAAAGATTGCCCGATTTGGCTAATGTCGACCCAGAGTATAACGAAAAAGGCAGCCCATGAAAGGCAGCCTTTGAATATTTAATCTGTTCCTTCTGTCCATTCCGGGTAAGCCCAACCCCCCTGGCCCTTTTCAAGAATATACAACCGGCTTTCATCTATCCCTTGCCCCTTAAGATAGGCATAGGCGCGCTGAGCGCCACCGCCACCCCGCGGGCAAACGATAACGACGGGCGTGTCAGCTGCCTTGCAGGCACCAAGTATCCTGTTGAGTTTATTCTGGTTTTCAACGGATTTGACCGGATAGGCGTAGGTTGCAAGGGCGCCGGGAATATGATGTTTCTCAAAATCCGCTTGTTCTTGGATATCCACGAGGATTGGAGGGGTGCCGGCGTCCAGGTTCTGTTTCAAGGTTTCCGCGGTGATAAAATTATAATTTTCAGCCTGAGCCAATACAGACAACGACCAGAACAGGCTGAAAAGGCAGCAACAAACAGATATCGCCAGTCTTTTCATTGATTCCTCCTTGGGTTAATTAGATAACGCTAGCACACGTGTCTGCCTGTTTTGAAATTGAAAAAACAATAAATATATAGAATTGGATAGGTATTTTTTATATTGGTATGATTGTAAATATTTACGTGTCGACGTATCGACATATATGTTTTGCGGAAAGATTTGACCCTGCAAGGCGTTACGCTGCAAACAGATAATAAGAAGCGGGGTTGAAGAACGGGGTAGAAGAAATGTGCTCTTCCCTGAAGAGGGTCTGTTAAAAAGATTGGTGCTTATGTTTCATATAAGGTAAGCTACAGGGTCCACTGGCAGCCCTAAATCATTCCAGAAGCTGAGCACTGCCTTTTCTTCCATATCCTGCTCGGGTCGCCTTCCCGTTTCTTTTTGAGCACCATTTGATAGGTTTTATTCATGACTGAAGAGATCGTAACGAGTTTTGCCCAGTTGTCCCTTGCTCCGGCCATCTTCAAGGTAATTGATGAGGTCGGCTATGAAACACCCTCACCGATCCAAGCCCGCAGTATTCCCCCCTTGCTGGAAGGGCGTGACCTGCTTGGTCAGGCCCAGACCGGCACCGGAAAGACCGCGGCCTTTTCCTTGCCCCTGTTGAGTCGTTTGAATCCTGCCTTGAAATCTCCGCAGGTTCTTGTTTTGACCCCCACCCGGGAACTGGCCTTGCAGGTCGCCGAAGCCATGCAGACCTATGCCCGTCATTTGCCTGGTTTTCAGGTTTTGCCAGTGTACGGTGGGCAGAACATGGGACAGCAGTTAAGGCAGTTAGCCCGTGGCGTACAGGCCGTGGTTGGGACGCCGGGCCGAATTCAGGATCATCTGAATCGTGGCACTTTGCGGCTCGATAAGCTTTCCTGCGTGGTCATCGACGAAGCTGACGAAATGCTACGCATGGGGTTCATCGAAGAAGTTGAGCAGATTCTCGAACATACCCCGGCTGATCGCCAGACGGCCCTGTTTTCTGCGACCATGCCCCAGGAAGTGCTGCAAGTAGCGCGTCGCCATTTGAAAGATCCTGTTGAGATCCGTATCAAGAGTAAAACCTCGACAGTGGAAACGATTTCCCAGCGGTTCTGGCAGGTGAAGGGCCTACATAAACTCGATGCCTTGACCAGAATTCTGGAGGCTGAGGAGATTGAGGCGATGATCGTGTTCGTCAGGACCAAGCTGGCGACTGTGGAATTGGCTGAAAAACTCGAGGCGCGCGGTTTTTCCAGTGCACCGTTGAACGGCGACATGACTCAAGCTTTGCGGGAGAAGACTATTGAGAGACTCAAAGCCGGGTCCCTCGATATCGTGGTGGCTACCGATGTTGCTGCCCGCGGCCTGGATGTGAAACGCATCAGTCACGTTGTCAATTACGATATCCCATACGATACCGAAGCCTATATCCATCGCATTGGCCGTACTGGTCGGGCCGGCCGGGAAGGGAAGGCCATCCTGTTTGTCGCCCCTCGCGAGCGGCGCATGCTCGCCGCTATTGAGCAGGCGACCCGCCAGCCGATTACCCCTATGTCCTTGCCGACTCGGAAGGATATTACCGATCGTCGCATCGGCTTGTTCAAGGAACAGATTGCTGATGCCATGGAGTCTCAGGATCTGGAATTTTTCGAGGAGTTAATCGACAGTTATCAGAGCGAATACGATGTCGGTTTGCGTCGGATCGCTGCGACACTCGCCTATCTGGTCCAAAAGGATCGGCCGCTGCAAATGCCAGGGGGGGGCAGTGAAGAGGTGGTTGAAGCTGAATCCATGGGACGACCTCCTCAGTCTGGCGTAGCCGTGTCGAACGAGGGGCTTTGTCGTTACCGTATCGAGGTGGGTCGCAAACATGGGGTGGAACCGCGCCATATCGTTGGAGCGATCAGTAACGAAGCTCGTATCAGTAGCAGTGATATTGGTCAGATCAAACTCTTCGATGAGTTCAGCCTGGTGGATCTGCCTGAAGATATGCCGCCGGCAGTTTTCCGGCATCTGCAGAGTGTGTGGGTTTGTGGCCAGCAACTGAAAATCAGTGTGGATACTGGAGGCAAAGGGGCAATGCCCGGTAACCGTCCCAAAAAACGGCCGCTGCCCAAAGGGGGAGAGAAACGTCCGATGAAGCCTGTGGGGAAAAAGCCACCTCACAGTCGGCGTGGTTCGCCTAAAGGGAAGTAAGCGACCTGCGGCTCATTGAAGTCAGATGATTTTGTCTTCGGGTGGGACTTCCTGCCCGTCGTTCAATTCAATCCAGAAGGTCGTCCCTCCTCCTGGGGTCTCATCGATCCAGATGTTGCCACCATAGAGACGACAGATCTTCTGGACGATAGCCAGCCCTATGCCCGTTCCTTTGGTGTGCATGCCCGTCGAACCACGATAAAAGGGGTCGAAAACCTTGATGCGTTCTTCGGCGGGGATGCCGCTGCCATGATCCCGGACATGAAGCCCAACCTTACTACCTCTCCGTTCCCCCCCGACGTCGATCCCTTTCTCTCCGTCGCAGCCATAGCGTAATGCGTTACTGAGCAAATTAGCGAACAATTGATTGATCAGAGTTTCGGGGAGGAGTAAGTCCGGCAAGGGGGTGACCCTTATCAGCGCTCTGGCATTTGCAAACTGCCCGGTCAACTCTTCGATGACCTCCCTGACGATTTCGTTTGTTACTACGGGAGAGGATGGCCGTTCTAATTTTCCTACTTTGGCCAATGCCAGCAAATCTTCCATCTGTGCCAGCATTTTATGCCCTTGTTTTTCAATCTCAGTCAGGAAGTCGAGGGCCTGGCCATCGAGTTTTTCCCGGTACAAATCTTTCATTATTTCGGCATAGCCGATAATTGGAGTCAAGGGACTGCGCAGGTCGTGTGAAACCGTGTAAACAAAGGTGTCCAGTTCCTTGTTGGCTGCCAATAACTCCATTTCCGCCTGCTTCCGCTCGTTGATTTCCTTTTCCAGCCGGCGGTTGGTTTTTGCAAGGTCTGTATTGCTGGCAGCAAGAGCGTCTAACGCAGCTTCTTTATCCTCAATGGCCTGATTGATGGAGCGCAGCATTCGATCGAGAACTGCCCCTAGTTGCCTGGTCTCGGCGGTTCCGCTGATCGGAATGTTTGATCTGGCAATCCCCTCCTGTTCAATCCCCAGTGCTGCTTGGGTGAGCTGTCCGAGAGGCTTGGCCAGGTTTCTTGATAGAAAGATGGAAAAAGCAAAAGCAACTGCAAGGGAAAGGATCGCCAGGTAAACGATCCGGTCGCGTAACATTTTTCCTGGCAGGGCGATTTCGTCGAGGTACATGCTGGAGGCGATATACCAATCAAGGGGGGCGAAGTAGCTGACGTAAGCTCTTTTCCAGTACGCGAAATTCCCTTTATGGTCAGGTTTGTCCCAAATATAGTCAAACGGGCGGTCCGGAGTTTGGGACGCTTTGATGAAATCATCGACAATCGGATGCCCTGTCGACGGATTTTCCAGCTGGCTGAATTCTTGCCCCATGATATTGGGATGGATCAGCATCTCTTTGTGGCCGTTGAAGACGAACATGTAGCCCGTTTCGGCCACTCTCACCTCGCCAAAGGTGTGATTCAGATCCATGATGATAGCATCGAGGCGTTTTTGAGTTTCTTCCTCGATATCATCGATATAAACCCCGGTTCCGATCACCCAGTTCCAGGGCTTGAACAGCTTGACGTATGAAATTTTCGGTTGTTGGGCTGTCAACCCTTCACGAGTCGGTTTTGGCCACAGGTAATCAATATATCCTTCACCTTTGGACAGGCAGGCATCAACCATAGCCACAAACAGGTTGCGCTTGGCCCCTAACGCACTGTTGAAAATAGCATCGTCAAGAATTTTACCGTCCAGTTCCGGCAGAGTGGGATGCATGATCATGCGCGGAATCGGTCGCTCCATGTCGTTGACCCACATGTACCCGACCCCATCGTCGTAGCGCAGGCTGCGCAGGTGTTCGATCGCTTTGTCTTGAGCCCATTTTTCGCTAATGATTCCGTTTTGAAAATCGGAGTAAGCTTCGGTGACATGTGCGACGCCAAGGCTGACGATGTTTTTTAACTCTGACTTGCGACGATCAAGAGTGGCTTCTTTGTGGAAGATAAGGCTTTTATATTCGTTTTCAACGTTCAGCAGCACGGCATGCATCAGGTCACGGGCATGTTCCTCCTTGGCTCTGAAGACAGCTTCTTCCATGCTGTGTTGAGCAAGCGAAGCAATGATAACGATGGCTAAAAGGACCATCGCACCAACCACCACAAGGATTCTGGATTGCAAAGAATGAAACATCGATGCCTTCTCGAATGGGTTAAAACCCGGGTCCGACTTGCCTGCACCGTGTAAAAGCCCCTAAAGTCTATCAAATTAGGCAAGAATCGGAAATCGGCCGAAGCGAATTTTCTTCGTTTTCTCTTGTCCTAAAATAATATTCGGTGGAGTGCAGGAGTGATTCCGGCGGGGTGTTCTTAAAACTCTTTGGGAAGGTCATTCATGCGTTGGAAAAATGGTCGCTTCCTGATAATCTTGCTTTGGGTCTTCATGAGTCGTGGGTAATTTTTGGGATGTTACTGGAGGTCGCTTATGGCGCGTAAAATTTTCATTGCTGCCACCGGGCAGAATTGTGGCAAGACTACAGCCAGTCTGTCTCTTTTGCATCTGGCCCAGAAAAAATACAAGCGGGTCGGGTTTATCAAGCCGCTTGGCCCGAAGCCAACCTTATTAAACGGCGTCGAAGCAGATAAAGATGCCGCTTTGATGGCCCAGGTTCTCGGTCAGGAAGAAAATCTCCGCTACATGTCGCCCGTGGTTTTGCGCCCGGGGGACACCATGAAAGTCCTGGACGGGACTCTCAATGCAGATAAATATCTCGTACAGATCCAAGAAGCCTGCGCCGAATTAGAAAAACAATGTGATTTTCTGATCATCGAAGGGGCTGGCCACACTGGTGTCGGCTCGATTCTAAAGTTGTCCAACGCGCGGATTGCCAAGATGCTCAATGCTCCGGTCCTGATGGTGTCCGGGGGAGGGGTGGGGAATGTCGTTGATGCGGTGCATTTGAACCTGGCCTTGTTCGAGCAACAAGGGGTAGATGTCCGGGCCGTCTTGACCAATAAACTTGTTCCGGAAAAACGCGAAACGATTCTGCGTTACCTGGGGCAGGCCTTTGCCGACAAACCATTCAAGGTCATTGGCGGGTTCAACTATCAACCGATTCTGGCCAATCCGACCCTGCGGCGTATTTCGCGGATTTTCGATTTGCCGATCCATGGCGACCAGAGTGCGGCCGAACTGATTATTCATCATGTGGAAATCGGAGCTGCTTCCACCCAAAGGGTTGCTGAATTGTTACAGGACTCAACCCTGGTCATCGTCACCAGCAGCCGTGATGAACTGCTGGTAACCCTCACGGTTTTGCACCAGATGGAAGATTATCGGGAAAAGATCGTCGGTCTGCTCATTCCCGGGACCCAGCCTGTCGGCCGAATCACCCAACGTATTCTGGATGCCAGTAAAATTCCCTATTTGCGTACGACCACGAAATCGACGGCCGAGTTGTATCAGATGATCAATGATGACGTATCCAAAATTACGGCCGAGGATTCGGAGAAAATTGCCCTGGTTCGAAAACTTGCTGAATATCGTTTCGACTTTGAAAAGGTGGACGAGCTTTTCAGTTAATAACCTGAAGAAAGTTCAGGCGGAGTACAGACCTGTAAGCAGAGACAAAAATGAGCCGGTATCGTTCCCTTGGTTTGAGGCGAAGATGCCGGCTCTTTCATTTAGGATCTGTTTGTTCCACAGCTTTTTATCAATGGGCTGTGTTGACGATTCGTTCAGCTGATACTGAGATATCAACAGGTTTACTGAGCATATCATGTACAGGAGAATGTTCCTTGGCCAATTTGATCAGCGTATCGAGCATGTTTTGTGGTGCATCGCTGTCGATACGGAAACGTACGCGAATGGTTTTATAACCCTTGCGAACTGTATCTGATAAACCAAGGAAACCGCGGAGATCAAGTTCTCCTTCCAATTCAGATTCGACCGAACGAACCATGATGCCTCTGGCCGCTGCATGATAGACCAAGGTGGTGGTCAGGCAGCCGGCTAATGCAGTCAAAAGGTATTCCACTGGATTGGCTCCTTTATCTTCTCCCAATAGAATCGGTGGTTCGTCAGCTTCGAGTCGAAATGGCTGGGAGTGGTCGAAAGACTGCTTGGCGCCGTAAAAGCGCCTTATGATCGTCTGGTTGTGACCGCCGTTGTCCCAAGTATTGCTGACTTTAAAGCGGAAGGTGGCCAACGTCGGGTCAATGTTGATGTCGTCAATTGTCTTTGCCAATTGGGTAACGTCCACGCCATTTACTTTTTCCGTCGTATTCATATCGAAACTCCCTGATTTTTAGATTTTTTTTGTTATGCTCAATTATAACAAAAATGGTGATTAAAGGGGGGCAAAGTCACAGAGAATCAATATGATGAATGATTTTAGGAGGTTGTTTTTCAACGCTTAATTCACAACTGTCACCCGATCCGAATAGAAACAGGTACAAATTGGTGGGCGGCAGGATGAGAGGAAACGCTATGGGCCTTCAGGAAAGACTTGATGCGATCAAGGCAGCATCAGCCAAAAAAATAGACCCTCGAGTCTGGCAGGATATGCGTGAAGCAACTTTGGGATTAGTCGGCTCAAAAATTCTGGAGACGACCTGTCGAGTTGGTGATCGGGCACCTGAGTTTTCATTGACCGATGCCACAGGGGCTATTTTCAACAGCGCTGACGTTTTAGGAAAACGTTGGCTTCTGCTGAGTTTTTATCGTGGGATTTGGTGACCTTACTGCAATGTGGAGCTGGAAGCTCTACAGGAAATATGGCCTGACATTCGCGAAACTGGAGTTGAATTGGTGGCGGTTTCTCCTATGCTGCCGAAATACACCGCTCAACTGGTTCGAAAGTTGGGGCTGACTTATCCGGTTCTGAATGATCACGACAATGGTGTTGCAGAGATGTTTCGAGCCGTTATGACCGTCCCTCCGGCCCTGCAAATCATTTACCTGGGGTTGGGAATCGATCTGGCGCGATTCAATGGCGAGGGGAGCTGGCGATTGCCTTTGGCGGGGCGTATCGTCGTTGATAAGGCCGGGGTCATTCGGGACGTTGACCTTCATCCGGACCATACCACCCGTCCAGAACCACAAAATACTCTGCAACTGTTACGGCAATTGGTCGCTGGCGACTGACCCGGCATTCGATTCCGTAGACCTGTTGGTCAGGACGCGACAGAGTTGTTTAGAAAGTCATCGAAGACGCTGGCTGGGAGGGGGCGGCTGAAATAAAACCCCTGGTAGGCGAGGCAACCGTGCTGGCGCAGAAAATTCAGTTCTTCTTCCCGTTCCACCCCTTCGGCAATAACCTGCAGTCCCAGGGTTTTTGCCATGGCAATGATGGTATTGACGATGGTGGCATCGTGGCCGTTGGCATCAATATCCTGGACAAAGGAACGATCGATTTTAAGCATATCCAGAGGGAGGCGTTTCAGGTAGGAGAGAGACGAGTAGCCCGTGCCAAAGTCGTCGATGGAAAAGCGGACCCCTTTGTTTTTAAGGGCTTTCATTTTTTCAACCGTCTTTTCGATATTGCTGATCAGGATGCTCTCGGTGAGTTCCAGTTCCAGGCGCCCTGACGGCATTCCTGTCTCCTTCAGAATCGTTTCCACCATGGCGACGAATTCATGGTGGTGGAACTGCCGTGCACTGACATTGACCGCCAACCGATTCAACCGCGGGCAGCCGTTCGCATCGAGCCACTGCTGATATTGGTGACAGGCGGTCCGCAACACCCACTCGCCGATCGCCAGGATTTGGCCGGTTTCTTCAGCCAGAGGAATGAAATCGGCAGGGGAAACCATGCCCCGTTCCGGATGGTGCCAGCGCAACAACGCCTCTGCTCCGATAATTTGTCCGGTATGGTCAAGCTGAGGTTGGAAATGGAGAGAAAACTGGTCCCGCTCCAAGGCTCGGCGGAGGTCGTTTTCCAAGGCCAGCCGAGATTCGACTGCGGTATGCATGCTGGGGAGGAAAAATTGAATGCAGTTACGGCCGCTGGTTTTAGCACTGCTCATGGCGGTATCAGCGTATTTGAGAAGATCATTGGCGTCATCGTTGCCACAGGGGAAAAGGACCGCCCCGATGCTGACCGTGATGTTCAATTCCTGGCCCTGAATGTTGTAGGGGCGGGCAATCGAGCCCTGGATTTTCTGGCCGATCCTTTGCACCAGTTGGCTTGCTGTCTGGCTTTCCGTGCCGAGATTGGGGAGGAGGACGATGAATTCGTCACTTCCCAGGCGCGCCGCGGTGTCCTCCTTACGCAGGGTATGGGTGATGCGTCGTGAGACCTGGCGCAACATCTCGTCCCCAATGAGGTGACCCAGTGAGTCATTGATGTGCTTGAAGTGATCAAGGTCGATAAAGAGCAGGGCGCCCAGGTGGGCATAGCGCCGCGACTGAATCAGTGCCTGTTCCAGGCGGTCGAGCATCAGGTTGCGGTTCGGCAGGTCGGTCAAGCTGTCATAAAGGGTCTGGTATTCCAATTGCGCAGCGGCTCTCTGCCGTTCGGTAATATCCCGCACCACGCAGAACAGATAGTCTTTCCCAGCGTACTGGAAGTAGTTATTCGTTACCTCTACCGGGATGGTTGCCCCCCCTCTGGTCTGGTAGTGGGACTGAATGATTAGAACCCGCAGGTCCTTAACCATCTGCCAGTGTTCCGGCCAGGATTCTGCGGGAAAATCTTTGTCGAACTGGAATAGATTCACCCCAGCCAGGCTGTTGCGATCCAGCCCCAGAGTGCGGCAAGCGGCCTCGTTGGCGTTGAAAATCTGTCCGTCCGGATCGATCCACAACACCATATCGGCGATGTGATTGACAGCGAATTGGGTGAGTTGTAGTGCCTGTTCGGCTTTTTCCCGTTCCTGCATGGTATGGAGCAATTGCCAGTTAAATCGCCTGATGGTGATGTATCGCCAACTGAAAAAGATGCTCAGAGATACCATGCCGAGCAGGATCATCAGCCAGAACAGCCGGTGCAAGGTCCAGAATGCCTGAGGTTTTCCATACCAGCGGCTGTAAGCTTCAATGTAGGACGGAGAAGAGGTATAGCGGTGGATGGCCGGGTTGAGTTGTTCAAGTAGCTTTTGGTTGGACGCCTGCAGGAGGAAGCCCCGTTTCAGTTCCATCAGCGGCCGGCCTACGACCTTGACTTGGGACTCAAGGCCTGCCCGGCGTAATTTGTTCAACAGCACCGGTTCCGGGACAACCAGCGCATCGATCTCACCGGTCAGAAGATGGACCAGACCTGTATCGATGTCGAAGACAGAAACCAGGCGAATTTCGTCGAAAGAAAGCATGGCCGACCATGCAGCGCTTTTCTCAATAACACCAACCCGGTACCTGCCCAACTGTTCGATCCCGCCAATCGCGTAGTTCTGCGCTCGGACAAAACAGGATACCGGAACGGTTTCGATTTTTTCGGAGAACAGAAATTCTTTCTGTCGTTCGGGGCTGATACCAATCCCAGGGATCAGGTCGGCCCGCCCGTCGCGTACCGCATCCATGGCTTCAGCCCAGTTATCTGTCAACAGATACCGCACCTGCAAACCAAGGTCTGCGGCAACACCATTGAGTACGTCGATAGCGAGTCCTTGAGGCTGGTTTTTGTCATCAAGGAGATAAAGGGGAGGGAAGTCGCGCAGAACCGCTGCCGTAATGACTTGGGCGGCATGCGCCGGGCCCATGTCACTGAAGGGCAGGGAAAAATACAAACAGAGACAGAGGGAAAAGACTACTCGGTAAAACCGACCCATTTTTTCTCCGGCTACTCTGACAGTGAATTGAGGAATAAAAGATCCTCAAATGATTGAAGTCAATTGGATTTTCAAGAAAACTTATCAACTATTATCACAAGGAAGCGCAATGTTCAATGCAGGAATTTGACATGATGTATACGAAATGATTGAGAAAAGGAGAATTTCTACAGGTCTGCCAATACGCTGCGGAATGCTTTGATGGTCTGGGATTTCTTCAATTGTTTAAGGGGCTTGGCAAAATCCGCATCATCCATGGTGGCGAGCAGTCCTTTCGCCTTGCTGAGAATTTGGATTTCACCACAGAAAAGCCTGCTGTAGCGGTCGAGAACTTCCTCCAGGTAGCGACGCAGCAATTCAGCGCGTTCATCGACTGTCGGAGTCGCGGGAGCCGTTCCGCGCAGGCGATGAAAGAGCAATGGATCGGCAATGGCCCCGCGGCCAAGCATGAGCCCGGCGGCCTTCGTCTGCTGAAGAATCCGCAGACCATCATCAGCAGTACGGATATCACCGTTGGCAATGACCGGCAAAGAGGTATTTCCCACCACGGTTGCGGTTAAGCTGTGGTCAGCGTGTCCCTGGTATTCCTGAACAACCGTCCGGGGATGGAGGATCAGGAAATCGACTCCGGCCGATTCAAACAAGGGCAACAGTTCCAACACCTGAGCCGGTTGGTCGTAACCGGCACGAAGCTTGATGGAAAAGGTGCCCCGGATTGCATCGCGCAGGGCCGGAATAATCTCTTGAAGCAATTCCGGTTTTTTCAGCATCCCTCCGCCTGTCAAACCGGTTGTCATGCGTCCGAACGGACACCCCATATTCAGGTTGAGGTGTACCGCGCCGGCTGCTTCGGCCATTTGTGCTGCCTCCACCAAAGAATCACGACCATGACCGATGAGCTGAACAACCAGCGGCACCCCTTCTTCGCTTGGAGCGATTTCGCGCAGATCGCCATCCTTGAGGCGGCGGGCTCCTTGACTGTGGACCCGCATAAACTCAGTGAAGATCACATCCGGCTGGACCCAGTCAATGAACAGGGCGCGCATGGCTTGATTGGTCAGTCCCTGCATCGGAGCCAACATCAGCGGGGTCTGGCCAGGGCGCCAGGGCAGGGCAGAGGATGCGGATACGTCGGGGGTGTTGTTCGAAAGGGAAACAGAGGCTGTCATGGAAAGAAATGCGGAATCCTTCTTTGGGGTTGAGTCAAAGTCGCCGTCATCATACTTAAAAATGTCGCAGACGCAACAGTTTAGTGTCGATACCCAATTAATTAAGGTCCGGAATCTGTCGCTAGTGAAAGGCGAGATTGCGCAGCAGGACGGCTTTCAAATGCCAACAATCCAAGAGATCGTACCCCCTTCAAAATTGGGTGCAGGAGTTGTCCAGGAATTTTCCTGTTGAACAGGATATATCAACAGGACAGGAATGAAATTAGCCTAACTGCTTGTCAATATATGATTTGATACGATACATTAACCGTCAGGCGATACCGGGCCATGTGCTCTGTGAGCTTGTTTCTTCCGAATTCTCAAGGGAAAGGATATTTCCGTGTCCGAATCATCCCCGGTTCAAAAATACCATGGAATCATCAGCAGTTTGAAATTAATTGCCGTTGCAACCATTACCGTCAATGCCGTTATTGCGCTGTTGCTGGTCCTGGAGGTCATCACCGCTGAGACCTTCAATCAACTGTTCTTCAAGGTGTTGTGTTTTGCCGGAATCATTGCCGCCGCCACTATCGCCATCGGTTTTCTGGCCCGAAAAAAATAACCTTAGACCGGCATCCTTCTTGGGTGCCCGAGGAGTTCCTTCCCAATGGAACATCATCCCAATACCACTGTGCGAATGTTTGGTTGCCTGCATACCTTACGCAAAGAACGAGGGCTAGAACCTTCGGCTGAAATGTTCATTCCGCCACAGGGACGCAGCGGATTTGAGCTGGCTGAACAGCTCGAACTCCCCTTAGACAAGATTGAAGGAATATTCATCAACAACCTGGCTCACTCGCTCGATGCTATCGTTCATTCCGGTGATCAGGTGGCTTTTATCCCTACCGGTGTACCCGGTCCTCACCGCTACTCTCTTGGGATCCACTCGGCAGGAAAACATCTGCGCTGATTCACCTCTAAAACCCATTCTCTAAAAGTCTGTTCTCTGCACAAAAAAAATCCTGCCGGGCTGGACCGGTCAGGACTCGATAGCTTCATTTTTATGACTGATTACCCGGCTTGAGGGAGCGGACTGTCAGTCAGTCTTGTTCCTTCGGCCTGCTTGATACAACTTAGCTCTTACTGGGTGTGAGTCGGACGGCGATGTTCCCGTCCTTCCGGGCGGTTTTCCCGGCCGCCCCGACGGTTGTCACGACCGCTGCGGATACCATGCCCCAGAGTTCTGAGTTCGATATCGGGTCCCGGAGAAATCTCGGGCCGATTCTCCGGCTCTTCCGGAAAATCAAATCCGTTCGGGTCCCAGGTGGTCCAATCGTCCATGCCGTTGTGGACGTTTTCCGGGTCCATGAGTCCATCCGGACGGTTGCCGACATGATGAGCCAGCAGCATACGCCCTGAGCTCACGCTGATGTCAGGGTTGATGAGATAGTCACCGGCACTCGCGGCTAATGGTGCCAGGACAGTAAAGAAAAGACCGACCGCCAGCAATGCTGGAAAAAACCATTTAGACGTTTTCATTTTCCCCTCCGTTCTCTTTTGTTCTTCCCCAGCCCCAGGAAGATTAAGTTGGCCGTTGTTTTTCACCTCCTTTCCGGGCTGAATGATCCTCTTCTGCCAGAGGGCGCTGCTATGATGAACAGGGGCCAAAGGCCGCCAGAATTACAGTGTGTCGATTTGACGGATAGTTAAAGTCGATGGTTGACATTGAATTTAATTGTTGTTGACAACATTCATTTGCCGGTTCAAGGGATTGAGCTATCCTTAGTTGTGCAATTGCATCTTTTAGCCAGGGAGGACCCATGTCCGGAATATCTTCGCTTCTCATCGGCCGTAACCAAAACCTTTTAAACAGCGAGCTTCGTTCGAGTATGGCCAATCGTCATGGTCTGATTGCCGGAGCAACCGGCACGGGCAAGACAATTTCATTGCGGGTTCTCGCTGAAGGGTTCAGTCGCATGGGAGTGCCGGTTTTTATGGCGGATATCAAGGGTGATCTGTCAGGCTTGGCATGTCCGGGTGAAGGCCATCCCAAAGTGGCAGAGCGGGCGGCTCAACTGCAGCTTGAGGATTTTTCAGCCGAGGCGTTTCCGGTGGTGTTCTGGGATATCTTCGGCAAGCAGGGGCATCCGGTGCGCACCACCGTGTCGGATTTGGGACCGCTGCTTCTGGCCCGACTGCTCAATCTTAATGACGTACAGAGCGGCGTGTTGAGCCTGGTGTTCCGCATCGCTGACGATAACGGCCTGCTCTTGCTTGATTTGAAGGATTTGCAGGCCATGGTGCGGAGTGTCGGGGATAACGCTCGCGACTACACCACCAACTACGGCAATATTTCCGCAGCGAGTATCGGTGCCATTCAACGTAGGCTATTGGAGCTCGGCGATGCCGGCGCCGATCTGTTTTTTGGCGAGCCGGCGCTCAACCTCGCCGATTTCATGCAGACCGATGCCCAGGGCCGCGGCGTCGTCAATATCCTGGCTGCGGATCAACTGATCCTTTCTCCCAAACTCTACGCGACATTCCTGCTCTGGCTGCTGGCCGAACTTTTCGAACAGCTCCCTGAAATTGGCGATGCGCAGAAGCCGCGTTTGGTCTTCTTTTTCGACGAGGCCCATCTGCTGTTCGATGATGCTCCCAAGGTTTTGTTGGATCGAATTGAGCAGGTGGTGCGGTTAATTCGTTCCAAAGGGGTTGGCGTTTACTTCGTCAGCCAGAGCCCCCAAGATATTCCGGATCAGGTGCTTGGGCAGTTGGGCAACCGGATTCAGCATGCGTTGCGGGCCTTCACGCCGCGCGACCAGAAGGCGGTGCGCGTCGCTGCGGAAACCTTCCGCGCCAATCCTGCCTTGAACACCGCACAAGTGATCAGCGAGCTTGGAGTTGGGGAGGCGTTGGTTTCGGTGCTCGATAGCAAAGGGACCCCGACCATGGTGGAGCGGGTCTTGGTTTGTCCACCCCGTAGCCGCCTGCAACCCCTCTCTCCCCAGGAAAGGTCCCAGATTCTGCAGGACTCTGATCTGTATGGTTTTTATGAAAAGACGGTGGATCGGGAATCTGCTTATGAGATTCTTCAGCAAAGGGCGGCTCGGGAGGCCTCTGAAAAGGCTGCTCCTGCACCCAAACCGGCTTCGGCCCGTGGTGGTCGCGAGAAGGATTCCCTCGTTGAGTCGTTTGCCAAAAGTGCTGCCCGGACGATCGGAAGCCAGGTCGGGCGCAGCCTCATTCGCGGAATTCTTGGCTCGCTGTTCGGCGGGCGACGCTGATCGACCCGAACGGCATTTGGGGGTCGCTTGCGGGCGAATAACTGCCAGCTATATTAGATGCATTGGAATGATTGATAAATGGAGGTGCTGCCATGCCGCTGTACGAGTATCGTTGCGAGGCCTGTCAGAAAGAATTTTCCGTCGTTCAGACTATGACGGAACACGAAAAACGCAACGTGGTCTGTCCTGCCTGCAACAGTCGGCAGGTGGTGCAGAAATATTCCGCTTTTTTTGCCAAGACCAGCAAGAAAAGCTGATTTTTATTCGCAAGGCTGTTGGACATTTCCAAAAGCTCTATTCTTGGTGGGGCCCTGCCACGAATACAGTTTTTTGCGTAAATCACCTGATCCTGTCAGTTGTTTACCTAAAATTCTCTGTGAGTTAAGACATCCTTGCAGAACAAAATATAAGACGGCCCATCCTGTTTTAAATAGGTTGGGCCTCAATTCCCAGAATGTAGCGACCAACCAACTTGACAATGCCACCATAAAGGTATAATTTCTATACCATGCGATTCGAATTCGACACCAACAAAAGTCTCTCGAACTTTTCCAAACATGGCATTGATTTCGACGTCGCCCAAAATTTGTGGAACGATCCGGACCTACTCGAGATACCAGCAAAAACGACCGATGAGCCGAGGTATCTTGTTATCGGTAAGATCGATGATAAGCACTG
>ENA-ORXD01001038-ORXD01001038.1-sediment-metagenome-genome-assembly--contig:-NODE-1038-length-26737-cov-4.873631_pt1 | contig 26737 bp, 20 predicted proteins | sample MGYA00237862_ERZ511471 | MGnify/ENA metagenome assembly ERZ511471 | reverse complement strand
ACCGAGATCTACACTTTTCCCTACACGACGCTCTTCCGATCTTCCTTCTTTTTGGGCAAAAGCCAAATATGGAAGGAAGTTTATGAGAACAGCCTGGATCATTTAATGCGGCAAGGTTTTAAGTTTATGACTTGTGCTGAACTGGCCCATTCCTGGAGTTCTCGCTGGAGTTCCAATGGGAATGCAGAAAATGAAAAAGAGGGCTAAACACCCTCTTTTTCTGGTTTATACAGCGGTTGCAAACATCATGAGAACGTTACTCAACCGTCACCGATTTCGCCAGGTTCCTCGGCTGATCGACGTCGGTCCCTTTGAGCACCGCCACGTGGTAAGCGAGAAGCTGCAATGGGATGGCGCTGAGGATCGGCATCAGGTCGTCGCAAATTTCCGGGAGCGACAGCACCACGTCGGCTTTGTCTGCCAGGTCCGCATCCTTGCCGTCGCTGACGGCGATGACCTTGCCGGCGCGGGCGCGGACTTCTTCCATGTTGGAAACGACCTTTTCAAAGGTGTCGTTGTGCGGCGCGATAACCACCACCGGCAGGTTTTCGTCAATCAGGGCGATGGGACCATGTTTCATTTCGCCGGCGGGATAGCCTTCGGCGTGAATGTAGGAAATCTCCTTAAGTTTCAGCGCACCTTCGAGAGCGATGGGGTACTGGTTGCCGCGTCCAAGGTAGAGAAAGTCGCGGGCGTTCATGAAATTTTGCGCCACGGCTTCAATGCTGGCGTTGAGCTCCAGGGTTTCCTCGATTTTGCGCGGCAGGGTCAGCAGCTCCTTAGTGATCTTCTGCCCTTCAGCGGGGCTGAGGGCGCCGCGCACTCGGCCCAGATGCAGCGCGAGCAGAACCAGGGCGATCAGCTGGGTGGTGAAGGCTTTGGTAGAGGCGACGCCGATTTCCGGACCGGCATGGGTGTAGATGACGCCATGGCTTTCACGGGCGATGGACGATTCGACCACGTTGCAGATGGCGAAGGTTTGCCCCCCCTTCCCTTTGGCCTCGCGCAGGGCGGCCAGGGTGTCAGCGGTTTCGCCGCTCTGGCTGATGAGCACCGTGAGGGTGTTGGGGCCGATGATCGGGTCGCGATAGCGGAACTCGCTGGCGATATCGACTTCCACCGGCACCCGGCAGAGCTTTTCGATCAGAAATTTCCCGACCAGACCGGCATGCCAGGAGGTACCGCAGGCGACGATGAAGATTTTTTCCAGCTGGCCGAGCTGGGCGTTGGACAGCTGCATGTCCTGCAGATAGACATCTTTGCCGTCTTCCATGATTCGGCCGGTGAGGGTGTCGGCCACGGCGCGCGGCTGCTCGAAGATTTCCTTGAGCATGAAGTGTTTGTAGCCCCCCTTTTCGGCCATCAAGGGACTCCAGGTAATGATTTTCGGTGTTTTAGCCACAGGTTCGCCAGCCAGGGTGGTGACGTTCATGTAGCCGTCGCTCATGACGACGAATTCGCCATCTTCCAGGAATATCATTTCCCGGGTGTGGGAGAGCATGGCGGGGATGTCCGAGGCCAGAAAATGTTCTCCCTTCCCTTGGCCGAGCACCAGGGGAGATCCGAGTTTTGCGGCAATCAATTTATCCGGTTCTTTTTCGCAAAGAATCGCCACGGCATAGGCGCCGCGAACTTCCTGGAGGGCCTTGCGCACCGCTTGTTCAAAATCGCCGACTGCCTTGAAGTGTTCTTCCACCAGGTGGGCGATGATTTCCGTATCGGTTTCCGAAGCGAAATTGTGTCCCTGTTTTTTCAACCGGTCTTTCAGCGCAAGGTAGTTTTCGATGATGCCGTTATGCACCACAGTAATCACGCCAGCCCGATGGGGATGAGCATTGGTCTCCGAGGGACGGCCATGGGTGGCCCACCGGGTATGGCCAATGCCGCAGGTGCCGGGGAGGGGATTTTCCAGCAACACCTTTTCCAGGTTGATCAATTTCCCCTCGGCACGGCGAATGGATGTTTTGCCGTCCAGCAGGGTTGCGATGCCGGCTGAGTCGTAGCCGCGATATTCCAGTCGGCGTAGGCCGTCAAGGATGATGGGGGTGGCCTGCTGGTAACCGATGTAGCCGACAATTCCACACATATGTGACCTCTATGAAGTTGGTTGACTGTTAGTCCTGTTTTTTCTTACGCAAACGCCAGCCGTCGATGTTTTTTTGTTCCGTCCGTGAGATGGCCAGCGAGTCGGGAGGAACATTTTTGGTGATCGTGGAGCCAGCGCCGATCAGGCTGTTGCGGCCGATGTGGACCGGAGCCACGAATTGTACGTCGCTGCCGACAAAGACGTCATCTTCAATCACGGTGCGGTGCTTTTTGACGCCGTCGTAGTTGCAAGTGATAGTGCCGCAACCGACGTTGACGTTGCGCCCCAGTTCGGCATCGCCGATGTAAGTGAGGTGGCTGGCTTTGGAGCCGCTGCCGATCTGGGCCTTCTTAGTTTCCACGAAGTTACCGATTTTGTTGTTTCCTGCCAGAACTGTGCCGGGGCGCAGGTGAGCCATGGGGCCGACGTCCGAGTGGGCACCGACTTCACTATCAGAGAGGACCGAGCCGGCTTTGATGTGAACATGATCGCCGAGGCGGCAGTTGCTGATGGTGACTCCGCTGTCGATGATGCAGTGACAGCCGATTTCGCTGTTTCCCTGAATCTGGGCGCCGGGGTAAATCATTGTGTCTGTGCCGATGCGTACTTGCGGATCGATGTAGGTGGTCATCGGATCTATCAAAGTCACCCCCCTGCGCATGAATTCTTCGTTGATGCGCTGGCGCATGATGGCACTGGCCTGGGCCAGTTGCACACGGTCGTTGATCCCCATAATTTCCTCGGGATCTCTGGCTTTGAGGGCTCGTACCGGTCGACCGGCTTGTCTGGCCAGAGACAGAACATCGGTCAAGTAATATTCACCTTGCGCATTGTCATTGCCAACCTGGGAAAGAAATTCAAAAACCAGCGGAGCGGCAAAAGCGTAGATGCCGCTGTTGATTTCCCGAACGGCTTTTTCCTTGAGGGTGGCGTCTTTTTCTTCGACGATGCGCAACACCTCCTCGCCGTCACGGATGATTCGTCCGTAGCCAAAGGGGTCGGGCATTTCAACCGTAAGGACCGTCACGGCAGCTTTTTCGCTGTCATGATAGCTCAGCAGACGCTGAATCGTTTCCTGGCGCAGCAGAGGAACGTCGCCACAAAGCAACAGGAGCGTGCCCTCGAAACCGTTCAAAGCGTCACGAGCGCAGAGCAGAGCCTGGCCGGTTCCCTGTTGTTCAACCTGTAGGGCAAAGCGGACACCGCTGCCGCTGAAAGAGTCCTCCACCTGCTGGGCGCCATGACCGATGACCATGACGGTATGGCTGCAGCCGACGCTTTTAGCCAGCTCGACAGGGTAATAGGCCAGAGGGTGGCCGGCCATAGGGTGCAGCACCTTGGGAATCTCGGATTTCATGCGAGTCCCTTTGCCGGCTGCCAGAATAACCGCGGCGAGATTCGATTGTGTCATGATGTAAGTCCCATAAATATAGAGAGGATTGTAAAAATGAACATTATCATAGAATCTACATTGCACGTCAAGGGAGTGACGTTTTCTTCAGGAGTTATCGATAAATTGGTTTTGCATTAAGTGAAGCCCTTCAGTATCATTGATAGAATGAGTTGAAATGAGGGGGGATATGAGCGAACGGAAAACAATCAATGCTCGGATAACAGCTCTGGAGTTGGAGATGAAGGAGCTGGAAATTCTTTATGAGCAATATTTTGCCGGCGTGGAAAAGCTCGAGCCGGTTAAAAAGCGCACAGCGTTGGCTCGCAATTTGCGAAACTTCACCAATCGACGCATTATCCAGACCGACCTGCGTTTCCGTTATCAGAATTTGGCATCCCGGTATCATACCTACTCAACCTACTGGGATCGGATTTTGCGTTTGATGGATGAGGGGCGCTATATTCGGCAGAAGGGCGGACGTTTGCCGCCTCCCCCGGGAGACAGTCAGCAGCCCACCGCCGGACCGGCAAGCGAAGTCGAGCGGCTGCACGAAAGCCTGATGGCAGCGCATCGTGCCTGCAATCTGGTCGGACAGGTTCCCAGTAAGGAAAAGATCGCTTCTTTTCTCGATACACAGAAAGAGAAAATACGCGAGAAATTCGGCGAACGTGAGGTTCGCTTTGAAGTTGTTACTGAGGACGGAAAACCCAAAATCAAGGTGCGAGCCAAGTAAACTAACTCTATGGCGCGAACGGCGGGCAAAACAGCACTGATTCTGGCTGGTGGCGGAATCATGGGGGCCGCGTATGAAATCGGTGCTCTGACAGCTCTTGACCGTCTGTTTCGACCCGGGTTCAGTACCCGCCATTTCGATCTTTATGTCGGAATCAGTGCCGGGGCCGTGATTGCAACTCTGTTGGCCAACCGCATTCCCCCTGCCGGCCTCTTTCGGGCCATTGCCAAAAATGAACGCAGCGTGTTCAACTTTGGCCGCAAGGACATCTATCGTGTTGATCATGCCCAGATGTTTCGCTCCACCTGCCGTTTTCTGCGCCAGCTATCGGCGGTTGGCCGCACCTATTTTCAGCGGCGTTGGCGACTGACCTGGCGCGATATTAGCCCCGTGCTGCAGGAGCAATTCCCGGCCGGATTGTTTTCTCTAACTCCATTGGAGCACTTTCTCTGCGATTCGTTTCGCAAGGAAGGGATCTACGACCAATTCACCCGTCTCAAGACCGAGCTTTACATTCCTGCCTATGATCTCGATAGCGGTAAGCGTGTGGTCTTCGGGCAACGCGACAATCGCGACGTGCATATCTGTGAGGCGATTACCGCCTCATGCGCCATTCCTTATTTTTTTCGTCCTCACAAAGTCGCAGGTCGTTTTTTTGTGGATGGCTCGGTGGGAAAGCTCTGTCATCTGGATTTGGCCATTGAACAAGGAGCGGATCTGCTGATCATTGTCAACCCACGGGTGCCGATGGAAAACAACCCCCAATTGAACTGTTTACCATCACTGTCTTTCGGCCGCTGTTCTCGGATAGCTGATCTTGGCATCTCTCTCACCTGGGAACAGGCCCAGCGAATCGAAAACAAAGCTAAACTGGAAATGGAAATTGCCGAAGTTCGGCAAAGTCACCCGGAAATTGATATTCTGTTGATCGAGCCGGGAGGGGACGAGTCGCTGTTGTTTTTCCAAAGCCCCATGAGCAGCCAGGCACGGCATCATGTGATGAATCACGGCTATCATCTGACTCTGTCCCAGCTCAAGGCGGATTATCCCCATGTCCATGAAGTCCTTGCCAGTCACGGCATCCAAACGACGGATCGAAATCTTTCCGACGAACCGCCCACTATTATTTCCAACTGGGAGCGTTAACGTGGCAACTTTGCAACAGACGTTCCTTGACCCTTTGGCTTGTTTTTAGGCGACCTATGAAAATTGTCCTGGCCACCCTGCATGTCCGTCGTTCCGCTCAGGCCGTTCCTCTGGCGGCAGCCTGTCTTGCCGCGGCTCTCCCGGAAAAATCTCGAAAGGATGTCGTGCTGATCGATCTTTTTCTGGAGCAGGGTACGTTGGAGATGGTCGAGGCTATTCGTGCCGAACAGCCGGATCTTGTGGCCTTTCCTTTGTACAGCTGGAATCGGCCGGCAGTCATTGATGTTTGTCAAAACCTGAAACGGCTGGATAATGAACTGCGTATCGTGGCGGGCGGCCCAGAAGCCTCGGCTGACGCCAGTGGCGTGCTTGCTGCCGGTTATATTGATCTGGTGATTGTCGGTGAGGGAGAAATCACTTTTTCCGAACTGATTGATACTCTCAACCAAGGTGATGATTGGCAATCGATTGATGGCCTGGCCTGGTTGGAAGAGGGCCATTGCCGCTGCAGTGCGCCGCGAGTGCCAGCTTTCGAGTTGGGCGACTATCCGTCTCCCTGGTTAACCGGTGTTTTGGCCCCTGCTTCGACAGGCGTTTTGTGGGAGGTGGCGCGAGGATGCCCTTTCAATTGTGATTTCTGTTTCGACAGTCGCGGAGTCAAGGGTCCGCGTCATCTCCCCTGGGAGCGTCTTGAAGCCGAACTCGATCTTTTCGTACAAGCCGGGGTTGCCCAGGTTTGGGTGCTCGACTCCACCTTCAATTTTCCTCCTGAACGAGGCAAGCGACTATTACGCTTGCTGCACAACAAGGCTCCCCATATTCACTTCCATCTTGAGGCCAAAGCAGAGTTTTTTGATCGTGAGACGGCTCGACTCCTTAACGGGATCCCCTGCTCGGTACAGATCGGTTTGCAATCCGCTCGTCCCAAGGTGCTGAGAAAAATCCATCGTTCCCTGGACCTGGACATGTTCAAACGCAAAATTCACCTGCTGCACATGGAACAGGTGACCTTTGGCTTTGACCTCATGCTCGGTCTCCCCGGCGATGATCTGGAAGGCTTCCGTTATAGCGTCCGGACCGCTTTGGAGCTTTATCCAAATCAGATTGAAATTTTCCCCTTGGCCGTCCTTCCAGGTACCCCTCTATATCAGACAAAGCGAGCCCTTGGCCTGGTGGCGCAGGACAATCCCCCTTATGAAATTATCACTACGCCAACCTTTCCAGCGCAGGATTTGGACCAGGGACGGAAACTCGCCGGGGCGTTGGATCTGTTTTACAACAGCGGACGGGCGGTTGGGTTCTTCAGTGCCCTTTGTGAGGCCGTGGACCTTGACCCTGTGGCGTTTCTGGATGCCTTTATTCTTTGGGCCGGAAAGCGAACAGACATCCCCGCCAATGTGTTCCTGACGCCTGGGCAAGTTCGGCCGGCGCAGATCTTGATCTGGCAGAAGCAGTTTTTGACAGACATTTTTGCCGAGAAGCAGCGCCAGCATCTGGTTGCAGCGGCATCCGACCTGCTCGATTATCATTACCATTATGCCGAGACCTCTCTAGGTCCCGAAACTCTGCCGGCCGAGCCTGAAAGCCTGCGTCGTTTGAATGCCTGGGAAACACCCCTGATCTTGACTCCACATGTCAAACTTGTTCCATTTCATTATGAAATCGTCGATCTTCTGGAAATGGGCGAAGTCAGGCTAGAACCATTCGTCAACATGTTTCGTCCGGTCGGCTCGGTCGCCTTATTTTTGCGGCGGGGCAATGAGGTGGTTTGCGAATCTTTGCAGGAAGATTTCCTTCAATTACTCAGACAGAGTGTCGGGACAAAAAGTCCCCGGGAGATTTTTTGCGGAGAGGTCCCGACGGAGCAAGGTCGGGAAATAGTGGATTTCGCCCTCGCTGAAGGTCTGTTGATGCCTGTTGAGCAACCAGACCAGCAGCGGGGCGTTAAAAAGAAGCGGAAGGTTAAATGATCAGGCGACGTTCTGCATCCGGGTACGATAGCGTGGCCTCTCCACGATCAAACTGACGATTTCGGTGATCTCCGGGACCCGTCCGGCAATCCGCACCTGATCGTCAATGAGCAGGGCCGGCCCGACATAGACGCGGTTGTCGATCATTTTTCTGCGATCCTTGAAAAGATGAACCTCGGCTTCAACGCCCAGTTGATCAATGGCTTGGCGGACATTTGCCAGGGTTCGCTCACCGCGACGGCCACTTTCTGGCTTGCACAAGATATCGATTCGCATATCGATCTCCTTTCGTCTAGAGGCAACCAGGGCTCAAATCCTGACCATTCTTGTCAATTATAAGGTATTCACCTTTAATTGCAACAAAAATGGTTTTGAATTGCGTCAACGGTTCCTCGTCAAGGGGGGGCCAGGTCCCCGTAAGTCGTTTTCAACGCTCTTTTCACCCGTGCGGCCAAGCGCACGGGGTTGATCGGTTTCGGCACAAAATCGAAGTAACCCATATCCAGAAGTTTGGCCTCTTCTTCCGCTGAAGAACGGGAAGATAAGGCGATAACCGGAATTTTTTTTGTCTTATCCGTGGATTGAAGCGCCCGGAAAAGCTGATAGCCATCCATCTGCGGCATGACCGTATCGGTAATCACCAGATGAGGCTGATTGGTATGAACGAGTTTCAGGCCTTCCAGACCATTGATCGCTTCCAAGGCGCGGTATCCGTCTTTCTGCAGCGCGCGCGCCACAGAGGTGCGGATCATTTCCTGGTCCTCGACAACCAGTACGACCCATTGCTGGCGAGCAGCGACAGATTGAGTTGTCAGGTAGTGCTTGTTGATGGCGTCTTGAATCTCCCGTGGCGTGGTGACGCAGGGAACGATGCGCAGCCCGGTGGAGAAAGTGAGCTTGTCGATGGTTTCCAGGTCCAGCGGATTGGCCATGGCCAGGTAGAGGGTCTTCCCTTCGATCTTCAGAGGAAAAGAGCAGGCGGCCATGGCGCGGTCGCCGGTAAGACTTTTCAGGACCGCATCGGGATATGACCGTTCAGCCAGGTTGCGGACGGTCTTGAAACCGAATTGGCGGGCGATGGCGGCAGCGATATTGTCCTGCGAAACAACCCCCATTTCCTCGAGGATTTTTCCCAGACATTTCTCGTCACCTTTTTGACGTTCCAGTGCCTTTTCCAAGGTCTCTCGGTCAATGACCCCGGCTTCCACTAGAATTTCGCCCATCCTTTTGCGGTTTTGCATGTCTGTCTCCGAAGCGGATGAGTTTGTTATCCGTTCGAAAAATAAAGTGAATTTAATTTTTTTGCAGTAAGCTCGACGGTTTTGACTGAAATTCGGCCATCCGCAATAAATAAGTGTAATTGCAAAATTTGCGCCTAAATTTAAAAAGCCTGCAGAACCAAAGAACGCCGGGGAAAGCCGCAACTTGGAGCTTTCCCCGGCGCGTGGTGGAGAGGAGATAATTTACAGGGGCGTGATATGGCTGGGAATAATTTAATCTTTAGTCTTTTAGCTGGTTTTTTTCCGGCTGTCGATCGTCAGTTCATCGTCTTTCATGTCAACAAAGATGCAGCTCCCAGAAGAGATATCACCACTGATAATGGCCCGTCCCACGCGGGTTTCCAGAGTGTGCTGCAGGTAGCGTTTCAGCGGCCGGGCACCGAAAGCCGGGTCATAGGCCTTTTCGGCTATGAAACGCCGCGCTGCAGGAGAAATCTCCATATCAATGTGGCGGTCAGCAAGTCGCTGGCGCAGGTCCGCAACCAGAAGCTCAACAATCTGTTCGATTTCGGCCAGAGTCAACGGTTTGAACAAGACGACATCGTCGACGCGATTGAGAAATTCCGGCCGGAAGTTATGCCTTAACTCTCGCATTACGGCATCCCTGCTCCCCTCCCGGATCTGTCCGTCGGCAGTGATCCCTTCCAGAAGATATTGGGAACCGATGTTCGACGTCATGATGACAATGGTATTTTTGAAATCGACCGTGCGTCCTTGCGAATCGGTGACACGCCCGTCGTCAAGAATCTGCAGAAGCACGTTGAACACGTCCGGATGGGCTTTTTCTATCTCATCAAAGAGAACCACCGAGTAGGGTTTGCGCCGTACCGCTTCGGTTAACTGCCCCCCTTCTTCATAGCCGATGTACCCCGGCGGTGCTCCGATCATCCGGCTGACGGCATGCTTTTCCATGTATTCGGACATATCGATACGTACCATGTTCGTTTCGCTGTCGAACAGGCTTTCCGCCAGACTGCGGGCCAACTCGGTTTTTCCCACCCCGGTCGGACCGAGAAAGATAAACGAGCCGATGGGCCGGCGTGGATCTTTGATCCCGCTGCGTGCTCGGATTACGGCGTCGGCTACCAGCTGCACCGCCTCATCCTGGCCTATAACCCGCTGATGTAGGACTTGGTCGAGTTTCAACAGCTTTTCCTTTTCCCCTTCAACAAGGCGCGTGACGGGGATGCCTGTCCAGCGTGACACGATGTCGGCGATCTCCTCTTCGGCCACTTCTTCGCGCAGCAGCCGCGGCCCATCCTTTTGCAATTCCAGGCCGCCTTCGAGGCTTTTGAGTTCCTTCTCCAGTTGGGGGAGGCGGCCGTGTTTGAGTTCGGCCGCTCGGTTCAGGTCGTAGTTTCGTTCTGCGACGGCGATTTCCTGGCCGACCTTTTCGATCTCCTCGCGCACTGTTTGGACTTTTTTGATGGCGTCTTTTTCAACGTCCCATTGGGCTCGCAGGGTATCTGCCTGGTGTTTTAATTCGGCCAGTTCCTTGCGCAACGCGGTCAGGCGTTCCTGGCTGGCCAGATCTTTTTCCTTCTTGAGAGCTGCTTCCTCAATTTCCAATTGCATCACCCTCCGGGTCACTGAGTCGAGTTCGGAGGGCATGGAGTCGATCTCGGTACGGATCATGGAGCAGGCTTCGTCCACCAGGTCTATGGCTTTGTCGGGAAGAAAGCGGTCGCTGATGTAGCGGTTGCTCAGCACGGCAGCGGCAACCAACGCGTTATCCTGGATGCGAACCCCGTGGTGGATTTCATAACGCTCCTTGAGCCCCCGCAGAATACTGATGGTGTCCTCTACTGTCGGTTGTTCGACCAGCACCGGCTGGAAACGGCGCTCGAGAGCGGCATCCTTTTCGATGTATTGGCGGTATTCGTCGAGCGTGGTGGCGCCGATGCAGTGCAGTTCGCCGCGAGCCAGCAGCGGTTTGAGCATGTTGCCGGCATCCATGGCACCCTCGGCCTTGCCGGTACCGACAATGGTATGCAGCTCGTCAATAAAGAGCAGGATGCGCCCGGCGCTTTGTTTGATTTCGTTGAGAACCGCCTTGAGCCGCTCTTCGAACTCACCACGATACTTGGCCCCAGCAACCAGGGCGCCCATGTCTAGAGCGAAAACTGCTTTGTCTTTGAGGCTTTCCGGGACATCGCCGCGCACAATGCGGTGGGCCAACCCTTCGACGATGGCGGTTTTGCCGACCCCGGGCTCTCCGATCAGAACCGGGTTGTTTTTGGTTTTGCGGGAAAGGATGCGGATAACCCGGCGAATTTCATCGTCGCGGCCGATGACCGGATCGAGACGACCTTTTTTCACCTCTTCGACCAAGTCTCGCCCGAAGCGCGCCAATGCCTCATAGGTTTCTTCAGGATTCGAACTGGTGACCCGCTGATGACCACGCACCGCCCCCAGGGCGGCAAGGATTCCCTCGCGGGAAAGATTGAAGCGTTGGCAGAGCCGTCGACTGGCGCCGCCACCCTCACCTTCCCCCGCCAGAGCCAGCAGCAGATGCTCGACGCTGACGAAATCGTCCTTAAGATGTACCGCCTCTTTCTGAGCATTGAGCAGGAGACGGTTAAGACGGGTGGAGATGAATATCTTGCCGGCTTCAAATCCGGGACCTGATACAGCCGCTCGTTGCTCAAGTTCTTTATTGAGTGCTTTCTGAAAAGCGTCGCAGGAAATGTTCATGCGGGCGAGCAGTCGCGGCACCAACCCATCCTTCTGTTCAAGGAGGGCGGCAAGAAGATGTTCGGCATCCACCTCTTGATGGCCGAACTGCAATGCCTTGTCCTGCGCGGCCTGTAAAGCTTCCTGCGATTTTTGTGTCAGTTTGTTGAAATCCATGACCATTCCTTTCCCCGCCGCCGAACCGACGGCGTTACGCCTTGAATTCATTCGTAATTATACCCGATAGAAGTGGGCATATGCGGATTAGAACACGGTAAATGACAACTGCCGTGATTTCTTAAGTTCACGCCATGTGCCAAAATAAAAGTATAAGAATAACAGGATGTTGGAATCTTGTTGGTTCTGAGGGAGAAATGCTGAGACGTCAAACCAGACTGTGGCGACGTCGCAGTGAGACAGTATCAGGCCTCTTCCAGCTCTTCGCGGCTCAGATGCAGTTTATCCAGGTAGCGATAGAGGGTGGCGCGATGAATACCGAGCAGGCGGGCGGCGCCGGCAAGATTGCCATTGGCCCGTCGATAGGCATGAATGATCTGGTCACGGCTGGGCATCGCCGGGGAGGAGCCACTGCCACTCGTTGATGAGAGCGGGGCAAGAATCTCTGCCTCCATGATGTCCTGTGGCGCATGGGCCAGCAATGCTTGGGAGTTGGTTAATGGATATGGAGGAATGAGAGGTTTTGAGCGTCCTCGCTGGTTTTCCTCCCAACGAGCGAATTCCTGGCGTTCACGAATCCATTCACGAAACGCTCGGGCTCCGATGACTTCAGCCTGGTTTTCGACAAAGACCCGTTCCATGGCATTACGCAATTCCCGGACGTTGCCGGGCCAGAGATAGGATTGCAGCAAAGAGAGCGCTTCGGGAGTAAGGCGTTTGACCACTCTTCCGTATTTGCGGGAAAAGTTGGCCAGCAGGTGCTCGACCAGCAGGGGAATGTCTTCCAGCCGCTCACGTAGCGGAGGAATATGGATGCGCAATACGGAAAGGCGGTGATAGAGGTCGGCGCGGAAGCGGTTCTGGCTCACAGCTTGTTCCAACGGGACGTTGGTGGCACTGATGATGCGGACATCGACCCGCGTTTCTACTTCGCTGCCGACCCGCTCGATGGTGCCGGCTTCCAAAACGCGCAACAGTTTTGTTTGGGTGTGCAGGGGCATGTCGCCGATCTCGTCGAGAAAAAGCGAACCGCCGTCAGCCCGCTCGAAACGGCCGCGGTGGGTGCGGATGGCGCCAGTGAAAGCCCCTTTTTCATGGCCGAACAGCTCCGACTCCAACAGCTCTTCGGAAATGGCGGAACAGTTGAGGGCGACGAAAGGTTCCTGCTGCCGGGCGCTGCACTGGTGCAGGGCTTGGGCGACGAGCTCTTTGCCCGTGCCGGTTTCCCCGGTGATCACCACAGATGCATCGGAGGCGGCATAAAGACGAATTTTGCGAAACACTTCCCGAATCGCCGGACTATCGCCGACAATGCCGTAGAAAGGCTCCTTCCCCGTTGTAATCTGGGGCGGAGTTTCAAGGAAGGAGAACAGAACAACCGGCCCTTGAAAGTCCTCACGCAGGCCGCCTGGACGAACATCGACTTGAAAAGGGTTGGTGCCCTCCCGCAAGCGAACGCGCAGGCCGGAGAGTGGTTCGTTATGGCTGGCGACTTCTCTGGCAAGATCCTGCAACGCGGGGACTGCATCGGCGAACAGGCCGTGGAGGAGCCGGCCGCGGACCTTTTCGGAAGAGGTGCCGAGGAGCCGGGCTAAACGATCGGACATTCTATCAATACGCCAGTGGCTGGACTCGCCGGTGGAGGAAACTAGAAGGTCCGGGGTCAGAGCTGGCAGAAGTGAGGTTGCGTCGGAAGTCGGGTCGATCATGGGCAGAACAAAGGCCTCCTCGGATTTCAATGTGACAATTTAACCCTTGGTTGGCTCAAGTTCAAGGCCTGGTGTGATTCAAAAGGGATGGCGTTACGCGTAGGCGCCGGGAGGGGACACGGAACCTCAAGTCAGTGATGCTTGACAGAGTGTGGGGTTTTGAACTGGAACAGGCAGACGTCACCCTGCTGCCTATGTCCCTGAAGCAGAGCGGTGAAATCGTCAACGCAGAGAGGATGGCTGAAATAGTAGCCTTGCATTTCGTCACAGCGCCGTGCCAGCAGGAAATCGAGCTGTTCTTTGGTTTCCACTCCTTCGGCCAATACTTTGATTTTCAAACTATGGGCCAACACAATAACCGCTTCGGCAATGGCTGCATCGTCAGGATCTTTTAGAATATCGCGAACGAAAGAACGATCGATTTTGAGGCGATCGATGGGGAAATGCTTCAGATAATTGAGTGAAGAATAACCGGTTCCGAAATCGTCAATGGCCAGTTGAACTCCCATCTTCTTCAGATCGCGTAGCAGCCGCACAGTATCTTCGGCGCTTTCCATCAGAATGCTCTCGGTCAGCTCGAGTTCCAGAAACTCGGCTGCCAGCTGGCTTTGCTGCAGAACTTCTGCCACCATCTGCGCAAGATTGCCGATTTTGAACTGACGACCCGACAGATTTACGGCCACCCGTAGCGGAGGAAGTCCCATCTCCTGCCAGACCTTGTTTTGACGGCAAGCGGTTTCCAGTACCCAGCGACCGATGGGGAGAATCATACCGGTTTCTTCGGCAAATGGGATGAACTTGGAGGGCGGTATCGCCCCGAGAGTCGGATGGGTCCAACGGAGTAACGCTTCCATGCCGATCAGTTGACCATTCTGGGCATTGATCTGGGCCTGGTAATGGAGCGAGAACTCTCCGCGGTCCAATGCCCGGCGCAGGTCGTTCTGCAGCAGCATGCGCTCGAGAGCCTGGGCATTCATGTCGCTGGTGTAGAATTGATAGGTGTTACGGCCACTGTCCTTGGCCTGATACATGGCGGTATCGGCATTTTTCAGCAGAGTATCGCAATCACCTCCATCTGCTGGATAAATGGCAATCCCAATGCTGGCGGTGCTGAAAATTTCCTGGCCGTTGAGATAAATGGGAGCAGCCAGTACTTTGAGAATCTTTTCCGCAGTCGTCGATGCGTCCTGTTCATTCGCCATGTAATTGAGAATAATGACGAATTCGTCACCTCCAACGCGGGCTACCGTATCGCTCTTGCGGATGCAGGAACTTAAACGCTCGGCAATGATTTTCAGCAGGTCATCGCCCATTGAATGGCCAAGCGTATCGTTGATTCCCTTGAACTGGTCGATGTCCAAAAACAAAATGCCGACCTGCTCGCCATGACGGGTGGACTGGGCCAGGGCTTGCTCCAGGCGGTCCAGCAGCAGCGCGCGGTTTGGCAGGTTGGTGAGGATGTCGAAGTAAGCCAGCCGTTGCACCTCGTCCTCGGCCCGTTTTCGCTCGGTGATGTCGTCAAAAACTGCAGCAAAGGTTCCTGGCGAAGGGGAGAAGGATGAAATGTGGAAAACCTTGCCCAGCGAATCGATCGTCGTCTCAAAGGCTTTGGGTTCGCCACTGTTAACGACCTCGGCAAAAATCTCCAAGCAGACGGGATGGTGGCCAAAGATCGTTGAAGCATGAGAACCGAGTATGTGATCTGAAGGGCGATCTAAAATTTCTTCCAGGGCTGGATTGGCATCCAAAATGACATAATCGTACGGTTTGCCGGCTGCGTCGTAGACCAGCCGGTTCAAAGCAACCCCTTCCTTCATGGCATTGTACAGGGAACGGTATTTTTGTTCGCTTTCCTGCAAGGCGCTTTCCGCCTTCTTGCGGTCCGAGATGTCAATAAAACTTTCCAGAACGAGTTCTCGGCCATCCAGAGAAATTGTTGTCGCCGTCTTTAAGACCTGCAGGGTCGAGCCGTCCTTGCGAAACAGCAGGCGTTCACTGTTGTCCAACGTCTGGCCGAGGTCGGTGATGGGACATTGGCCTTTTTCCGCGGCGCAGAAGAGTTGATGACATTCGGTGTTGATGATCTCCTGAGGAGTCATTCCCACCAGTTTACAGGCGGCTTCGTTGGCCTCCACAATGCGGTGGCTTTTGGCGTCGAGAAGAAAAATGCCGGCCTGCACCGAGTTGAAGATCGCATGCAGGCGCGCTTTGGCATCCAAAAGAGATTGCTCGGTTTTTTTTCGATTGGTGATGTCGGTGTAAACCAGAATGATCTGGGAAATTTCACCGTTGCGATCAAGGATCGGGGTGCCGATGACATGAAAGAAACGCCCCTGATGACGGAATTCATTCTGTTCCACCATCCATTTGGTCGCAACAATCTTGTCGAGGAAACATTCATCTTTGGTTTCAGGGCAAAGAAATTCTTCCAGATTGCGTCCGACCATGTCGTTTTGCTCTGGAAAGAAAAAATCCCGGCTGCTCAGGTTGTAGGCCTGCAGGTTCATTTGGCTGTCAATGACCAGGATTGCCGCCCCGGCTGAATCGAAAATAGCCTGAACCTCGTCGTGAGCCAACGTTAACTCTTCATTGGTTTCCTTGAGGTGTTCCAGAACCTGGACAAACGAATCGGCGATGATGCCGACGGGGTCGAGAGAGACCAGGGTGTCGTCATCCAGTTCCTCCGGCTTTAGCGGGAGGGTCCCCATGACCACCAGCAGCTGGTCGATTTTTTCCCGCAGATAACGGGTGACAGATCGTTCCTTCTTCAGGATCTCCTGCTTTTCCTGCTCCAACCGGCGGATCTGGGCCAGTAGTTCCTCAGTGCCGCTGGAGGAGGGGATATGCGCTTTTGAAACGGACATGCAGGTAATCCTTGGCTCAGCCTGTTCAGTTGAGATTGGGGGACACTATCACCAGATAATAACTGTCTTCCTTTTTGACCTCAACGACATAGCCCATGTTGTTGGCCGCACCGGGGATGGTGATAGTGGCATCCCGGTTATCCGTAAGGAACTGCAGCCGAACCGTTCCTTTTTTCAGGGATGGGCGGTGTCGATTCAGTTCCCGCAATGCGGTTAACAATGCCGAAGGGCAAATCTGGCCACGAATATCGAAATTGAGAGTTTGCAATTCAGCTTCAATCATGGTTGTCGGCCTTTATAAAGGTCCACGTTTGTAACAATCAGCGGCTCAAGACTGTTTTGGTCAGCACGAGCGTGCCGAGCCAGGCGCCAGGAAGAAGACCCACCAGGAACAATATGCTTTGCGCACCCAGAATAGGGAGCCCCCCCAGCAGGTGCCAGACATTGCAGGCCGGAGCCATCCTGGCCGCAAGCCCCATGATTAATCCGCCGCACAAAGCGCTGACATACTGGCGGGCGGGCACATGAAAATGCAGATGAAACTCACGTGCCGCCATGGCGGAAAAAAAAGCACCAAGGATAATGCCGCCAATCAGGGGAAATTGCACCAGGGCGATGCCGTCCAGCTGCGCACCAGCTCCACCACGCAGCGCCAGATTAAGATGCGGAATGTTGTAATTAAGCGGCTGACCAGCAAAGTAGCCGAGTTTCGCCACATGTTCCGGGCCGAGACTGTTGACCACAAAGGCGCCGAGTTTGGCGTAGGCTGTGGTGATTCCCAGCGGCATGCCCACTGCGGCAAAGGAAAGCAGGCCGATGACAGATAACAGCAACGATGCTTTCCAGGGTTGCAGATAATTGTCAATCATTGCTGGCCTGGACAGCCCCGATTTGCGAACCTCTTTGACCAGCCATGCTGCGCCAACGAATGCAAAAATCAGTACGATAACTCCTGGGTCCACATCGAGAATCTGCGGAATGGTCACGCGTCCGGAAAAGATGGTCGTCTGTTTAGCCAACCCGGCCCACCAGGGATGAAATTCACTGTACAGGAAACTTCCCAGGATCAAGCCCAAAAGGGTAAAGGCACTGGTCACACTGCCTGCGCCGAATTTGTAGAGTGTGCCGACCACGCATCCCCCGGCCAGTACCATACCAATGCCGAACAGACAGCCTCCCAGCAGGTTGGTGACGGATGCGCTGCCCAACAAAGGAAATGGAAATATAAAGAGTAATCCGCTACGCCGGGCCACCTCGAACAGAATCATGGAGGTGAGGATCAGCAACAGCAAGTTCTTGAGCATGGTCGTGCTGCGAAACAAAAACAGATCGCGAAACATGCCGGCGATACAGAAATCCGAACGGTGCATGATGAAACCCGCCGCTAAACCGAGCAGCAGGTTGCACGCAATCAGGATGATTTGTGGGTTGTTCATGAAAACTCTTGCGGCAGTTAAATGATTAATGGAATTGTCAAAAATTCTATAAAAGCATTTAACATGCCAAATTAATTCTATTTTGGAAATTGGATTAAAGCTTGTTGAATATTGAAATTGTAAAGATTTTTTCGGAGAAGGCAATGGTTAAAAAATGCTTCAGGCCGTCAAAAAACCTTGATTCGGCGGTTTTTTGACGGCCTGAAGTAGATTGGACGGTGGGGAGAAAATCAGGACTCTAGATATTGGGTAATGCTGGAGGCCAATGTTTCGAAAATGCGAGTGAATTCTTGTTCATCCCGCTCCAGCAGCGTTACGCGGAAGCCCAACTCAGGAGTGCAGAAAGAGGAGATGGGAACCACGCAAATTCCGGTGGACGCCAATAGGTAATAGACAAACCGCTTGTCCTTGGATACCCCTTCCTTATTCACGAGATCTTCGACCAGTTCCCGCACTTCTTTGTTTTTGATGGGAAGGGTCTGTTTGTAGTTCAAGCGGCCGCGCTCGAAGATGACACTCATGTAGAAAGCGCCGTTGGTCCGGTTGACGATAATGCCGGGAACATTTTTCAGGATGTCGTAGGCGATGTTGGAAAATTTTTCGTAACGAGCGATTCGCTCTGCCAGATATTTGGGGTATTCCGGGTGCGACATGATTTGCGGAATGGCCTTCTGCGGCAGGGTGGTCGAGCAGACCTCTACCATTTTGGCATCCAGGATGCTCTGAATATAGCGTTTGAACATCGGATTCTTGTCGGCATTGTAGACCTCGATCCAGCCGCAACGGGACCCGGGCCAGGGAACTTCCTTACTGATCCCTTTCATGGCGATAGCCGGCACGTCGCCGATCAGGTCGGAGATCGGCTTGGTGCTCTGGCCGTTGTAAACCAGGTTGTGATAAATCTCATCGCAGATGATGAAAAGATTGTATTCTTTGGCCAGTGCCACCATTTCGGTCAGAATCCGCTCCGGATAGACCGCTCCCGTGGGGTTGTCCGGGTTGATGATCAGAATTCCGCTGATAGCCGGGTTGTATTTGACCGACAAGCGCAGATCATCAAGGTCGGGGTACCAGTTGTTGAAGGGGTCGAGGCGGTAGGAAACCGGTTTCTGGCCAGCGTGGGCCGCTTCGCCGGAAGAATGGGTTGAATAGGTCGGAGAAGGACCGATGACGCGGGCTTCGCGGCGTAGAAAGCCGTAAACCTTCTGGATGGCGTCACCAAGGCCGTTGAAGAAGATGATGTCCTCCGGCGTAATCTGGGTCTTGCGCCGTTTATTGGTTAAATCAGCAAGAAATTCACGGGTTTCAAGAACACCCTTGGTGGCGCAGTAGCCGTAGCTGCAGTCTTTCATCGCCAGATCAGCGACGATTTTTTTCATCCAGACGGGGATTTTTTCACCTTTGGCCACTGGGTCGCCAATATTCTCCATATTGGTTTTTATCCCCAGCTTGTTGAGCTTTTCGGCGATCTCGACAATGGCGCGGATTTCGTAGGTTAATTCGCCGGCACCGATATGAACGATGTTGTTGCGCATGAGCCTTCTCCCTGCAAAGACTGGATTAGATTAAGTCCCCTTCCGGGGGAATTTTTCGGCCAACTAAAAAGGCCATGGGCGATTGCCCATGGCCTTAAATTTTCTGTCGCGGAACAGTTTATCCGACAACTCCAAGGCATAGGGCACACAAGGGCATGCGAACGGCCGCGGCCGCCGCGATGGGAGCTCGTGCTGCTGCTTGGAGATGGCTGTGTTTGGAATCAAACATGGTTTAAATCCTCAAGTATTTGGTCTGGGTATCATGAATAGCGAGGATAAGTCAATCGTTTCTTGCGCAGAAGATAATTTTTTTCCCATGGCAAGAGGGTTTGCAGGCTTTAGTCATGGGAAATGAAGTACTCATAACCAAGCGCTTCTAGGCTAACGGCAGCCTCCAGAGCTTTTTCTCGGCTGGAAAAGCGCCCGGCTACCACCACATGCAACGGGGCCTGTCCGACGCGTTTGCGCAGATAGATATAACTGGTGGCAAAGCCCCGGTTACTCAAATCTTTCTGAAGTTTTTGCGCATACTCCTGGTCTTGGAACGAACCCGCGTTAAGAAAGAAGGTCTGGCTTCCGATGCCGTTGGCTGCTTTTCCCTGTGTGGGTGGGGATGAGGGCAGGTCAGCATCGGTTGATTCCGTCAATAGCAAAGGGATTTGAACCCGGGCGATGCGTTGCACCAGAATCACGTCTCGATCAGATTCGATAGTAATAGGGGGGCTCCAGGGTTGCACGCGATCCAGGATATTTGCCAATTTCGGAAGAAGTTCCGAACGGCGGAAGCGGCCGATATACCCCCCTTGGACGATCCCTGATTGAAAATCCAGGATCAGCTGTTCAAATCGTTCACCAGCGGCAAGTCTCAGCAGAAATTGCTGAGCCTGTTCCTGGTTGGCCAGGGAAACCTGGCGCAGTTCAAAGATGTCCGGGGCCGTCTCCCAAGGGATCTCATTCGGCGGGGGGCCAAGTGCGCGGAGTTTGCGATCCAGTTCCCGGCCGGGGTGGCCGGCCTGGCGAGCGGCCAGGGCATACCACCAGGCTTCCTGCAGGCGGTTGGCCTTCAGAGCCACTTCACCCAGATAGTAATAAGCGTCAGCCTGACCGGGATTCAACTCGAGGGTTCTGCGTAAAGCTTTTTCCGCCTCTGCCAGCTTGTCTTTGGCCAGATAGAGCAGGCCGAGTTCCTGTTGCAGGTAGTCGGTGTCGGGCTCGAGTTCAACGGCGATTTCCAAAGCGACAGTCGCGTCATCCACCAGTCCGAGGTTGTAAAGAAGCATGGCCAGCTGGCGATGCACCTCGGCACCGTCAAGCCCTTGAGCAATGGCCTGTCGATAGTGATCGATGGCAGGGAACAGCTTCCCCTGGCTGGTCAGTTCATGCGCCTGACGGATATGTTCCTCCGCGGAAAGGAGTTCGTCAGCGGCAGCCTTCAGGCCTGGCGTGACGAGGAGGAACAGAGCGACAAAGACAACAAAAAATCGGGGCATAAGGTCCGTGGGCCGCAGAATAGACAGTGGTAGATGATGATCGACGAAAAGGCGGTTCGCTGAAAAATTAATCCAATGGTACCCGCTCTCATTGAAACAGGCAAGTTTCCGTGTGTTTCTGAGGTCTTTTTCGGAGGTTCAGGGGAGGGGTTGGGGGCCGTGTTCGTTAATCCAGGCGCTAATCAGCCGTGCCGGAGTGCGGTCGAAATAGATGTTGCTGACCTGAAGGCCTGGCAGTGACGGCGCTCCCAGCTCTCCGGGGGCCATTTCTTCAAGGATTACTGGCATCTGATTTTGATGGCGTTTGAAGCTTTCCGCCGCCACATAAAAAGGGATTCCAGCGGCGCGGGCCGCCAGGGCCAACAGATAGGTGCCGCTTTTGTTGATCAGGGTGCCGTCGGCCAGGATGCTGTCAGCCCCAACCAGTGCCAGGTCCGATTCGGCGGCGAACAAGCCGAGTTGGGCGTCGGTGATCAACCGGCAGGAGATCCCCCATTCGCAAAGCTGGCGGACCAGCAGATGTCCTTCGTTGAGCGGGCGGGACTCGCTGACAATGATATCCACTTCGGTGCCGCGCAGCCCCTCGAATATCTGACTTACGGTCGAGCTGAGGCTGTGGGTGATGATGGTGCAGGGTGGCCGGATCATGGAAAGGGCTTCGCCTACCGTGGTGCCCACCGCCTGCCGGGATTGCTGAATCAACTGGTGTGCCGCTGCCGTTGCCGCTTGACGAATCTCAGCAGGGTTCATAGAAGATTGGGCTTGCAGTCGCACTTCCCAGAGGCTCAGCAATCTCTGGATCGGGGCCATGCTCGGTCGGCAGTTTTTCAGCGCGAGACTGCGGGACCGCAGCCATGGCGACAGGTTTTTGGCCGGGGCTGTGAGGCTCGATGCAGCCAGAATTTCCAGCGCCTGTCGGGCCAGTTCGCTGGCGCCGTGTTGTCGGTCTTCAGCCAGTTCCTTCAATCGCACCTGGAATTCGGCGTCAGTCATGAGTCGCCTCGGTCGGTTCCTGGCAACGTTGCCAGGCCAGCAGCAATCCGGGTACAGTGGCCATGCTGGTAATTTTGGCCGGTTCCAGCCAGCGGAACTCAATATTCTCCCAGTCCAGCCGCACCGCTTCCGGTTCAGTGGTGTCGAACAGGAACGGATGCACCACCCAGCACACCCCCATGTGGTGATCAGGAATCGGGAGCGGCGTCCCCTGACGGATCAGCTCGAGCTGGTTTTCGTCCAAGGAGATCTCTTCGCGGATTTCGGTTAAGGCCTGACAGAGCGGATCGGGATTATCCAAGTAGCCGCTGATGGCCGACCAACGCCCTTGGTAGCTGCCGACATGCTGACTGCGTCGTACCAGCAGGATGCGGCCGGCATTGCGGATAAAGGCGGTAACGACGTGTTTTTCCGGCAGAGTCGGTTCTGACATTTTGACCTCCTGCTCCTCAGAAGATGCGCCCCAGCAGAGCGGGCAAGGCGGTTTCCACGCGTAAAATCCGCTCGCCGCAATGCACTGCTGTGAAGCCGCACTCCTGCAGCTTTTCCACTTCGTAAGGGATGAATCCACCTTCCGGTCCAATCGCCAGCGTGACCGGTCCATCGACCTGGCGGGGACAGGGCTGCTGACTGCCAGGATGGGCCACGAGGGTCTGGCTGCCGGCACACAACTGGGGTAGTTCATCTTCCACAAACGGTTTGAAGCGCTTTTTCAGCAACACCTCTGGCAAAATCGTATCACACCCCTGTTCCAGGCCAAGGATCAATTGTTCACGGATTTTGTCCGGCTGCAGAAATGGGCTTTGCCAATAGCTTTTCTCCACTCGAAAGGCATTGAGCAGCACAATTCGTTTTATCCCCATGCTCGCTGCCCCGGCCAGCACTCGGCGCAGCACCTTGGGGCGCGGCAGGGCCAGCAGCAAGTTCAACGGCAGCTGTGGCGGAGGCTGACGCTGCCACTCGATACTCATCACCAGTTCGGTATCGTCCAACTGCTCGACCAGGCCGCTGCCGATTGGGCCATCCAGTAATCCGACGCAGAGTCGGTCACCGACCGCGGCTCGGTGCACTTCACGCACATGCAGCAGGCGGCGGCCGTACAGTCGCACTCGGTTGCTGTCGGCTTGGAAGTCTTCGGAAAAAAGCAAGATCAGGTTCATACGAGGTTCAATGCATGGTGTTATTGGATGAGACGGCGATGCATGCGCGCTACGGCCACCGGGAAAATGATGGCGGCAAAGACCAGCAGATAAAAGAGGCTGAACCACAGTCCGGAGGTGAAATGTCCGAGGGTGGCGGCACGGACCATCTGCACCACATGAGTCAGCGGCAGGCACATGGCCAGACCCTGCGCCCAGCCCGGCAGATTCTGCAGCGGGAAAAAGGTGCCGCTGAACAGGAACATGGGGGTCACGAACAGGAAAATCGGCACGTTGAACGTTTCAATGTTCGGCACCAGCGCCGTGAACAACATGCCGATGGTGGCAAAGCCGAGTCCGCCGAGCAATGCCAGCGGCAATACCAACAAGCCGGACGGATAGTCGATCAGGCCGAACAGGGTGATGACAATCAGCATCAGGCTGCTGGCCAGCAGCGATTTGGTCGCGGCCCAGGCCACTTCGCCGGTGATGATTTCCGCCAGATTGAGGGGCGTGGCGAGCATGGCGTCAAATGTTTTCTGATAATACATGCGGACAAATGAGTTGTAGCTGGTCTCGAAAAAGGCGTTGTACATGATGGCCACGGAAATCAGGGCCGGGGCCAGAAATTGCCGGTAGCTGAGTTCGAGCCCTTGATACTGCACGCCATCGATCATGGTGCTGAAACCGATGCCGAAGGCCAGCAGATAAAAGAGCGGCTCCAGCAGCGGGGGGAGGAAGCTGATCTTCCAGGTCTGCTGGTAAACGGCCAGGTTGCGGCGCCAGACCTTAATGAAGCGACGGGAGATGTCGAAGCCGTAGATGTTCATTCGCGTAACTCCCGACCGGTGAGGCGCAGGAAGACGTCCTCCAGAGTGGCAGGACGCAAGCTCAAGCCGGCGGCGGAAAAATCCCGACTCAGCCGCAGCAGCAGATCGTTGCCGGCCATGCTGTAGACCTGCAGGCGATGGCCGAAATCCTCGTAAACCACCTCCCGGTCGCGCAGGAAGTCACGCACCATGGGCGATGGGTCGCGAATTTCCAGAATATCCCGGCCGACATGCGTACGGATCAGTTCAGCCGGCGGTCCTTCCACCAGGATGCGGCCATGATCCATGATCAGCAGGCGATCGCACAGGCTGGCCGCTTCTTCCATGTAATGGGTGGTGAGGAGGATGGTCAGTCCCTGTTTTTTCAACACTTCGAGCCGGTCCCAGACTTGATGGCGGGACTGGGGATCGAGGCCGGTGGTCGGCTCGTCGAGGATCAGTAATTCCGGCTGGTTGATCAGCGAGCGAGCCAGCACCAGACGGCGCTTCATGCCGCCGGACAACGGTTGGATTTTGGCTTGGGACCGACTTTCCAGGCCAAAGAAATTCAATAATTGGCGTGCCCGCTCCAGGGCCTCGCGGTTTGGCAGATCGAAATAACGAGAGAAGACCAGCAGATTGTCGAGCACCGTGAGATCAGGGTCGAGGTTGTCTTCCTGCTGACAAATGCCCATGCGGTATTTGACCTGCCGCAGGCGTTCCGGCAGCTCTTCGCCGAAAATGCGCAACTGGCCTCCGGATGGTGGCGTAAAACCGTACAGCATGCGGATGGTGGTGGTCTTACCGGCGCCGTTCGGGCCGAGTAGACCGAAACATTCACCTTTGTTGACCTGAAAGGAGATCCCGTCCACCGCCTGCAGATCGTTGAAAGTTTTGGCCAGCTCCCTGACCTCGAGGATCGGCATTTCAGCTCTCCTTTTCCTCTGTGGTGCGGCTGGGGCGAAAGATCACATGTTCCAGGAGCAGCACTGCGAACACGCCGACCACGAAACCGTTGCCGGCGACCGGTTGCAGCCAGGTAGGGAAGGACTGGCGGATATCCGGCGGCCAGAACGAGGTGAGGGTGCCGAGCAAAACGGCAGCGCCGACGATGACGCCGTCCGTGTAACGCTGTGCCTGGGGGCGGTTGCTGATCACCATGAGGCCTGCGGCCACCTGGGAAAAGAGGATGAAGAGCAGCACGCAGCCGATGACAGGGGCCGGCGCCAGGCTGAGCAGGCCGAACAGGGCCGGCGACCAGGCCAACGCAAGGAGCAGGGCGGCTGTGGCCAGCAACGGGAAGCGCGAGGCGCAGCGGGTCGACAGAATCACCCCGGGGCTGAGGGAAAAATTGACCGGCCCGACCACCCCGGCCAGGCCGCTGAGCACATTGGCCAGCCCGGTGACCAACAAGCCACGATTGAGGCGCTGCGACATCTCGCCCGGCTTGAGGAGATCGTCCAAGGCTTGAATGGAACCGAGGTCGTTGACTGCCAATGCGAGGAAACAGAAAGCGAAAGAGAGCATGACGCCCGGCGCAAAAGTCAGCTGCAGGTTGAGGTCTTGGAAAAATCCGGCCAGCAGCGGCAAGGCGATCTCGGCGGGCTCGGTGCTGGCCGGCAGGATCAGCCGATGCAACAGACTTCCGGCCAGCATGGCCCAGAGAATGAGAGTGGCCTGCCACAGCCCCTTGAGTTTGCGCTGGGCCATAAACAGGACGATCAGAAACGCCAGGGCAAAAGTCAATTGCGCCAGGGGGGCTGTGCCGCTGGCGCGGTCGACCAGCAGTTCGCCGATGGTCGGCAGCAAAGTGAAGGCAATGAGGAGCAGCACCACGGCCACCACTCGGGGGGTGAACAGCCGCTGCAGGTGGCCGAACAAGCCCGCCCAACTGATCAGGGCGAGAACCACCCCGCCACTGAAAATGGCGCTGTAGACCGCGGCTGGAGTAAACCCTTGGCTGGCGATGACGCCGATGAGCAGAGCCGCAGCCGGGCCAACGATCAGCGGCAACCGATGCCCCCATAGCACCTGGACCAGCAGGGTCAGTCCGACCACAAAGGTGGTTTTCTGCAGAAATAGAATCTGGGCCGCAGGATCAGGGATCAGCACCGCCCCCATGACCTTGCCGATGATGAGGATGGACGGCAGGGCGATGATCAGCCATTGCAAGCCGTAAAGCAGGTTGTGGCTAAAGGTCGGTTTATCTTCCAAACCGTAGCTGAATTGCACGGTGCGTCCTTTCGTTAAATAAGGCCGATGACGGCTCCGGTCATGCAGGTCGCGAGGGTGCCGGCCACAATCGATTTCAGCCCCAGGGCAACGATTTCAGCGCGGCGTTGGGGGACCATGGTATTCATGCCGCCGATCATGATGCCGAGGCTGCCGAAGTTGGCGAAGCCGCACAGTGCATAGGTCAGAATCAGCCGGCTGTGCTCCGAAAGAGCTCCTTCGGGGAGCTGGGCCATCTGCAGATAGGCCAGCAGTTCGTTGAGAATCGTCTTGGTGCCGAGCAGCGAACCGGCGGTCAGCGCTTCGGACCAGGGAATGCCGAGCAGCCAGGCCAGCGGCGCCAGCAGCAGGCCGAGCAGATACTGCAGGCTCATGGGCGTGCCGTTGATCGCGGGGAGCAGACCAAGCGCCTGGTTGAGCAGGTTGACCAGCGCGACCAGCACCACCAGCATGGCAATGATGTTAAGGAGCAGTTCGATGCCGTCGCGAGTGCCGCGGGTAATGGCATCCATGCTGCTGGTCGCATCACTAACCTGCAGTACGCTGCCTGCTGTCAATTGCTCATCCGGCGGAACCATGACCTGGGCGATGAGGATGGCGGCCGGTGCGCTGATGATCGACGCGGTGAGGATATGGCCGAGAGCGTCGGGGATCACCGCTTGCAGAATGCTGGCATACAAGACCAATACCGTCCCGGCGATGGTGCTCATGCCACAGACCATGACGGTGAACAGTTCGCTACGGGATAATTGTTGCAGATAGGGGCGGATTAACAACGGCGCTTCAATCATGCCGACGAAGATATTGGCCGCGGCCCCGACGCCCACGGCTCCGCCGATATGCAGCAGGCGCTGTAGACACCGGGCAAACCCTCGCACGACCAGAGGGAGGATGCGCCAGTAAAACAGCAGACTGGACAGGGCGCTGACCACCAGGACCAGGGGCAAGGCGCGAAACGCCAGGACAAACGAAGCGCCGGGAGCTGATTCTGCAAAGGGGAGCGGACCGCCGCCGAGAAAACCGAAGACCATGGAGGTCCCTGCGGTGGTGGCCCGGTCCAGAGCCATGACAG
>ENA-ORXD01001036-ORXD01001036.1-sediment-metagenome-genome-assembly--contig:-NODE-1036-length-26867-cov-3.353154_pt1 | contig 26867 bp, 25 predicted proteins | sample MGYA00237862_ERZ511471 | MGnify/ENA metagenome assembly ERZ511471 | reverse complement strand
GTAGACCGGGAGCGCCCCTGCATCCAGTCCGGGCGGGATCCTCGCTGCCAGTGCTCCGAGGAGCTGGGTCTTCCCCCCGGCCCATTTCAGGAACGGGCGTGCAATACTACCTGGCATGATGTTCGTTCCTTACCTCGTGATCAACAGGGACAGGGGCGGGTATATTCCTGCCGGCAAGGGGTCGTCTGGCAGCGCTTTTTATTCCTGGCAGTGACGCTGCTCCCGTGCGACCGGGCAGGGTGAACCACTCTGGGATCATGGTAGAGCCGCCTGCCGGCACCTCGCTCTCTTCCCTGTTCCCGCCCGGGTATCTCCCGGCACCCCCGGTGTCTTCGCCACCCCTGGTCATACATCGCCATCCCCAGAAACATCGTTTCGTGAAATCTCTTTCGATCTCCCGGATGGTGCCGGACTCACCGTCCCGGGATCGGTCCCCGTCTGGCTCCCGGGCTGTTCACCACGCCGGTTGCCATCCCTCCCACCGGGAGGGGGCTGCGACAACCGCGTCCTCTTCGGGACCCCGGCAAACGTGAGTGCCTTCTCGATCGCCCACCTCCCGCGGCCGAGCTCCTCCCCCAGCTTCGCGATGATCGCTTTTTTGGTCATCCCTGCGGCACGCAGGCGATGGTATTCGCGGAGGAGGTGGTCGCGCTCCTCCCCGGTCCACCGGCTCCCCTGGTTCCGGGGGCTGCTTTTTTCAGAGGTCCGGAGGGAGGGGAGGAGGTACCCTGGCTGTATCCCCGCGAGTTCCGCGATCTTTGCCTCGAACAGGGGGCGGGAGACCTCGAATCCCGTCGCCCGCCTCGACAGGCCGATCGCAGCCTTTGCAGTCGAGAACCCCCCGAGGAAGAAGTCGCAGACGAGGTCTCCCTCGCTGCTGCTGTACTGGATCATCTTTGCGAGGAGCGCTGCCGGGAGCTCGTTCTTGTTCTTCAGCCGGCCGGGCTTGTATTCCCGGTTGATGACCCAGACATCCTCCCGGTCGGCATTGTTGGGGGACCTTCCGTCGTCGTCCCGCTCGGCCAGCCCGTACCGGGACTCGGGGTGAAACGTCCGCTTCCCGCCCGGTTTCTCGAAGAAGAGGATGTGGTAGTGGGACGAGATGAACTTCCGGCGGGTGAAGACCCCGAAGCTGTACTTCCAGATGATGTGGTTGACCTCCCTGAGGCTGGTCGTCCGCAGGGCGTTTAAGATATGGACCAGGTTGGTGTACCCGGACACGATGTAGATCGAGCCGCCGGGACGGAGCACCCGCTCCGCCTCCCTGATCCAGCGGAGGGAGAAGTCCGGGTATTCTTCCGGGGGGATCTCCACGTACCCCCCGTACACGAACCCCTCGTCCCGGTTGTAGTGCTTGTGCAGCGAGTCCCCCCCGATCCCGTACGGCGGGTCGGTGATGATGAGGTCGACTGCATTGTCCGGGATATGGGTGGCTGCTCCGGTGATGCAGTCCCCGTTGTAGAAGATACTGTCCTGGAGACGGACTGCGTTCATGCCTGCATCACCCCTGCGACCTCTCATTCCCAGATTGGCCGGGAGATCTCATGAGTCCTGCGGCTGCCTGCCGGCCGGACCGGATCCCGCGGGGGTGCCGGGATCCCTGCACGCACCGGCAGGCTGCCGGTGGGGGCAATGGATTGCCGGGGTGAATACCCCCCGGACCACAGGTATGCCGCCGGGAACCCGGGTGGCAGGTCATCTCACGCCTGTACGGTGACGGAAAATAAACTCCTGGATTACCCGGTGATTTCCCGGGCGTTCGGGAACCTCAATCGTGACGACGGCAGCTCTGCCCATGATGCCGTCGGGCACCTCTCCGCCGCTGCGTTCGATGCTGTCGTCTCATATCACGGGATGCCGGAGAGAAACGTCATCGTGTTCCTCCGGCACCTCGGGCAGCCGGGGGACACCCCACCGTTCATCACTTCACCGGAAGGGTTGCGAAGAGGGAGAAGAGCTGCCATCATCTCCCGCTGACCAGTCCTTCAAACCATCTGAAGAACCCGTCGATCAGATCTGAGAGTACGCTGAAGAAGCTGATCGCTCCCTGTTCGACCCATTCGGAAAACGAGATGAGCGGTGCTGCTGCAGCCTCCTCCTCCCCGGAAAACGAGGCCATAAGCATGAGGCCGATGAGGATGATCGACGCGAGCAGTATGATGAACAAGAGGAGGATGATCATCAGCTTGGTGAAAGCGCTCGAACCCATACCAGTACCGGGAGAGGAGCTGTATCCCTATATACTTTCTCGTGCCCCCCCTTTATTTCTGTTCCTTCGTTCCCTTTTCTCTCTCGTTCCTGAGCTCAACAACCATCATCGCACAGAGGATTACGGAGAACCCGAGCACGATGAGCGTGAGAAAGAGGCTCACAAAGATCATGACCCCCTGGGCGGTGAGAAAACCCACCCACAGCAATGCCACAAAACAGATGAGGTAGTAGAAGACCCACATCCTCGGATTCCCCAGCTCCATATCCGCGACTATATCCTGATATGATTTATAAGTGTTGCTATTTTCGTTTGCTGCCCGCGGAGGGAAGCCCCGGAAACACCATCGGAGTATCCTGGGGGTATCTCTCTTTTCGGAATCCTCTCCTTCACGCTACCTGAGCGAAGATGCTTTTTTCCCTTGCAGCATACCTCAGGGGGATGAACCGGGCAGGACCAGGGAGGCCGCAGATCCGTATCTCGGTAAAGACCAAGATCCTCCTCGTATTCCTCGCGCTCTCGGTAAGCGCCCTCCTGATCACCGGGTACCTGGCATCGGTCCAGATAGACGATGTGAGCAGGTATGCCCTGGACCGGAGCAGCGCACTCGGGGACCGGGCCGTGGAAGACAGCACCGCTGCGATGGAGCGGGATGCCCGGGAATCGCTCCTCCGCCTGGCACGGGACCAGGCCTACATCAGCAATATCATTTTCGACCGGGTCGCCGGGGAGTTGACCATGATGGCCATGTATGCCCGGGCCGTCCAATCCGACCCGTCCCGGGTCAGGGAGCGCCATTTCTCTCTCCAGGACGAGGAGCCCGCGGACCGCTATGCCACCTCGGTCCTCTTCCTCTCACCCGGGGTGGAGCACGATATCCCTGTCGATGAGCGGAATGCAGCAGGGATGATGGATGACATCTTCATCCCCGTCTATGCCGCAGACCCCAACCTCGCCGCGGTCTATGTCGGCACGGCCAGCGGGATGTCGTTCATCTACCCCTGGTTCACCGGGATGGATGAGGCATTCGACCCCCGGCTGCGGGGTTGGTTCACGGAAGCGCGGTCACGAGGGGCCATGACCTGGTCCGAGCCCTACGTGGACCTGCTGGGCCACGGCCTGATGATGACCTGCTCGGTGCCGGTCGCTGATCCCGGGAGGGACTGGCTCTGGGTGATCGGGGCGGACGTGACCGTCGAGACCATCAACCGGAACATCATCGGGACACAGGTGGGTGACCGGGGCTACGCGATGCTCATCGACCAGCAGGGGAACGTGATCACCCGGCCGGGTCTCTCGTCCGGGGACATGCGCTGGGACGAGTCGTTCGTCACCGAGAACCTGCTTGCGAGCAGCAACCCGGACCTGGTGGCGGTCGCACGGGAGATGGTCGCCGGCAGGGAGGGGGTCGGCAGGGTCGCCTTCGAGGACGGTGACCGGTTCATCGCCTATGCCCCGGTCAGGAGCGTGAACTGGAGCGTCGGGATCGTGATGCCGGTCGACGAGGTGATCGCCCCGGCCCTGGCAACCCGGGCGAGCATCCTTGACGCTTCTGAGGACACGGCCGTCCATATCACCCGGCAGCAGGAGACGATGCGCACCATCTTCATCGGGGCGTTCGTGATCCTCCTGGCCGCGGTGGTGGTGCTGACCCTCATCTTCTCCCAGTACCTCACCCGTCCTCTCGAAGAGCTGAAACGGGGGTCGGAGGCGATCGGTCACGGGGACCTGGACTATACCGTGGAGGTGCACACCGGCGACGAGTTCGAGGACCTGGGCCAGTCCTTCAACCGGATGGCCGCGGACTTGAAAGAGCATATCCGCACCCTCCGCATCACCACCGCGGAGCGGGAGCGGATCCAGAAGGAACTGGAGATAGCACGGGGCATCCAGCAGAGTTTCCTCCCCGAATCCGCACCCCGGATCCCGGGGATGGACCTGGACGGGTTCAACCTCCCTGCGGCCGAGGTGGGAGGCGACTTCTACGATTTCATCCCGGTCGGCGAGGCGAGCTGGGGGCTCGTGATCGCGGACGTCTCGGGGAAGGGCGTCCCGGCGGCACTCTTCATGGCCCTCTCGCGGACCCTGATCCGGGCCAGTGCGACCCGGAACCCGGACCCGGTCACCTCCATCCGGGAGGCCAACCGCTCCATCTGCATGGATGCCGCGACCAGCATGTTCGTCACCCTCTTCTACGCCATCCTCGACAGCCGCAGGATGACCCTGACCTTCGTGAACGCCGGCCACAACCCCCCACTGCTCCTCGGTTCCGGGAGCGAACGGGTCACGCTCCTCAAAGCGCGGGGGATCGCGCTCGGGGTGATCGACGACGTGGACCTGGAGTCCGTCGAGGTGCAGCTCTCTCCTGGCGACCTGCTGGTCCTGTACACGGACGGGGTGACCGAGGCGACCGATGAGCAGGACCAGGAGTATGGGGTGGAGCGGCTCGCTCTCATGGTCGCAGCATCCCGGGATCTCCCTGCACACGGGATCATCGACGCAATCGTCCGCGATGTCACTGCATTCGCCGGTAATCAGCCGCAGTTCGATGATATCACCCTGATGGTGCTGAAAGTGGAAATGGCGCGGTGAACGGGGAATGCCTCCGTATCCGCCGCAATTCCCGGTGATACCTGCAGGAGGGGCAGGATCTCCCCCTGGTGGTTCGCTCACCCGCCCGTTGCAGACCGGCTGATACCCAGGTGGCGATCGAGGATCCGTTCATACCCGGTGACCCCCTGTGCATCCTTCCGGGTCAGCACCGCGTCGAGCGCGTACTGGAAGGCGCTGACCAGCGGTTCCGGGACGTCCCTGCTGAAGATGAAGTAAAAGTCGTTCTCGCTCAGGGTATACACGATCCCGAAAGCATCGGGATCGGCCGCAGACTGGACCATCTGGTGTCGTCCGGCAAGGTCCCCGGTCGCCCACAGGTCAATCTCCCCGCGCTCCAGCAGGGCAAGGACGTCCCGGGGGGTTGCTCCCGTGACAATGCCGGACGCCTCCACACCCTGATCTGCGAGTAGGGTATTCTCGACTGAGTCCTGCACCGTTCCGATCCGGTACTGGTCCAGGTCCGCAGGGGAGGAGATGGTGATCCCCCTGCTCACCGGCGCAAAGAGGACGAACCGTGCCCTCGTGAACGGCCCGGCCCACTGGTAGAGCGGTTCACGCTCAGGGGTGCGGACGATGGAGAAGAGGACGGTGCCGGAACCCTGCTGCGCTGCCTGGAGACCCTCCGCCAGTGGGACGATGCGGACATCAGATCGTGAGCGGTTCACGCCGATGGTCCTGAAGACGGCCTCGAGGACATCCACGGAGATGCCTGCCGGGACCCCGTCCTCCTCGTAGTTGTAAGGGGCCCACTCCTCGGTCAGGTAGGTGAGGTGTGCGAGGCCGATTGCCGGGATGTAGCGGCCGGTGACCCGCTCGTATGTGCTGACGCCCCCGGCGTCCCGCTCCTCCCTGATGGCATCAAGGGCCTGCTGGAAGGCCTGGACCGTCTCATCCGGGACATCCCTGCTGAACGCGTAGTAGCCTGCCTGGTCCGGGAAGGTGTAGACGACCCGGAAGGCATAGGAGTTCCCGGTCTCCTGCCGGGCAAAATGCCTGCCCGCCGCCTCATTGTAGCCCCAGAGGTCGATCTCGCCGCGGTTGAGCTTCCCGATGATGGCAGGGACATCGGTCTCATAGACGAGCTGGTCCTGGTCGACGCCGATGCCGAGAAGCTCCTGGGCTGCGGCATCATCGACAATGACCCCTATCCGGTATTCCTGCAGGTCATCCTTGCCTGTGATGATGATATCCCGGTCCGGCCGGGCGAAGAGGACGTTCGTGTACGCATAGACTGGTCCGGCCCATTTGAAGGACTGCTCCCGCCCGGGCAGCCTCGCCATGGTGAAGAGGACCGTGTTGTTCCCCTGAAGGGCTGCCTGGTACCCCTCGGTCCAGGGAACGAGCCGGACCTGGTCGCGGCTCACCTTCCCCCCCATCCTCTCCGTGGCAATCTCGAGGAGGTCGACTGCAATACCCTGGAGCGTGCCATCCTCAACGAAATTGTACGGGGCCATCTCTTCGGTATAGAAGGTCAGGTTGCTGAGCGGCGAGGGGGGTGGTCCGCCGGGGGCTGGCATGGGGGAGAGGCATCCGGAAACCAGGATGAGCGATCCCAGGAGAACGGAGATGATGAATACGAGGGCTGATTGGGGGGAGAGAGACATAGAGAGGATATTTCAGGAGCATTGATAAAAGTGCTCCGATTATTGCGGAAGGGACTGATACCCGGGTTACGCGGGACCCGGGTCTCCGGAAACAGGGCTACCCGCAGCGTGCAGAACTCCCCGTCTTCGCTCTGTGCCGTAAAAAATCCTGTCCCATACCCACGGGAAAGGTTCATGCCGGTCTCAGTTGGGAGGATACCGGCAGGCTGTGGGATGATGTATACCGAGGACTGGCTGGATATTGCCCGTGATCTTGTTGGCAGGGACGAGGTTGGCCGGGTAATTGCCGTGTACTACAGGGCGGTCTCGACCAGCGAAGAAGCTTGCGGGAGAATGTATGTACAGCGGTTGCGGGATCGCCATTTCGTCCCATGCTGCCCGCATCGATCGGTTGACAACCGTCCCGGGGATCGGGGCGAATATCGTGCACTGGTTCCTCGAACAGTCGGGGGGGCTCTGCAGGTGAGGGGGGGGGCTCTCCCTGCAGCCGGGTTGAATTGCAACTATACGATGCGCTCTTACGGGAACCCGGTGGTCCACGGACCCCCTACGGCACCTCGTGGTCCCGGGTCTGCAGGTACATCATCCGCCGGACCTCCCGCATGCAGGGGTTCATGGCATCCAGGCATTCCCGGTAGGATTCCACACATGCCTCTGCATCGGAGGGGTCGACCTGCAGGAAAGGGATGTGAACGGAGAGGAGGTATCGGATGAGCCGGTTGTCCGGGTCCCAGAGGTCAAGGATCGGGATGTACCGTTCGCAGGACCCGGCGGCGGTCACCCGGAACAGGGTTCCTGGCCGCATCTCCGCGATGAAGAACGATGGTTCCCCGGACCGTTTCCGGAATCCCATCCCGCGATCCCCGGGGTAGGAATCTACGTGGCGTTCTCCCGCGAGGATATCGTCGGGGATTCCGCGTGGGAACGCGTCGCAGGCAGGGGGTTTTGCCCCCCTGTGGAGATGGATGCAGACCCTGCAGAAGGGGGAGACCGGGTCTGGGCCGGGAGCGTCTGTCATGCTGCTCAGAGGGGGATATCCATCACCTGTGAAAAACCTTGGCATCGCTGCCCCAGGGGCCGGGCGCGGGGTGGCGTTCCCGGGTCAGGACGGGAGGAGTGGTCGATCAGCCCCAGGGTGGCGTTTCCGGGATGCACCAGCCTCCGGGAGGGATCGATCACCGGTCCCGGATGGCCGACCCGGATATCCTGGCTGCTGTCGGCGCGATACACCCGGATATTCCCGACGAGGATACCCGTGAGTGATGCGGAGGAGGGGAGCAGGAGTCATGCATATCCTGCACCGCCCGTTCCTCCATCCTCACAACGCTGCACAGCCGTATATCACGCACGGAGGACCAGGGGTCCGGGCACGATGTACCGGCCGGCCCCGATCAGCCAGGTCCCGTCGACATCGGTCACCCAGCTCACCTTGAGGTCGGTGGCGTTGGAAAACGGGTTCATCGTGTAGTAATCGACCACTCCACCGCCACGTTTCGCCGTCGTGAGGAACGACTGGATGTGGTGGATGCCCATCAGGTCGGTTGCATTGTACCGGTTCACGCCGATCTGGTCGGGATGGTACGGCCAGGAGAGGACGGTTCCCTCGTAGTCGTAGGCGAAGATGTAGAGCTCCCCGTCGATGAACGGGCCGCTCAGGTTGTTGAACGCGGCAAGGGCTTCCTCCCTCCCGTTGGCCACGGCATAGGCCTTTGCGTCGGCCACAAACTGCCGGAGTGCCGGGTCAATCAGGCGGTCCTCGCTCGTGTAGATGCCGGCACCTATCCAGTAGGTGTCGTCGACCGGGCGGACGTAGCTGAGCTTCTGCATGCTCGGCTGGTCGTCTGCCGGGTACGGGTAGTGGTACAGGATGTACCCGCCGCCGCTCTTCACGAGCTGGATCTCGACTGCGGTGAACGGTTTGCCGGATGCGTCCAGGAGCGGTGTGAAATCTGTCCCGACCATCGCGGGCTGGAAGGGCAGGGCGAGCGCAATGCCCTCGTAATCGAGCGCGTAGACGTAGACGTCCCCGGTCACGAACGGCCCGGTGGCGTTCCCGAACGCGGCAAGGGCTTCCTCCCTGCCGTGCTCAGCCGCCCACGCCGCGGCGTATTCGACATAGTCCTTGATATCCTGCGAGGTTACCGGGTACCCGGGGGCCGGGAGTGCAGCCGTTCCGGCTGGTCCGGGTGGTGTCGGGGCTTCTGGGGCGGGTGCACGATCAGTACATCCTGCGGCAAGGATGAGGGACAGGACGACGATACAAAGAATGAGCCTGGGCACTGTCTGGTTCATGACCGATATTCGGGTATGACGGGGTATAAACTGAACGGTTTTTTCAAGCCCGGGAAGTCTCCCGGGATTCACCGATCACGGGCTGTATCAGGTACCTGGTGGCGACGCGGAGGCGCGAAGGCTGACGAAGAAGAGCTGCATCTGCCCCCCGTTGCGCTACAACCCCTGGACAGGAAGCCCTGCGGACCGGGCGGAGGCTTCCCCGGTGAACCGGTACGCATGTTTCGGAACGAATATTTCGAACCGGGCACCGTTTCCTTCCTCACCGATCTCCCTGATGGTGATATCGGTGATGGAGAGTATTTCACGGGCGAGGAAGAGTCCCATGCCGGTCTTGCCCGGGTACCGCCGCGAAAAGATCCTCTCCTTCATGCCTGCCGGTATCCCTGGCCCGTTGTCTTCAAAGAGGATGACCAGGCCGTCCCCGGTCTCATGGTACGACAGGGCAATCTCGGTTGCCCCCGCAGCATGCCGGAGCACATTGTCCCCGAGGATGAAGAATACGTTCTCGAGCAGCGGGTCCGCATAGACTTCCAGGCCATGGACCTGTATCCGCCGGGAAAGGTCGGTTATCGTGAGGTGGGAGACAGCGAAGAGGAACGTGTGCTCGATGTTCTGCCAGGACGGGGGTTTCTCTCCCAGGTTCTGGTAATTCTTCGCGAATTCGAGTGACTGCGCGATAGTCCTGAGAATATCGCTCATTGGTCCAAGGTTGTGCAGGCGGTAGTCTTCCGGCGACGATTCCTCTTCCAGCGCAAAATGCCCGGAAAGCGTGAATACTGCGTTCTGGATGTCTTCAAAGGTGATCCGGTTCAGGAGGTTGAGCTTGTTGGTCGCCCGCCGCAACGCCTCCTCCATGCGCACCCGGTCGGTGATGTCTTCCGAGATGCCGAGGAGGTACTTTGGAATTCCCTCCGGGGTGCAGATAGGGATCTTCTTGGTATGGAGAATCCGGGTGCCCTGCGTCCGGGTCCGGATGGACTCCTGGGCGATATCAGATACCCGGCATTCCCTGAGTACTTCCCGGTCTTTTTCCGTGAAGAAATCTGCCTGGTCCTCGGGGAACAGGTCGTGGTCGCGCTTCCCCTGCAGGTACTCGCGCGAATATCCGAGCAGCTCCTCGCCCGCCTTGTTGAACCGCACGAACCTGAGATCGCCTGCATCCTTTACAAAGATCATGTCGGGAATGTTCTCCACAACGGCATCGAGGAACGCTTCCTGTTCCGCCAGGGTCTCCGCGGTCCGCTTGTGCAGTGCGATCTCGGATTCGAGCTGCATCATCTTCGCATGGAGTTTCCGGTACAGGACTTCATTGTAATCCCGGAGCAGTTCCATCTCATCTTTCGAGACTGCCGGGAGCGTATCATCCGTCTGGCCTTCTGCAAGTACCTGGCGGACAATCTCGATAAGGCGGTCCGGTTTCTGCGGCTTCACCACGAACCGGGCGGCCCCGAGACTCAGGGCAAACCGTTCATCCCGCGGATCCGTGTAGGTGGCCGTAAAGAAGATGAGGGGGATATCCCTGAGGGTATCCTCTGTTTTCCAGCGCCGGCACAATTCGAATCCGTCCATGACCGGCATCAGGATATCGGTGATGATGAGGTCGGGCGGAGACGCAATCGCCAGTTCGAGCGCTTCAGCACCATTGCCGGCCGGAACAACCTCGTACTCATTCGCCTTCAGGATGGCCTCCAGCAGGTACAGGCTGGTGGTGTTGTCGTCAACGATAAGGATCCGCGTCATCAGGCCGTTCCTCCCGGGGCAGTTCCCAGATACTCCTCTATCTGAGCAGTAAAGCTCCGGGGATTGATGGGTTTTTCGATGTACCCCGTGCATCCGGCAGCGAGCGCCTTCTCCCGGTCCCCGGGCATGGCGTACGAGGTGAGTGCAACGACAGGTATGGTTGCGAGATCGGGGATTTTTCGGAGTTCGCCTGCAATCACATACCCGCTCATCACCGGCAGCTGGATGTCGAGGAGGATGAGGTCCGGGTTAATCGTCGTGGCGAGGGAAATGCCTTCCCTGCCGTCCCGTGCCCTGACCACCTCGTACCCCCTGGCGCCAAGGATGAAATGGACCAGGTAGAAGTTCTGGTCGTTGTCCTCGATGTAGAGAATCCTTATCATGGTATGGTACTCCCCTGCGTGGGCAGGGTTACCGAGAACGTGCTCCCCCTGCCCGGTTCACTCTCCACGCTGATAGTTCCCCCCATCATGTCCAGAAGCTTCTTTGAGATCGAGAGCCCGAGCCCGGTCCCTTCGTACTTCCTGGTCAGGCCGGTATCAATCTGGCTGAACGGTTTGAAGAGCTTCATCATCTGCCCGGGTGGGATCCCGATACCGGTGTCATGAATCCGGATGAGCACCCGGTCCCCCTCCCGGGTGCTCGTGACCCTGACACCGCCCTTCTCCGTGAACTTGATGGCATTCGAGAGCAGGTTGAGCAGGACCTGCTCGATGCGGCGTCCGTCACCCGTAATCTTACCCACTGCCGGATCGTGCGTCAATTCGAGAGAGAGGCCCTTTTTTGTGGCCAGAGGCCGGACGATTCCGACGACCCGGGCAAGGGTCGCCTCCAGGTCGACGGATTCAGTGACGAGGGTGAGCTGCCCGGCCTCGATCTTTGAGATGTCCAGCACGTCGTTGATCAGGGCAAGCAGGTGGTCGGCGCTGTCGGCCACCATGCCCAGTTGTTTCTTCTGCTCATCGTTCAGGGGGCCTGCCAGCTCCTGGAGGAGGATGCCCGAGAACCCGATGATGGAGTTGAGCGGGGTGCGGAGCTCATGCGACATGGTTGCGAGGAACGCTGATTTTAACCGGTCAGCGGACTCGGCGGCATCTTTTGCGAGTGCCAGCTCGCGCGTGCGGTCGGCCACGATGATCTCGAGGTTGTCCCGTTGTTCTTTCAACGCGGCGAGTGCCTGTTTTCTCCCCTCCCCTTCGGTGTGGAGCTTCCTGACCATCTCCTTGAAGGACCGGGCAAGCGCTCCGATCTCCCCCGAGCTGCTGGTGTCGATCTCCAGGTCCAGGTCGCCAGCTTCAGCAATCTTCCTGCTCACCCCGGTCAGGTCCGAGAGGGGACGGATGATGGTATAGCTGATGATGACGAGGGTGAGCACGCTGAGGAGGACGAGTGCGATGACCACGTAGAAGAGGACCGAGAGGATGGCGGCAGTGTTCTCCTCTTCAATCGCGCCAAACGGGATGAAGACCCCGATCTTCCATCCCAGCCCGGGGGATGTGTGGTACACAAGGTACCTCGAATCCAGAACCAGGACACCGTCGTCTCCCGCGAGAAATGCCGGGGTCTGCTCGTGCAGGACATCGCTGATATTACCAAACAACAGGGTCTCATCCCTGCTGCTCAGGATGACCCCGTCAGTATCGGTGAGGATCATCTCCCGGTCATGCCCGATATCAAAGCCTGTCAGGTAGCTCGTCAGGTTCACCAGGGTGATGTCGGCGCCGACCACCCCGTATACCCTATTGTCCTGATCGAGCAGGGTGGTGACGACCCCGATATTCACATCGGGTGTTGTCACTGCCTGGTACGGATCGGTGACCATCACCTGCCCCGGGTTGTCCCTGGCGAGCGTATACCAGGGACGGTCGCGGGGATCGTAGGCGGTAGGGCGTGCGCGGGGATACGATCGGACGAATGCCCCGTTCTCCCGGCCCATGTACACGGAGCTGACGTAGGGGTGCGAGGCCTGGTAGTCCCTGAGGATGGTGATGATCGCCTGTTCCTGGTCGCCGATTGCATATCGGAATGTTGCTTCATCGGCATCCAGGAAATTCGTGAAATCCGCATCATCCCGGGTACGGATTTCACGGTTGAGGGAGAGTTCATGGACATCGTAGCGGGCTTCGCTGATGAAATTCGTGAGGGCAAAGTCGATGTGCCGGAGCTGTTTTGTGGTCTCCCCGGATATCGTATCCAGGTTCTGTCGGTGGAGCGCGGCAGGGAGCATGCCGCCGATGATTGCCAGGACCAGGATACCGATACTGAGATACAGGATGAGGACTTTCACCCGGAGGTTCATGGATACTACCGGGTGCAATCCGCTCGTATATAATCCCGCCTGAGACTCTTTGTCCCGGTCCTGGCTCCTCTCACCCGGCGGCAGCGATCACGCTCCGAGCATCTTTTCCATGGCGTCCCCGAGGCGACGGATACCTTCGATGATGCGATCATCGCTGGCATTGGAGTAGTTCAGCCGCAGGGTGGTCGCCCCGCTCCCATCGGTGTAGAACGGGTTGCCGGGGATGAAGGCGACATGGTCCACGATAGTGCGATCGAAGAGGTCAAGCGATGAGAAACCGTCGGGCAACGTTGCCCAGATGAACATACCCCCGTCCGGGCGGGTGAAGGAAACTTCCGGTGGAAACATCTCCTCCATGGCCCGGACCATGGTATCCCGCTGTCTGCGGTACGATTCCTTCAGCCGTCGGAAATGGGCTGCGAGGTCGGTGCTCTCAAGGAACCGGTGGATGATCCGCTGGGACAGGTAATTCGAATGGAGGTCTGATGCCTGTTTTGCGGTCACAAGCTGCGGGAATATTTCGGGCGGTGCAACGATCCACCCGATCCGCATCCCGGGCGAGACGATCTTTGAGAAGGACCCGGTGATGACACCCTGTCCGGGGAGATCGCGGGCGAGCGGGGGGAGGTCGTCTCCCCGGAACCTCAGTTCACCGTATGCATCGTCCTCGATGCAGAGCGTATCGCTCCCGGAGAGGACATCGGCAACCTCGCGGCGGTTCGCTCCCGAGTACGCGATTCCCGAGGGGTTCTGGAAATTCGGGACTCCGTAGAACAGTTTCGGGGAGTGCGTCTCAACCACGCGGCCGAGCTGCCCGGTATCCGGGCCATCGGGCAGGAGGTCCACCGGGTGGAACCTGGGTTCGTAGAGCGAGAACGCCTGGATCGCCCCCAGGTATCCCGGCCGTTCGATGGCGACCGGGTCGTTTCGGTCGATGCAGACCTTGCCGATGAGATCGAGGCACTGCTGGGACCCGTTGGTGATGAGGATACAGTCGGGCGAGACCTCGTACCCCAGGCGTTCCCGGTACCGGTCTGCAATCCATGCACGAAGCGGGGGGTAGCCTTCCGTCGTGGAGTACTGGAGTGCCCGCGCCCCGTCGGATTCCAGCACGTCCCGTGCGGCATCGGCAATCCCTGCTACCGGGATGAGCGCCGGGTTCGGCAGTCCGCCGGCAAACGAGATGATCTCCGGGCTCTCGGTGACTTTGAGGCACTCCCTGATGAACGAGCGGGGAGTGTTCCCCATCCGGGTTGCAAACCGATAGGTCATAGGCTCCACGAGGTGTATCCCTTGAGAAGGATGGTCTGTTGAGAAACTGTGATCGGTTCCTATTTAGAGGGATGGGTACTGCGATGGGTGTCACCGCGAGTCCCAACTGATTTATCCAGCCCTGCACCCACCCTGGTAGTATGCGGACAGGCTCCTGCATATCGCCCGGGACGGAGGGGGATCCGGGCGGTCCAATGGGAGAGAATATCGTGCGGCGGAGTTGTGATCCGGGACGTGCCCGGGGGTGGATGCGTCGTTATGCTGCCCCTTGATTGTACGATAACCCATCACCCCGCGGCGGATGAATCCCTCCAGCTCGACCATCTCCTTTGGGACGTGCTCTGGAGACCCCTCGGCCTCCCGCGGGACTTCCGGGAGTCGGTCAGGCAGGGTGGTCCGGAGTATGAGGTTGTTGCCCGTGACCATGGTCGGGTGATCGGCGGCATCGTGGCCACACGGACATCCCGGTCCACCGTGGAGATCCGGCACATCGCGGTCCTGCCGGAGGTCCAGGGGCAGGGGGTGGGACGCCGGCTCGTCGCATCGCTCACTGCCGTCGTTTCCGGGGAGGGGTGCACCCGCATCACCACGGTTGCACGGAACACCTCGGCAGGCTTCTTCGCCCGGCTCGGGTTCACGGCCGTGCCGGATACCGTTCCCCCGCACCCCGGTTTCACCGGGCACGGGATCTCGTTTCTCCGGATGGAGCAGCAGATTGGGTAGCGGCACGATTTTTGCTCCCGGCAGCCGGCCAGGAGTCCCGGCGAACACACCAGCCGCTCCCGGCCGGATAGGATTATTTGGGCATTGAGGAAGCATGGGTACTGGTATGGACTCCGGACCCTCCTCGTACGTTCACGGCTATTCTGCACAGGAAGCAGAGCGCCTCGCGGACCAGGCACGGACATTGACCGGACTCCTCCACCATGACACCTGCTACACGTCGGGATCCCGGGTGCTCGAGCCAGGCTGCGGGACCGGCGCACAGACCGTCATCCTCGCACGGAACAGTCCCGGGGCAGCGATCACCTCGGTCGATATCTCGCCCGAATCGGTCAGGAGGGCGGGGGAGCGGGTGCGCCGGGAAGGGATCACGAATGTCACGTTCCGGACCGGTGACCTCTTCAGGCTCCCGTTCGGAGACCAGAGCTTCGACCACATCTTCCTCTGTTTCGTCCTCGAACACCTCGCCGATCCTGTCCTGGCGCTCCAGCGGCTGATGCCGCTCCTCCGGGTCGGGGGGACGATCACGGTCATCGAGGGAGACCACGGCTCGGCGTTCTTCTACCCGGACAGCACGGAGGCGCGGGACGCGATAGCCTGCCTGGTGCAGCTCCAGCGGGAGATGGGCGGCAATGCCCTGATCGGGAGGGAGCTCTACCCGCTCGTCACGAGGGCAGGGTATTCCGATGTCCGGGTCTCCCCGCGGCTGGTGTACGTCGATGCATCGCGCCCGGACCTCGTGGAAGGGTTCACGAGACAGACCTTCACGGCGATGGTCGCGGGGGTCCGGGACGAGGTACTCCGGCGGGGAATGATGAGCCGGGAAACGTGGGAGAAGGGTATCGCGGACCTCCACCTGACCTGCGGGGATGACGGGGTCTTCTGCTACACCTTCTTCAAGGCAACCGCGACCCGGGGCGAGGCGGGAGGAGCCTGATGGAGATCTCGGTCATCCTCGCCCATCCGCACTCCGGGAGTTTCAACCACGCCATCGCAGAGACGGTGGTCGCCACCCTGGAAGCGACCGGCCACGCTGTCCGGTTCCATGACCTGTACGCCGAAGGGTTCGATCCGGTCCTGCCGTATGGGGAGATCGCCCGGGACGCGGCGCTCCCCCCGGGTATCGCCCGGCACTGGGCGGAAATCGCTGCTGCCGATGGTATCGTGTTCGTCCACCCGAACTGGTGGGGGCAGCAGCCGGCGATCCTGAAGGGCTGGGTGGACCGGGTCCTGCGACCCGGCGTGGCATACCGTTTCGCCGAATCCGATTCGGGCGAGGGAATCCCGCTCGGGCTCCTCCGGGCACGGGCTGCGCTCGTCTTCAATACCTCCAACACGCCAGTCGAACGGGAGCATGCGGTCTTTGGCGACCCGCTCGAGGCACTCTGGAAGGCCTGCATCTGCTCGTTCTGCGGGATACCTGCCTTCCACCGGAGGATGTTTGGCGTCATCGTGACCAGCACCGAAGAGGAGCGACGGGCATGGCTTGGAGAGGGCCGGGAACTCACCCGCCGGATGTTCCCGTGACGGGGGGATGCGGTGGGGTGAGTGTGCCGTGGTTATCAGGTCTCTGCATGGGTTCTGAAACGGTCAATTCCATTCCTGGATCCCGGGAAGATCCGGTCGTGCCTGTCCTGTACTCAATCCCATGGTTGACCACAATTTGAGGCAGGAACATCGGGGGATACATGAGGGGCTGCCAGGGGCTTCCTTGCCGTTTGCGAGAGCTGGGGGATCACCTGCTTACCGCCTGTCATGGAATTGGGCAGAACAGGGGTAGCCCCGTGGCAGACATTTTTTCTGAGGCCCGTGCGATACCAGCCCGGCCGGGAACCCGTTCACTGCATACCCGTGTCCTTATCAGAGAAAAGATCCAACCAGCACTCATGCATATCCAGGTTGAGGGGGTTTCCGGACTCCCTATCATTCACGAGGGTGACGACCTCCCGGCCCTCATCTGCGAGCGGACCTCGTTTGCCGACGGGGACATCCTCTGCATCGCGTCTTCGGTCTACTCCAAGGCGAAAGGGTATACCAAAAAGCTCTCCGCGATCACGCCCACGCCCCGGGCCGAACGCATCGCCGGAAAGACAAAGGAAGATCCGCGGTTCATCCAGGCGGTCCTGGACGCCTCCACCGAGGTTCTGCTCGAGCACCCGTTCGTCCTCTCCGAAGTCGCCGGCGGCCACATCGGGGTGCGTGCCGGCGTTGACCAGAGCAACATCGAGGACGGGATGGTGATATTCCTCCCCCCCGACTCCATGGTCGCCGCAGCGGAGGTCAGGGAGGCGATCCGGGAGATCACCGGCAGGACGGTCGGCGTCATCATCACCGACACCTGCGGGCGATCCTTTCGCCGGGGACAGACCGGCCACGCGGTCGGCTGGAGCGGGATGACCGCGATCCGGGACTTCCGCGGGGACACCGACCTCTTCGGGCACGTCCTCAGGATCACCGAGGAGGCCGTGGTCGATGAGATCGCGGGGTTCGCAAACTTCGTGATGGGGGAGAGCAACAACGGGGTGCCTGCCGTGGTCTTTCGCAACCTGGGGACCTGGACCGGGCATGACGACCTCTATTTCAGGAAGGATGAGGATATTTTCCGGAAGATGATGGACAAGAGCGGCCAGTGAGCCCGGCGACCGGATCCGGGTACGTGAGGGCGTAGGGCACGGGCGTACGCTGCCGGGGATGAGTCCGACGTCCGGCCACCGGATCCCTGCCGATACCTCCTTGTCAGGAGACCATTGATGCGAAGAGCCCCCTGGTTGAACCGGACTGTGTCGGGTGCGGGGATCGCCAGTTTCTTCTCCGATCTCGGCCATGAGGCGGTGACGGTCCTCCTCCCCTCATTCCTGATAGTGCTGGGGGCGCCGGTATATGCCCTGGGGGTCATCGAGGGCATCAGCGACGGGGCTTCGAGCTTCGTCAAGCTCTTCTCGGGATACTTTTCAGATAAGCAGGGGAAGCGCAAGGAGTATGCGCTCACCGGGTACATCGCGACCGGGATCTTCCCCGCAATTGTCGCCGTCGCGACATCGTGGCCCCTGGTCCTCCTCGGCAGGATGATCGGGTGGATGGGGCGGGGCGTACGCGGCCCTCCCCGCGATGCCATCCTCGCAAAATCGGTCGATACGCGTGACCTGGGCAAGGCGTTCGGGTTTCACCGTGCAGGGGACACCCTCGGGGCGATTGCAGGGCCGCTCGTGGCACTCTCGCTCGTTGGATACCTTGGGACCAGGGAGATTTTCTGGCTCACCCTCATCCCCGGGGCGCTCGCCCTCGTCACGTTCTGGATCTTTGTGAGAGAGAAGGACCCCGCCCCGTCAGGGGACCAGCGGACGCTGGTTGCCACCCTGCGGGACCTCCCGGGCGGGTTCAGGAGCTACCTGGCCGCGGTAACCGTCTTCGGGCTCGCAGATTTCTCGCACACGCTCCTGATCGCCTTCGCCGTGGTCATGCTGACCCCGGCCATGGGATTTGCCGGGGCCACCATGGCAGGGATCGCCCTGTATACCGTCCGGAACATCGTCTATGCTGCGGTATCGTACCCGGTCGGTGCCCTCGGGGACCGGTTCGGCAGGAAGCGACTGCTCGTTGCCGGGTACGCGGTTGCCGTCGTCACGTTCATCGGCTTTGCGTTCACGCCCCCCAGTCTCGCGGTCTTCTCGATCCTCTTTGCCCTCTGCGGAGTCTTTATCGCCGCCGAGGATACCCTTGAGAGCGCTGTCGCCGGAGAGCTGATCGAGGACGCGAACCGGGGTCTCGGGTTCGGGGCACTGGCAACGGTGAACGGGATCGGGGATCTGGTATCGAGCATCGGGATCGGGATTATCTGGGCTGCAGTCGGCTATTCCACCGGTTTCATGGTCGCAGCTTTTGTCGCGACGATCGGTACGATCCTGCTCGCAGTGGGGACGATCCGCCGGACGGACGGAGCGAAGAAATCGCCTGTTTTGCTGTCTTGAGCGGGCATGGAATCCCGCAAGGGGATGTACCGATATGAGGCCGCCACCATATCCGCTCGTTCACTTTCAGCACGCTCGCGATACAGACTACATCATATTGTTCAGACATGAACGCAGGATGGCCTCAACACCACCTGAAGATCCCGATCCCGGTATTGATGGGTGCAGGTTTCTTCAATGGATAAAAAAGAGGGGAAATATCCGGTCATTCGACCATTGCCGCATCAAGGCCAATGAACTGGGATTTGATGCCAAGTCGTTTGTAAGGGCGATGCACCAGGGACATATCGCCATCAGGAAATCGAGCGATGGCCAGAAGGTCATCTCGCTCAATGATCTACCCTGGGCTGATCGCTGGATGATCTTCTACGATCTGGAGATTCCCCACCACAGTCAGTGGAAAATATTGAAATAATTTTTTCTATTATCGTAAGAATTATTACTTTCACACGCATACACACAGAGAGATGAATGCCATGCGGAGTGAAGACCTTCCAACCCTGCCCGAATCGATGGAGGTTTACCTTGATAAGCCATACGGGGGCCTTTTCGGTTCGAGCGTGCTCGCCCAGGTTGTTGAAGAGATCGTGTCCGATCCCACGATGGATTACCGGCCGGGATATCTCGAAGAACTGACGGGAGCCTCCGCCCCATCGATCCGCGAGGCCCTGGCAACCCTCGTGGATCTCGGGCTCCTCACGAAAGGGAAGGAAAGCGGGCGGCACCCGGTATACCGGGTGAATGTGGCTTCAAAGAAATTTGCTGCCTTATCCCTGCTTGCCTACGCAATCCTCGATGACCGGGATGGAACCGATTGTATGGACGAGGCGGTCCATGATTATTATTCGAAGGTGGTGAGGGAGAAGTATGAACCCCACGCGATTGCATCCGCGGATTACACTCTTCCCGGAATGCCGGCTGAAACCATCCGGATACGACAGGGGTACCTGGCAGGGGTGTAAGATGGCGATGCAGAGCGGAGGAACCAGGACCGAGGGACAGGCTGTAACGATCGACCTGGCAAATCTCTACAAATTCGATCCTGAAGATCTCGTTACCGATATTAAAACGTCGGCGTATTCGAACCTCGCGTTCATCCAAGTGACCCACCGGGACGTCTTCATCGACTTCTTCGAGATGCCGGGGACAAAGAAGGACGGGAAGATGGTGATGTCCGGGACACGGGTCTTCATGTCTTTTGCAGCGGCCCAACGCCTGTCGGAAGCCCTGACCTGTATTCTTGAGAAAGCCCATAAGGACGGGGGGATGGAACAGTATGTTGGCGGTGGGACGAAGCCGGAGGTATCTGCGAAGGTTAAGCAGAAGCGGCAGGGAAAATTGGGGTGATAGCGATTCCCCGCGACTATACGTATCCCTTCCGGATGGAACTCCCGATCAATCAGGATGGCGGGTACAAACTGAGAGAATCCAGTACTTCTTGAACAACCGGTCGCATGGTGAAGAATTCTTCCGAGGGGGCACTCCAGAAGATTGAATAATGGATGATCCTGCCGGATTTATACGAGGCACACAGCTGATAGATAGTTTCAACGGTTTTCTGTTCTGGATCATCGATAAGCAACGTGGATTTTTGTGCAACCATTCCCCCTATTACAACTGGAGTATTACCCTCTATTATTCTCAGATTTGGCCGATCATCGGCCCCGCGGCTACCATTATGACATTCTGTAAAATCCTCACCGGGGGGATTGGGAATCGTTTTTTTCGTACCAGTCATTTTAAAGGTAAATCCGGTAGATTTATTCGTGTAGGTCAATTGGAACCCTCCATAATCACTATTCTTCGGATCAATTCCAGGATTTTCATCGAGGGTGATCATCCAACCTGCCGGATAGTGCACTGAAATCCCAAAATCGGAAGAATTGTAGGTTCTCGTTGTAGTGTTTGATTCCGGGAGAGGCTGCGGTTGCATGCAACCTGATATGGAGAAGGATAGTATTCCGAAGCAAAAGAGAATTACAATTGAAGTCATTTTCATTGACGCCATGTTGTTTTATACCTGTATACATAGTTTTTGTCTCTTCATGCAGTGGATACCGTTCAGGCCCGGGAGAGCGGCACAGAGCGCCAAAACGGTTGATGCCGGCACCAACCATCGTCCGGCACCTGACATCCCTTGGGCCTCTGCGAGGGGCGGGCGAACACATCGGGGTGTGTGCCGTTGTCTTTCGCAACCCGGGTACCTGGACCGGGTATGACGACCTCTATTTCAGGAAGGATGAGGATATTTTCCGGAAGCTGCTGGATAAGAGTGGCCAGTGAGCCCGGCGACCGGATCCGGGTACGTGAGGGCTCAGGGCACGGGTGGACCTGTTCCACGGGATCCCCAGGTCAGGTCCGCTGAATGATCTCTTCAACTGCCTGTACGATCTCCTCTGCTTTTGTCACCGCGTGCTCCGCCTCGCGTTCGGATACAGAACCGGCACTGTCATAGACCGACTGGTGCCGCTTCCTCCGCATCCGTTCGAACCAATGGACCTGATCGGGGGAGAGTAATTCCCCGCAGAAACGCACTACCGAGACGTGCTGGTTTGAGCCTTCCGGGCGGTACCCCTTCGAGAACATGAGGGCCCGTCCTGCCTGGAGGACCGCATTATAGGCTACGGTGAACGCCCAGTCGCTGCTCGAGGCGAGAAGGTCGCGGGCAACACCGAGATCCCGGTGGGCGATGGCCAGGGCATCCTCGACCCGGGTGGGATCGATCGCCAGGGGGCGGATCAGTCCCTCGGCTTCGAGGTCCTCAATCATGGCATCCCGCCAGGATCACTCTCGGTTCTCGCAGCACGTTCATGATGAAGGGATCGTGCTTCTGCTGCCGATCATGGTACTCGCGATCGGTCATCAGGGTGTAATTGATCTCCCGCTGGAGGATCCGCTCGGCGGCAAGCACAGCCGGTAAGACCCGGTCCTCTTCCACATCACCGACAATGAAGAGGTCTATGTCGCTGTCCGCACCGGCCGTTCCCGCAGCGAAGGAGCCGAAGATGAACAGGCAGGTAATCCCCTGCAGGTCCTGGAGCTGGTCGCGGAGTGTCCGGCTCGCCCCCTCGGTTTTGAGCACGATCTGCTGGAGGTCGTGGTAGAGGAAGAAGTCCTGATTCACAGAGAAATATATCTGGTTCCCTCTGCGTTGCCGCGTGAGGAGGCCGAGCGACTCGAGGTTTGCCAGCTCGCTGTGGACGGCGGCATAGTTCTCATCAGTCATCCGTTCAATCTCCCGGATGTAGTATTCTTTCCCAGGGTTCATCAGGAACAGGGTGAGCAGCTTGACACGAGTCCTGGACGGGATGAGGAGCTCAAGCATGATTAGAAAATATAATCAATTGATTAAAATAGTTTATCATGTATGGAGGGCGGCAGGCTGCCAGTGCAAGCAAAAGCAGGTGGGTAATGGGCTCAGGCCAACCTTATAAAAACCAAGCCCTCACCTGAGCATGATAGAATATAATGAGGTCTAATTCTCGCTATTCATGAAATTTTACGAAATAGAATAGGGAAATCTGTACCTAGTGCGAGGGATGGGAGCTAGAACAGAGCGTTAAATGCGCCCCGATTAACGGCCGCGCAGATATTCGCCTCTGCGAGTTATTTTACACTGCCCGCCCGTCAACATTTCTAAAAGAGACCTTGAGATCCACAGATCCGCCCCGATGCCATCTCGTATCTTGAAATATGAGGCATCTACGAAGAGATACGGGATGTAGGTCTCAATCGGCCGGGAGAGGAACAAATGGACGTTCTGGTCCAGCTCAGCAGCAATCTTCGAGACGTATGAAGCGGAGATCTTCTCGACCCCGAGATGGGCGACAATATCCTGGATCTTTCGGGTGGAGACCCCTTGGAGATATGACTCGATGATTGCATTCTCAAGAGCCTTTTCTACTCTCGAATATCGTTCAAATATCTGAGTCTTGAAGGGAATATCCCGTAATAATGGTTTATCAAGTGATAATGAGCCGTATCGTGACTTCAACGATCGTTTCCTCGTCCCATTCCGGTATGTGCGCCTCGATCCGGCCCTCACATAGCTCCCAGCTCCGGCCAGATCATTAGCCTCTGCCTGCAGCACCTCATTCAGAAATCGGGTGATCAGATTCCTCATTCCCTCTTCGTTATCGGTAAGGTAATTTACTACGAGGTCTTTACTATTCATTGCCCTGTATTCCTCCGTTTGCCTAATTCAGAGTGGATACAGGGACTCTTCAATTTTACAGCTTTATATGCACACTACCTGAAAAAATTTCCAGAATATGAAAAAAACGACGGTTCAATCCCTTCTGAAATGTCTGGAGATTCCTGTGACAATGAACTATTACAAGAATTGATCAATAAAATTGGAGAATATCAGCCGATAAAGCCCTTTAAAAACGAGTTGTTATACCATACGAATCTTTACACCTATCTTTGTGAAAAAATACCTGAGGAAATTGGATTTGAGGAGCAGCGGGGATCTTCAAGACCGGATATTGTCGTTGGAGATATCGCAATCGAAATTAAAGGACCGACGGATAGGCAGGGATTGATAACAATAGCTGATAAAATAAACCGATATTCACAGCATTTTGATCATGTCATCGTCGTTCTGTTTGAAGTTGAAATTTATGACCGATATTACCAGGAATGGTATGAAGGTATTATAAATCAATATCAGAATCAAGTCACGATCATTCGGAAATAAATTTCAATTATGTTTCATGAAACCTAACCCTTCATCCGTGCTCGACTCCACTCATCCAGTCTGGTCCGTTCACATCGTCTCAATACACTCTTCAAGGACTTATGCATAAAAAACTAGAAAGAGATCTTAGGAAAGAGGGGGTTATAAAGAGAAACTGAGGGGCATAGAACTTGATGTTGAATGCGAGTGGCAGGAATCGAACCTGCGAACTCCTACGAGAACCGATCTTGAGTCGGTCACCTTTGGCCTCTTGGTTACACTCGCTCCAAAGTTCATTATAGTGAGGGTGATCTACCGCCATAATTCTTATGTGGTCTTGAGTCGATCACCGTTGGCCGCTTGGTTACACTCGCTCCCATGATCATGCGTTAAAATCGGTAATAAAATCGTGAGTCCGCTGCACCCGCAGGAAGAATACCCCGGGTACATTTCATTATCCCATCACGACCACCTCATTACAGGAAACCAGCGGAAACCGAAGGTCAGGGAATGAGCGGCAACCACACACCCGACAGGACGATCGCCAGGATTGCATTGTTCATCGCCGTCCTCTCGGGGTTCATGACCCCCTTTGACCTCTCTGCGGTCAACATCGCCCTGCCGGTCATCGGCACAGAATTCGCGATGGACGCCGTCTCCCTGAGCTGGGTCTCGACCGCCTACCTGCTCGCGTCCGCGATCTTCCTCGTCCCGATCGGGAGGATTGCCGATATCTATGGGCGGAAAAAAGTGTTTTTCCTCGGCATCTCGATCTTCACAGCGACCTCCCTCGCCCTCGCGTTCGCCCCCTCGGCCCTGGCCCTGATCGTCCTCCGGTTCGTCCAGGGTGCGGGGGCCGCCCTGATCTACGGGACTGCGGTCGCCATCCTAACCTCGGTGACCCCCCTGCAGGAGCGGGGGAAGGTGATCGGGATCTATACCACTGCCGTGTACTGCGGCCTCTCGCTCGGGCCGTTCCTCGGGGGTATCCTGACCGGGTACGTCGGGTGGCAGAGCATCTTCTTCATCAATGTCCCGATCGGCCTCTTCGCCATCTGGCTCATCGTGACGAGACTGCACGGGGAGTGGGCTGAATGTGCCGGTGAGCCCTTCGATCTCGGGGGATCGGTGCTGTACGGGGCGACCATCGTCTGCGTCATGTACGGGTTCTCCCACCTGCCGGACCCCGGTGCGGTCGCCCTCGTCGCAGCCGGCACCGTGCTCCTCGCCGCGTTCATCTTGTGGGAGCGGAGGAGCAAGAGCCCGGTCCTGAACATCCGGCTCCTCGCACGAAACCGTGTCTTTGCGTTCGCAAACCTTGCAGCGCTCATCAACTACAGCGCAACCTTCGCCGTCACCTTCTTCCTGAGCCTGTACCTCCAGTACATCCGGGGGTTCACCCCCCAGTACGCCGGGCTCATCCTCGTGGTCCAGCCCGTCGTCATGGCACTCCTATCGCCTGCTGCCGGGAGACTGGCAGACCGGGCCGATCCCGGAAGAATCGCGTCCGCAGGGATGGTACTCTCAGTCTGCGCTCTCATCCTCCTGGCAACCACTACCAGTACCACCTTCCTCCCCTTCATCATCGCCAGCCTCGTCATCATGGGCATCGGTCTCGCCCTCTTCTCCTCCCCGAACACGACCGCCATCATGGGCTCAGTCGACCGGAAGTTCTACGGTGTTGCCTCGGGGACGCTCGGGACCATGCGCCTCGTCGGCCAGACCCTCTCCATGGGGGGTGCGGTCATCATCCTCGCGATGACCCTGGGGCGGGCCACGATCACCCCGGCGCTCTTCCCTGCGTTCCTCCACGGCATGCAGCTCGCCTTCCTCGCCTTTGCCGTCCTGTGCATGATCGGGGTCCTCTTTTCCCTGGTACGGGTTCGGCGTGAAGTACCACACGGTCCCTCGTGACAGAGAGACCATTCCCTCAGGTAAATGAACGCAGAAAAAACCCAAAGCACCTCCCGGATTGTCCGACAATGATCCCGGGAGAGGCAGTATGATCCGGATGAGATTACGAAAATCCCTTATTCGGGAGATTCCGCCGTGAATCGTCCGGACCCCCGGGGAGTATCACATGCGAGGTATTCGATCACCTGGTGTGGCCGGTCCGTCCTGCACGGAGAATACCTGGGCAACGCAGGAATGATCCCTGATCCCACAGCCGGGATTCCAATGACGGACCAGATAATCCTGCCATTGAAAAAAACCGTATTCGCCGTCACATGAAATCCGCGAGCCCCATCTGCTGGGACTTCTCCTGCCCGAACGTGGACTGGATCGCCTGGTCGAGCACCATCACCCGCTGCCGGGTGTATGCCGATACCTTGTACCGGTCGCAGATGCTCCGGGAAATCTCGAGATACTTCTTGACCGACCCCTCGTGGACCGTCGGGATGATGTTCCCCCCGCACCGGGTGCACTTCCCGGCAAGCGGCATCCGCCGGTAGCTGTGGTTGCATTTGACGCACCGGAGCTTCTGCTTCGAGAACGCAGAGAGGTTCCCCATCAGGTCCCGGATGAAGTGGGTGGTGAGTACCCGTTCAGCCACATCGTCCTGGTCGACCGCCCGTATCTTCTCGGCGAGCACCAGTTCCGCCTCCAGTTTCTCTATCATCGTCTTGAGCTGGGTGTAGGTCGACTCCTCCGGTCCGGCCGAGATGTCCGCGGTGTCGTGGGTGAACGAGAACCCCTCGAGTGCTGCCGGGGTTCCCAGCCGGCGCTCCACCCGGTCGATCAGGGGCGAGAGCTCCCGCGGGTGGGTATAGTTCAGCCCGGCGAGGAAGAGCTCGAGCGGGTAGGACGATGCGACGTCCAGGTTGTGGCTCTCCTTGTCGATCTCGGCCGGGTCGATCATCGTGGTCAGCACCAGCGGTGCATCCATCGTCCCGCCGCGGGATTCCGGGAGGAACGCCCGGGAGAAGTTGATCAGCCCGTCCATCAGGAGCATGATGCAGTCCTCGTCGCCGTCGCACTGACCGGTGAAGATCCCGTTCGCGCAGACCGTGTGCTCATCGGTGACCGTCAGGCAGTACACCCGGTCCTCCGGTGCCGGCACGATGTCGCGGTGCCGGATGTGGTCGGTCAGGACCATCGCCCCCACGATCACCGGGACCGGGTCGCCCTCCTTCAGCTCCACCGCCCGGACCTTCCGGAGGTAGCAGGTGTCCCAGACCAGCATCGCGTGGTCGGGGGTGACCGCGAGCACCCGGCCCTGGGCGGTCTCGAACCGTATGAGGTGATCGGGGGCGCGGTGGATGGAGACCGACGTGATCTTCCGGAGGTGCGGCTTCCCCTCGCAGTCTATCGTCCGGGTCAGGTATCCCTTCTGGGGATCCGAGTAGTACGTGCCCAGCCGGTCGATCCCGGGGCGGGAGAGGTCGAAGTTCTCGACCACGAACTGCCGTATCGGGACCGTCCGCCACTCACGGCCATCGAAGAACTCGAGCTCGGTATCGCCAAA
>ENA-ORXD01001033-ORXD01001033.1-sediment-metagenome-genome-assembly--contig:-NODE-1033-length-26941-cov-30.357542_pt1 | contig 26941 bp, 29 predicted proteins | sample MGYA00237862_ERZ511471 | MGnify/ENA metagenome assembly ERZ511471 | reverse complement strand
AGTAGCATGCTTGAGATCATGGAAGGTTCAATTGCGGTGGCCGAATCGGTCGGCCTGTGCCGGCCACAGGTCATCGCAGCCTACCCTATCACCCCCCAGACGCACATAGTGGAAGCTCTCGCCGAGATGGTCGCCAACTGCACGATCGACGCCGAATACATCACCGTAGAGAGCGAATTTTCTGCTCTCTCCGCCTGCCTCGGGGCCAGTGCGGCGGGTTCCCGCGTCTATTCGGCCACCACCTCCCAGGGTCTTGCCCTGATGTTCGAGGTCTGCTTCAACTGTGCGGGTATGCGGCTCCCCGTGGTGATGTCCATCGTGAACCGGGCACTGGGTGCGCCGCTCTCCATCTGGAATGATCATCAGGACTCGATATCCCTCCGCGACTCAGGGTGGATGCAGCTGTATGCCGAGGATAACCAGGAAGCAATCGACCTCCACTACATCGCCTACCGGGTCGCCGAGGATCACCGCGTGCTCCTCCCGTCATTCGTCTGCTTTGACGGCTTCATCCTTTCCCATACGTATGAACCGGTGGATATGCTCACCCAGGAGCAGGTAGACAGCTACCTGCCGCCGTTCAAGCCATACCACCGGCTTGATGCAGCGGACCCCATCAGTTTCGGGCTCTTTGCTTCACCGGATTACTACATGGAGTTTCGGTATGCCATCGACCAGGCCATGAACCAGGCCAGGAACGTCCTGCCGGAAGCGGGCCGGGCGTTCTCCGAGATGTTCGGCCGGGACTACAGCGGGATGGTCGAAGAGTACCGGCTGGATGATGCCGACTGCGCCATCGTTGCCATGGGCTCAATCTGCGGGACGGCCAAGGACGCCATCGATGAGATGCGCAACGAAGGAAAGAAGGTCGGGCTGCTCAAGATCCGGGCATTCCGTCCCTTCCCGGTAAAGGAAGTTCAGAAAGCCCTCTCCGGGGTGAGCACCGTTGCGGTGCTCGACAAGAACATCTCCCTTGGATCCAAGGGTGCGGTTGCCCTCGAGATACGGGATGCCCTCTACGGCTCGCAGATACCGGTGCTTGACTACATCATCGCCCTCGGAGGGCGTGATGTGAGAAAGAAGGATATTGCGGCAGTAGTGGACGGTGCGGAAGCCGGGAAAGGCGATATCTATTATGGCCTCAGGGAGGAGATGCTGAAATGAAAGAAGATGAAGCAGCCTGCGTGCTCTTTGATGCCGGCCACCGTGCCTGCGGGGGCTGTGCGGCTGCGATGGCTGCACGCCTCATCCTGGATGCGGCAGGGAAGAATACCATCGTGGTCTCATCGACCGGCTGCATGGAGGTCTTCTCGACCCCGTATCCCGAGACAGCCTGGAACGTCCCCTGGATCCACTCGCTCTTTGAGAACAACTCGGCAGTCGCCTCGGGAATCGTTGAGTCCTTAAAGAAGCAGGGGAGGAAGGAAAAGGTCATCGCTATCGGCGGGGACGGGGCAACCTTCGATATCGGCGTCCTCTGCATCTCCGGCGCCTTTGAGCGGGGACACGACTTCACCTACATCTGCTACGACAACGAGGCCTACATGAACACCGGCATCCAGCGGTCAGGGGCCACCCCCTACGATGCCAGCACCACCACCAGCCCTGCCGGGAAGTGCTCGTTTGGGAACAGCCGTCCCAAGAAGGACCTCCCCGCCATCCTGGCCGCTCACGGCGCCCCGTACGTGGCAACGGCGTCCATCGCCTATCCGCCGGACCTGAAGAAGAAAGTGGAGAAGGCCGTCAGCACCCCCGGGCCCTGCTACATCCAGATCCATGCCCCCTGCTGCACCGGATGGGGCTTTGAGGGGGAGAAGACCATCGCTATCGGGAAGCTCGCCATTGAGACCGGCCTCTTTGTGAGCTACGAGATGGAGGAGGGGAAGGTCACGAAAGTGAAGAAGGTGGTCCGGAAACCCGTCGAGGAGTACCTCAAAGAGCAGAAGCGGTTCCGCCACCTCTTCAAACCGAAGCGAAACGATGCCGAGATCGCCAAGATCCAGGCCATCGCGGACCGGAACGCCGAGAAGTTCGGGATCGATATCAAACTGAAAAAATAACCCTCTTTTTTATCCGCTCTTCTTCTTCCTGGTCAGGAAGAACGGTACGAGCAGCACGATGGCGATGATGATCCAGAATTGGGAAAACCACGCCAGCCACAGCTCCCGTTCCGGAGGATAGAACCGGAGTTCTGCGGAGCGGGTCGCATTCCAGGTTACCAGCAGGGATCCGTCCTTCTCCTCAGATACCACGGCACCTCCGGGGTTAATCATACCGAGAAACCGGTTCCTGACATCGAGACCGGGCGGAATCTTTACCATGACGCGGTAGGGCTCCGTAAAAGCGAGCACCAGGTGATTCTGGGTGATCTGACCCGTATACCGCACTGTGTAGTTCCCGGCAGGAAAGGTGATGACCGAACGGTCGCTCCAGGTGAAGGTACAGGGGGAACAGTCTCCGGAGAGGGAGACTCCTGTCACCGGAACCGGGATCCGCTCCCCGAGCAGGCCGACTTCAGTGAACTCATACCGTTCCGCATTCTCCACCTGCACCGTTCCCTGGTACGCGGTTCCGTTCGGAAAGACCCGGTACTCAGCGGTGAGTGCCAGTGTCGGGGCGCTGATCAGGAGAACTGCAAGACAGAGAGCAGCGACCGCAGATCGGCATCGATCTCTGTCGGGGCTTCGCATTGTCGTATCACCGTCTCCGGGTCTTTCAGGAGGTGTCCGGTCACCACACATACCACCCGTTCTGTTCTGTCGATGACACCGGCTTCGGTAAGTTTGCGGACACCGGCAACCGAGGCAGCTGACGCCGGTTCCACTCCGATGCCCTCTTTCCGTGCCAGGTCCCGCTGCATCGCGAGGATCTCCTCATCGGTCACCATCTCTGCCGTTCCGCCGGTCTTCCTGATCGCGGCGAGCGCCTTCTCCGCATTGACCGGGGCACCGATCCGGATAGCGGTGGCAACGGTCTCGGGACTCCTCTCGGGAACAACTTCAGGCAGTCCCTGATGGATAGCCCGGACCACCGGGCTCGATCCCGCAGCCTGGATCCCGGTCATCATCGGGAGTCGATCGATGAAACCGAGGGCGAGGAGTTCGGAGAGCCCCTTGTGAACCGCTGAGATGTTGCCGGCATTGCCGACCGGGAGCACCATTCTGTCCGGAACCTCGCCGAGCTGGTCGACCGCCTCAAACCCGATGGTCTTCTGGCCCTCGAGCCGGAACGGGTTGATCGAGTTTAACAGGTAGAGCCCGTGGGAGAGGCAGAGTTCCTGCGTCATCTCCAGTGCCCGGTCAAAATTACCCCGGATGGAGATGACCTTTGCCCCGTGCATGAGGGCCTGGGCCACCTTCCCGAGGGCTACCTTGCCGGCAGGCAGGAGCACCACAGCAGGGATCCCGGCTTTTGCTGCATAGGCGGCAAGGCTTGCCGAAGTGTTTCCGGTGCTGGCACACGCCACCGTGGCCTTGCCGAGCTGGAGGGCCATACTCACTCCTACCGTCATGCCACGGTCCTTGAAGGATCCGGTCGGGTTCATCCCCTCGTGCTTCGCGTAGAGATGGGGAAGCCCGATCTCCTTCCCGATCCGCTCCAGGTGATAGAGCGGGGTGCCCCCCTCCTGGAGGGTGACCGGGGGGATGGTCACCGGGAGTAGTTCGCGGTACCGCCAGACTGAGAGCGGCCGGCGGTTCCATACCTCACGCTGCACGGTAATGGAATCCAGATCGTACTCGACTGCAAGGAGATGACCGCAGCTCCGGCAGGTATAGATGATCTCGTCAGGCCTGTACGATTCGCCACAGTTCACGCAGGTGAGGCGATACATGCCTGTAGCTTGGGTGCTCATTCCTCATATACGCGAGGGATGCAACCGGTGGCAATCCGGGGAAGAAGCCCTATTTCCCGCTTCCGGTCTCAGAGAGATGGGTATACAGGTGCGGTTTCCGGTCCCGGGCTACCGGGAAGGCCTCCCTGGTCCGGTCAACGGTATCGCGATCCAGGGAAACGGGAAATGCGGTCTCACCGGAACCTGCTTCTGCGATGACCGTCCCCACGGGATCTGATGCAAGGGAGTGTCCGTTGTAGGTATCGACCGGTGTTCTTCCGGTCGTATTGACCCCGATGACGTACATCTGGTGCTCGAGGGCCCGGGCCCTGATGAAGAGCTCCCAGTGCCCGATCCGGGACGCGGGCCAGGCAGCAGGGACGATCATGGCATGGACTCCCTTCCGGGCGTAGGCAGAGAAGAGCCCGGAGAACCTGAGATCGTAGCAGATGGCGATGCCGAACGACATCCCCCCGAGGGTGAAAATACCGGCAGCGTCACCGGGAACATAGTATTCATCTTCACGGGCCGGGGTAAAGAGGTGGCACTTCGCATAGGAGGCGAGCTCATCCCCGTTCCTGTCAAACACGATGCACACATTCCGCGGCCCCGTTCCGGAGGCTTCCCGGAACGACCCAAGCACGGCGATGCCGTATTCCCGTGCGAGAGCCCGGAGGGTCGAGACAATGGGGCCGGAGCGGTCCTGAACATGCAATCGCGATGCCGGATTCCAGCCGGTGGCGAACTGTTCGGGGAAGCAGATGAGCGAGCCTCCCTGGTCGGCAGCATCTCTGATGAACGGTTCTGCCGTTTCCAGGGTTGCTGCAGGATCTTCCCAGATGCTCCCTATCTGCGCCCCGAAGATCTTCATCAGGATGAATTGGAGCAGGGGTTATGTGAGCTTTTCGGCGTACCCGGTCACCCGGAGAGAGCGGGGAAGGCCGAGATGAGGCCGCTGATGACGAACTGGACGGCGATGGCGATCAGCAGCATCCCCATCAGCCGGTTGATTACCCGGAATTCCTTCTGGCCGATCCGGGACACGATCGATTCCGAGCGGACCATCATCAGGTAGGTCAGAAGGATGGCGACCAGGATCGATACGAGGATCATCGCCATGTAGGTGAGTGAACCAGTCGCCTCGCTCGTGAGCACGATGGTGGTGGTGATCGCCCCCGGCCCGGCGATCATAGGGATGGCCAGCGGGGTTACCGAGATATCCTCGGCCTCCATGCTCTCGTACTTCTCTGTCGCCGTCAGCTTGGTGCGGGAGGTCCGGGCATATACCATCTCCATTCCGATCACGAAGAGGAGGATTCCCCCGCCGATACGGAAGGCATCGATGGTGATCCCGAAGAGCTGGAGGATGAATCCGCCGACCAGGGCAAAGACGATCAGGGTGAGGAGGGCATACCGGCAGGCCTCCTTTGCAACAACCCGCCGGGAGTGGGGATCCATCCCCGAAGTCAGGGTCACGTAGGTAAGGGTCGCCCCCAGAGGATTGACGATGATGAGGATCGAGGAGAGGGAGAGAAGGGCAAACGTGACCGCATCCCCTGCCATACAGGGTGATACGAGCGGGGTAAAAAAGAATCTTTCCTGCCTGCCGGGAGAATCACTCGTACAGGAAAGCCTCGTCTGCCCGCCTGTACGAACAGAGATTGTCGGGTGAGAAGTGGATGCCGATCTCCCTCCGGGCGCTTTCCGGCGAATCGGAGGCATGCACCACGTTTCTCCCGATGTCCATGGCGAGGTCTCCCCGGATGGTTCCCGGAGCCGCCTCGGCAGGGTTGGTGGCTCCGACCAGGGTCCTGACCACCGGTACCACATTCCTCCCCTCCCAGACCATCAGGAAACAGGGGCCGCTGGTGATGTAGTGCCGGAGCGAGGGGAAGAAGGGCTTCTCAAGGTGCTCACGGTACTGCTCCATCACCCGTTTTTCCGGGAGCTTCTCGAGCCGGGCGGCGACCAGCTGCAGGCCTTTTCTCTCAAGGCGTGCAATGACATCGCCGATCAGCCCGCGGGCAACTCCGTCGGGCTTGATCATCACGAAGGTCTGGTCCATGACCCCTTACTCCTTTCCCATCGCTTTGCGGCCGGCCTTGGTCCAGGGAACCCGCCGGGGTGCGCGGCCGAGCCGGAAATTGTTCTCACACTTGGAGCTGCAGAAATAGAAGATGGAGCCGTCTTTCCGCACAAAGAGCTTCCCGGTGCCTGGTTCGATTGCCTCCCCGCAGAAACTGCAGTTCTTCTGCTCTACCATTTTTCTCACCGCCTCGAGAGCTTCTTTGCCTCACGCTCGGTCTCGAGGAGCATCAGGATATCCCCTTCACGGATGGGGCCCACCGTGTTCCTGGTAATGATACGCCCCTTGTTGGGACCATCGAGGATCCGGCACTTCACCTGCATCGCTTCCCCGTGCATCCCGGTAGAGCCGATCACCTCGATCACTTCAGCGGGGGTACCTTCGTCGGGCATGGTCCTCTCACGCTCTCATGTCACTGATTTGCTTGGCGATCTCGTCAATGAGATCCTTTGCCTTGCCGGGCTTGACAATTGCAGCAGCAGTGGATCCGACTTCAAGCCCGCTCGCGGCCCCGATATCATTCTGTTTGTTGATGAACAGGTAGGGGATCTTCTTCTCTTCGCAGAGGGGGCCCAGATGCATCACGATCTCTTCCGGCTCCACATCTCCGCCAATGAGAACCAGTGCAGCAAGACTCCTCTCAATAGATTTCGTCGCCTCGTTTGCACCCTTCTTGATCTTGCCGGTGTCTCTGGCAATCTCAAGAGCCTCGAGCGCTTTGTTCTGAATCTCTTCAGAAACCTCGAATTTCATGTACGTCTTAGCCATAACTCACCTCATTCAGGAGTAGCGTAGTCTCCCTCATCACTCATCAGTCAGTAACGACGATGTAGCCATATCAGTTCGACAGGAATGGAAATAAAGGTTTGTGACCCGGCCCAGTGCACGAGGTTTCAGTCGGAGATCTGGTATATCTGTACCCCTGAGCGGTCATAGATGACGGGGAGGTTCGCCTCCTCCACCCGCACGGCATACCGTTCCCTCTCTGCGTCACCGACATAGAGGAGTGTTGTGTTGTATTTCGCCATCAGGGCCCGTGTCTGTTCCGGATCCTCGTAGATGAGCCTGACATCGTTGGTCCGCTCCCCGAACCATCCGTCAGCGCGCCACATGTACTCGTGGAAGGGCATCCCGATGATGGCCGGAATACCGGTAAACGAGGAGATGCGCGAGTAGTAGGTGTAATCGCCCCCTTCGGCTTCCACGATCCCTGATATGCCATCGATCGAACGGAGATAGGCCACCGCCTCCGCATCTTCCGGGTGGGCGGAGGAAAGGTAGGCAAGGCCATCGAGAGTGTGATCGCGGTACTGGTAGTCAAAGGAGACGGCGAGGGGTGCGAGGAGCAGGAGCGTGACGGCACCGATCAGGACCGCCCGCTGCAGGTGCGGAGGGAGTGCCAGACGTGATAGCAGGGGGGTGAGCAGGGTTGCGGCCATGGAGAATCCCGAGGCACCCATCAGTATCCAGGCCGGGAGATAGAACTTGAAGACCGTGTTCATCCGGTAGTAGGTCTCCCCCATGTTGTCCTTCAGGTACAGAAACTCGCAGAGGATGATGACCAGGAGCCCGAAGACGGCCAGCAGATCCGCGGGATCCCGCTTTTTCTTTGTCAGGAAATATGCCAGTGGAAGAGCGGCAATCCCGGCTGATGCATATCCTGCCAGCGCGAACGGCACCGGGGTGAGGAGCAGGTACGGGCGCTTCACGATCTCCTGGTTCAGGGCGATCAGGAACAGGGCGATAAAGATCCCGTGGACCAGGAGAAACGCGGATATCGGGGTAGGATTAGAGACGAGGCCGACCCCCTGGATCCCCGGGGTGGTCATCTGCAGGTAGAAGGGAAGGTAGAGCAGGACCGAAATGAGCGGGATAAAGACCAGGAAACTCCAGTCTTTGAGGATCAGACCGCTTTTCTCCCTTTCCGCCGTAGGGATCCGCTCCCTGATGCCGCCACTCCATTCCGGAGCAGAGTCGGCATTTGACCTGCCCCGGTACCAGATCAGGAGGCCGAATACCACCGTCACCGGGGCATAAAGGATCACGTCCCAGGTATTGATGAGCGGCATGGAACCGAGGGAGAGAGCAGCAAGCACGATCAGGACCAGGCGTCTCTCTCTCCCCGAATCCTTCCACTGCAGCAGGGCATAGACGAGGATGAAGATCAGGAACACCTGGTTGAAGATGGAGATCACATGGGCATGGAGATCTCCCCATACGAAGGAGAAGATCGGGTACTCATTGATAGCATTGGGGACGGTCCTGGTGCTGTCCCAGAGGACCGATCCCAGTGCCTTGCCCTGGAGCAGGTTCCATATAAAGGAAGGATTCACCACGAGCAGGGTCAGGAGGGGGAGCCACCGCATCCGCCCGGTGAGCAGGTGGGCGAGGGCATACATCATGACTGCAGCATTTGCGAGTACGGTGGGGAGGGCGAGGTTGAACACCACCGGGGAGGGGATGGTGCTCACAACCCCGAGTGCACCAAACATCCAGTACCCGAGGTAGTAGTAGACGTTGAGGAACCCTCCGGCAAACCAGGGGTCGAGCGGTGGGACCACAGGGACCCGCATGACCGAGGCGAGCATTGCGTGATCCATGAACTTTTCGGCGTAGGATATGCTCGGGTTGACGAACCGGAGCTCGAGCATGAAAAGGAAGAAGATCAAAAAGACCAGTATCCACCGCCACTGGCCGGTGAAAGAGTTCCGGGTGTACTGCCGTTTGTACAGGGCGAGCCCGAAGAGGATGATGAACGGCACAAGGGCTGCCTGGAGAGGGAGGTGGAGGAGCCCGCAGTACCAGGAGATGAGGGTGAAGGTGAGCAGGGAGACGGGGAACGAGGCCGGATAGGAAAATTCCCGGAGTGCCGGGCGGAGCGCGGGCCAGACCGAGAGCTGGAGGAAGACGAGGAGGGCCAGCCATCCGAGCACAGAGAGGATCTGGAGTTCAGTCTCCAGCCCCGTCACCCCCGTACATCTCCTTCCTGAAGGCGGAACGGATGGTGTCGATGACCCAGTCGCCGAAGAAGTAGATAGAGACGATCCCTCCACCGAGCGTGACCAGGTTCTTGAGGAGATGGTCTATGACAGCGATGAGGGTCGCAACGGCAGGATCGACTCCGGCGGCGGTGAAGGTCAGGGCCACGGCAAGCTCATAGGTGCCGACCCCGCCAGGTGTAAGCGGTATTGCCTTGACCAGGTTGCCGATAACGATAGCGAGGACGATCACGGCGATGGGGATGGGCTGCTGGAACATCATGGCCACAAAAAGACAGACCACAATATCAAGTATCCAGATCACGATGGACTGCAGGGAAATAGAAGTCACCGAAGGCAGAGAGAGCGAGACTGCCCGGATCTGGTCGAGGAGGGAGAGGAGGATTCTGACATACCGGTTCCCGGACACCAGTCTCCCTGAAAAGATCAGGAAGACGAAGAAGGCCGCACCGAGTGCAAGGGGGAGGAGAATGACGATATAGAACCAGTCCGGCACGTTGAATACGAAGAGCAGGGAGACGGCACCGAGGAGGGCGACCATCACGATATCGAATACCCGCTCCACAACCAGGGAGGAGATTCCCTGGGAGATGCTGGACCCGTACTCGTGCCTGAGAATGAACACCCGCACGAGATCACCGAGCCGGGCGGGTACGATGAGATTGGCGGTCTGGCTCACGAAGATGCAGCCGGTGGAAAAGAGGAGCCCGCACGAAACTCCTACCCCTGAGAGGATGACCTTGTACCGGAGCCCGCGCAGCAGCCATGCGGCGATGCAGACCAGGGTTGCGAGGAGGAGATATCCCCACACCACATGTTCAAGTGCGATGACCAGATCGTCCCTGACCCGGAGGAGCATGAAGGCGATGATCCCCAGTGCAATGAGGGTTGAGATGATGATCGCGCTAATTTTCCGATACATGCAGCTGCCACCAGAGCCCCAGGATCGCTCTTCCCATGTCCCAGATGTCGCTTCTCTTCACGGTCGTCTTTGCCCCCTGATTCCAGACCACCGGAAACTCCATGATCCGGTACCCGGCCCGCCCGGCCCGGACCAGGACTTCGGTGTCCCAGAACCAGTGGGTGTCTTTTATCGACGGAATGAGAGCCAGGATCCGCTCCCGGTTGAATCCCTTGAACCCGCACTGGTGATCGTGAAGCCTGCTCCGGAGGATGCTCCGCACGAGGAAGTTATATCCGCGGCTGGCGATTTCCCTGCCCCCGCTCCGGATGATCCTGCTCTCAGGGAGGAGCCGTGACCCGGTCGAGATATCATACCCGTCCTGGATCGCAGAAATCAGTGTCCGGAGGTGCCTGAGGTCTGTGGCAAGGTCGACGTCGTAGTAGCAGACCACCGGTTCGCGTGCCTCCCGGAATGCCCGGTTCAGCGCCTTTCCCCGGCCGAGCCGTTCATCTGAGTGGAGGAGCCTTATCCGGGGATCTTTTTCGGAATATGCACGAACGAACTCCGCACTGCCGTCTGTACTACCATCTTCGGCAATGATGATCTCGAACTGTTCTCCGATCTCTTCGAGCATGGAGACAGAACGGGGGATGGCCGTCTCGAGCGCCTCCCGGTCATTGAAGACCGGTATGACCACGCTCACCCCGCTATCGTTCACGGCTCTCCCCCTGTCCGTTCAAGCTCGCCGGCAACTGCATACCCTGCGGCGATCGACCCCTCCATGCTTCGTTCCGGGTAGTTGGAGGGCGAGAACATCCCGGCCCAGTAGAAACCTTTGGACTGGTAGGCGGGAATCATCTTCCGGTATCCTGTCGTGAACACAGGCCCGGCGAGGGGTTCCACTGCCATCCGTTCCCAGTGGATAGATGATTCAGGGACCCCGAAGGTTCTGCAGAAGTGGTCCCGCATCACGGTATCTGCACGGGCTGGCAGATCTCCGGTGAAATAGGAGGCGAGGTAGACGATATGCTCACCATAGCGTTCGGCGGGCACGAAGTTGGTATGCGTGACGACCGCTCCATAGGGGCCGGGGTTCTTCATGTTCAGCCAGTAGATGCCGTCGGTGACCTGCTCATCGAGCCCCAGGGTGAGGCAGGCAGCTCCCTGGTAGGGGAGAGGGGGGAGGTCCGGTCCGCCGGCACGGCTGAGTGCCTGGGGGGGAATGGTGGAGATGATGGCATCATAACGCTGTCCGTTCACCCGCCATTCACCGTGTTCCCGTGTAATCCGGGTTACCGGGTCATGGAGCCGTATGGTGCAGTCCCTTCCTACTGCATCAGAGAGAGCATCTACGAGCACCTGGAACCCGCCCCTGAGATACCCCAGCCGTTCCCCCGAAAGGCCCCTGTTGGAGCGGATGGCAATCCTTCCGATCAGCCAGGCTGCCGAGATATGGTCCCGGCGCTCACCGAATTTGCTCCGCATGAGGGGTTCAAAGAACGATTCATAGGTCCTCATTCCAAGTTCCCGGATGATAAATTCCTCAGCGGTGACCGTGTCGAGGGTTTCAGGGTCCATCCGTTTTGATCTGATGGTGAGGAGGGCGAGCTTTGCCTTGTCCGTAAGGGAGAGGAGCGGGTAGCGGAGGATCTCTGCCGGGGTATTGAGTGGATAGAGCGTCCCGTCTGCGAAGTATCCCGTGGTTCCCTCGAGCCACTCAAGCCGGTCGGCTATCCCGAGCCCGGAGAGGAGGGAGAACAGCTGCCGATCTTCCGAGAAGCAGTGGTGGTAGTACTGTTCAATCCAGTAATCATGTATACGGTGAGAAGAGAGACAGCCGCCGAGGTGGTCTTTTTTCTCGTAGATTTCAATCTCGTGCCGGGATTTGAGCCGCAGAGCTGCAGCCAGACCGGCAAGTCCGCCCCCAACGATGCATACCTTCATCAGAGAATTCTCGGTACCCATTTGAAAAGAGGGATAAAAAAGGCTCCGGAAAAAACCTGTACGGCGATTATAAGGCCTTTCTGGTCACTGACGCCATAAGAAAGTTTTTGAACTTCCGGAAGCAACGTATTATTCAGGTTACTTTAAATAATCACAGAAAAATTGCTGCTGGTTGGTGTTTTGGCTCCATGAGGATATTTTTCATCGGGTTTGGTCAGGCGGGAGGAAAGATTGTCGATATGTTCATTGAACAGGACAAGAAGCTCGCCAGAGGCAGTTTCCGTGGTATTGCCGTCAATACTGCCAGAACAGACCTGATGGGACTCAAACATATCGATCTCAAGGACCGGATCCTCATCGGCCAGACTGTGGTGAAAGGACACGGCGTAGGAACAGACAATGCCGCCGGGGCAAAGATCACCATGGACGAGGCCGACACCATCATCAGTGCCATCGACCGCCGGGGTACCCATGATGTTGACGCCTTCATGATCATTACCGGCCTGGGTGGAGGGACGGGATCGGGAGGCACCCCGGTGCTTGTCCGCCAGCTTAAGAAGGTCTACCATGAACCTGTCTATGTCCTGGGAATTCTCCCCGCACCTGAAGAAGGGAGACTCTATTCCCTGAACGCGGCCCGGAGCCTTGCTACTTTGATCAAGGAAGCCGATAATACCTTCATTTTCGACAATAGTGCCTGGAAAAACGAGGGTGAGAGCATCAAGAGTGCATTCTCACGCCTGAATGATGAGATCGTCCGCAGGTTTGGGGTCCTCTTCCGGGCAGGAGAGGTCGGAAAAGCGGGTGTCGGCGAAATGGTGGTCGACTCGAGCGAGATCATCAATACGCTCAGAGGTGGGGGGATCAGTACTGTTGGGTATGCTATTGCTGCAGTTGCCGGCACCAGGTCCCGGAAATCGGTCTCCGGCATTCTTGACGGCATCAAGGGAACCATCAGGAAACGGGAAGCTGCTGAGGAAGTCCTCCTCGGTGAGGACCGTACGGCGAAGATTATATCACTGACCCGGAGAGCCATGCTCGGCAGGCTCACCCTCCCCTGCGATTTTTCGACCGCGGAACGGGCACTCGTTCTCGTGGCAGGTCCCCCCGATGAGCTTGACCGGAAGGGAATCGAGAAGGCCAAGAGCTGGGTCGAGGAGAACATAGCCGGTGTGGAAGTGAGGGGTGGAGACTACCCGGTGAACAGCAGCTATGTTGCCACCGTCGTCCTGCTCTCCACCATAGGGAGCGCTCCCCGGATCCGGGAGCTCCTCTCTATTGCCAGGGAGACAAAAGAAGAGGTAGAACGGTCAAAGGACCGGAAGCCGCTCAGCATTGATGAGGACATCGAACCATTATTCGAGTGAGAAAATGAGCAGGTCATTACAGTTCGCGGGAACCCTTTGTGGAATCATCTGTCTGGTGTGCATCACATCAGCAATCTCGGTAGGGAACATCGCCATCAGCCCGAGTGGGGACCTGGTATCGGGAGTTACCCGGGCATCAGCATCCTTCATTATCAATTTCCCGTCATCGGGAGGATATACGTTTGATAACGACCACACACTCCAGATGGACACTGAGCTTGATGATGCCGTCTGGACATATTCGATCCTCCTTGACGGGATAGAAAACCCGTCCAAGAGCGAGGCAGGACCGAATATCAGGCTTTCGGGATGGGAGCTCTCCTACCCGTCAAACCGGGAGATCTCCCTCAAGGTGAAGGTGGAAGGTACGGCCCCGGTTGTGGACCTGTCCAAAGAGCAGATACTGGTCAGTGTCCGTGAACTCGACAACCGGAACGCCGTTGTTTCCGGGAGCCAGGTCACCAAGACCAAGATGGTCCTGAACCCTGAAACTATCGGCGACTCTGCCGAGGCCGAATCGGCTACCCTCACTGCATTACGGTCCAGGATCGACCAGCTTGCGGCCGGCGGTATCGACACCTCTTCTGCGGAAACAAAGTTCGGACAGGCCGGGACCCTCCTCCAGAGTGCGAAAACGAACAGTGATTTTGCCCGGGCACAGTTTGACCTCACCCAGGCTGTTTCCCTCATCGACCAGCTCGAATCAGAGGTCGTGATCCTGGAGGCACAGAAGGCGATTGCCGATGCCGAGTCATCGATCGGGGAAACCGAGGACCTGATCACCTACTTCAGGGTGAACAAAAGCATGAGCTCCGACTCCCGCCTCATGCCCATCCTCTCCAAGTGGGAGATCGCCGCCGAGAGGCTGACTACAGCCCGTGACCTGTACAGCGAGGGTAATTACGAGGACGCAGCCAGAAAGGCCGGAGAGGCAGCAGCCAAGGGTGACGAAGTCCTTGCCGATGCACAGGCCCTGAAGGAAGACGTTGATTCAAACCCGCTCGCCGCCCTTGGCGGAATCGGTGGAGCAATCTCGGGGAGTATCATAACCATTCTCATCATTGTTGTAGTTGTCGTCCTGGTGGTCATCGGCATTATCCTCTTCAGGCGGCGACGTCGCTGGGACGAGCTCGGATAATACCCACTATTTTTTCAGAATTCGCCGTGAGGAGGGAATAGTGATCGTTCAGCTCCTATTTTTACGGACAAAATTTCCTGAATGTTATTATAAAAGACGCTCCTGGGGCTCCGATCCGTCACTGTGGCACCCCCGGATGTGATACGGACGCAACCATGCGGTTTTCCGGGATGGGGAGACCACAATCATCCTTGGTCTTCCCTGTTCAATCGCAGCCTGGGTGAACAGATCGACCGCAATGTTCCTCCTCTTCCCCTCTGCCTGAAATAGTTTTCCGGAGAGGGCTCCGCCAACCCGGTGGTATTTCCGGTCACTGAAAAACTAAGGCGAGGCGATCCCGGCCTTCTCATACAGTCCGGGTTTGGTGAACACATCAATATTGATGCTGCCCATCTTTCCATCCCGCTTGAAATAGTATCCCGAACGGGGCTCTGCCCTCGACCCGTGGCGACCTCCGGTCACCCAAAAACCAGGTCGATAGGAATCAGGTCGTGAGGATCCCGGCCTTCTCATACAGTCCGGGCTTGGTAAATACGTCGATATTGATACTACCCATCTTTCCATCCCGCTTGAAATAGTATTCAGGGATCCGGTGCTCGTTATCATAGATCGAGAACCAATAGCTGAGCTTGTAGGTTGTTTTTGTGAATCCTTCGAGAGACGGATAGCTGTCAAGGTCGTGGGTGATCACCATATCTGGATTGATCTCATAGATTGACGCCTCTTCAATGATCCTGCCATAGAATCGCATCTTCTCCCACTTCTCTCCCCGCATGTACCAGGGGAGCGGCCAGTAGTTCTCAGACGCAATGACCACGGTATCAGAGGCATCGATCAGTGCCATGACCGTCCGCATATCCTCGGAGTTCTGTACCTGCACGATCGGCTCGTTCACATCGGCCGGGACAAAACAGACATGCCAGGTCATGACGATCAGGAAGAGACATGATACCACCGCGATCAGGGTTTTCTTTGGCGTCATGAGGTAGACGGAGACAAAGATCATCGGGAGGAGCTGGTGGATGATCAGCCAGGGAACCTTCTCACCGATGTAGGCGTAGGCGGCAATCGAGGACAGCATCCAGAAGATGCAGAAGAGGAAGAACAGCTCTTTTTTATCCCAGGGGGCAGACTGAACCCGGGGGGCAGGCAGTATTTCCGGGGGTGATCCCACCAGGGTTTCCTGACCGGCCTTCTCACTTCCCCGGAACCGTTGGATTATGGATGGGAGGGGGTTGTGGCGGACGGCAAACTGGGCGGTGCCGAAGACGGCAAGGAGGAAGATCGGCACCTCATAGAGCAGGAAGAGGAGGATGTAGAAGAACCACGGGCCGCAGATACGGCACATCCCGTGCATGGCTGCCCAGTGTTCGTATGCCCGTATCCATCCCGTCTGGATGATCTCGGGGTGGATTCCGAACGACGAGTAGAAGATGACCATGATCCCCACGGCAACGATCATACCGGCAACCGAGTCCCGGAGCCAGGTGTCCGGCAACCGGATCTTCTTCTGAAGGATCAGGAAGAGAGCGAAGACGGCAAGGAGGATGAGGAAGATGGGCATGTCTTCTTTCAGCGACATCCCGCAGCCAATGGCAAGCCCGGCCAGCAGGGCATACCGCAGCCTGCCCCGATCAAGGTAGGCGAGGATGGCGGCGAGGATCAGGATGGTGAAGAAGAGCTGGAAAATGTCATGGCGGAGGAAACGCGAGAAGTAGACGAGGCTTGGTGAAACGGCGACAAAGAGGGAGGCGACCAGGGTCTGGCGCTGGTCGAGGTAGCCAAGGGTATGGATCCAGTAGATCACCGGGATGATTGCCGCCCCGAAGAGGGCCGGGAGGATCCTGGCTACGAGGTCTGAGTCGCCGAAGAGTGTGAACATCCCGGCGGTGACATAGTAGAGGAAAGGTCCATGATACATCGGGTCATAGGCATAGGACCCGTCTGTCATCAGTTTGTAGGCGAACCAGGCATGGACCGCTTCATCATGGTGGAGGAGCTTGAGGTCCAGGGCAAAAAGGCGGAGGAACAGAGCCAGCAGGAATATTGCTAAAAAGAGGTTTCTGAAGGAGAACCAGGTCCGGATCCGGGACTGAAATCCGGCGGTCAATCCCACCCTCAACTCTCGAGGACGATCTCGATGCCGATATCTTTGGGAACCTGGGTGCGCATCAGCTGGCGGAGCGCCCGCTCATCTGCGTCGATGTCAATCAGCCGCTTATGCACCCGCATCTGCCAGCGGTCCCATGTCGCGGTACCTTCCCCGTCCGGGCTCTTCCGGATGGGCACGACCAGACGTTTCGTAGGGAGCGGGATAGGACCTGCGAGGTTTACTCCGGTCCTCTCTGCAATTTCCCTGATCCGGTCGCAGACCATCTCAACTTTTTTGAAATCGGTCCCTGTCAGGCGTATCCTGGCCTTCTGCATGATATTCACCGTAAAAATATTGGATCGGAGTTATCTCATCTGCTTGGGCTGGATGGCGATGCACATCCCGGCGGCAATGGTACTTCCCATATCACGGATGGCGAACCTTCCGAGCTGGGGGAGCTCCTTTACGTTCTCGATGACCATCGGCTTGGTGGGTTTGACCTGCACAATGGCTGCATCACCGGTCTTGATGAACGTCGGGTTCTCCTCCTTGGTCTGGCCGGTTCTCGGGTCGAGCTTCTTCTTCAGCTCGATAAACGTGCAGGCCGTCTGGGTGGTGTGGCAGTGGAACACCGGGGTGTAGCCGATGGTGATGGCACTCGGGTGCTGGAGCACGACGATCTGTGCCGTAAACTCATCGGCAACGGTCGGCGGTGCATCGGCCGGTCCGCAGACGTCCCCGCGGCGGATGTCGCCCTTGCCAAGACCACGGACGTTGAATCCCACGTTGTCCCCGGGTACTGCCTGGGGGATCTCTTCGTGGTGCATCTCAATGGACTTGACCTCACCCTCCTTGTTGGCCGGCATGAACGAGACCTTCATGCCTTTCTTCATGATGCCGGTCTCGACCCTGCCCACCGGGACGGTCCCGATACCGCTGATGGAATACACGTCCTGGATAGGCAGACGGAGTGGCTTGTCCAAAGGTTTTTCGGGTTCCTTGAGCGTATCGAGGGCCTCGAGGAGTGTAGGGCCGGTATACCAGGGGGTGTCCGGACTCTTCTTGGCGACGTTCACGCCCTGGAGTGCACTGGTGGGGATGAAGAGTGTCTCTGCAGGCTTGTACCCGACCATCTGCAGGAGAGCCGAGAGGTCTTTCTTGACATCCTCAAAACGCTTCTGGTCGTACTTGACTGCGTCCATCTTGTTGACGGCGATGATGAGCTGGGTGATCCCAAGGGTCCTTGACAGGAACACGTGCTCCTTGGTCTGCTCCATCACACCATCCGGTGCAGCAACCACCAGGATTGCAGCGTCAGCCTGGGATGCACCGGTGATCATATTCTTGACAAAGTCCCGGTGTCCCGGGCAGTCCACGACAGTAAAGTAGAACTTGGGCGTGTCGAACCTCTTGTGGGCGATATCAATGGTGATACCTCTCTCACGCTCTTCCTTGAGGTTATCCATGACCCAGGCGAACTCGAAAGTTGCCTTGCCCTTGCTCTCTGCCTCTTTACGGTATCCCTCAATGATATGAGGAGGTACGGCTCCGGTCTCGAACATGAGCCGTCCTACCATCGTTGACTTCCCATGGTCGATGTGTCCGATAACCGCCAGGTTAAGGTGGGGCTTCTCAGCTGCCATAACATTCCTCCGATAAAGACAAACTGCAGAAGTACAGCCTGTTTACGCGAGTATTATGAATTGGATACGGATCCTTATTAATCATTTCGATGAGCGAAATTTGGGTATTTTTCCCAAAATAACGGGAAAAACCGGTATTATCATATCATATGGACACGATAATCCCTCCCCACCTATGAAGACGCTTGCCATCACCCGGGATGAAAAGAAGGTCCGCGCAACAGTTGACTGTGCTGACGGCGAAGTATCAATTTATAGCAATTGCGCGTTCTGCATCCACTGCAAAGGGATCAGGACCGGGGGACAGTTCTCCCCGACACCCCAGGAAGCAGCACTGCAGAATCTTTCCACCGGGGCTTCCGGCGATGAAGTTCTCATGAAAGCCGCAATGCAGTTTAATACCCTTGCAAATTCCGGCACGGCAATAGAATGCGATGACGACCAGAATGGCGGATTCAGGTCCCGGTACCGGCGCTGATATTCTCTTCCGGAAGAACCCCCGGTCTGAACAGGTCTCCTTCGGGGACCTGGTCGCGTATCTCCTCCCTGAACTTTTCGTACTTGAGATCATCAAGTTGATCCGAGAGGAGTCTGCCGCTCCATGCCCTCCGGTACACCCAGCTGACGACTTTTTCCACCACGTCAACAGCCGCGCTGCTGCTCCTGACTGCCACCAGTTCCCGCCCGACCTTCGGGTGCCTTCCCCGGCTTCCTCCCACGGTTATGAAGTAGTAGGAACCCGATGATTTGAGGAGGTCGTACGGGCAGGACCTGATGCAGACCCCGCAGTCGATGCACTTCGAACTGTCCAGGACCGATATTCCTTTCTTGATGGCGATCGCGCCTTCCTTGCAGTACTCGACACAGGTCCCGCACCCGGTGCACATCCCCGGAACCCGTATCGGTTCGATCTTACCCGTGATGCCGATCTCGTTCAGCATCGGACTGGTGCAGGCGTTCGGGCAGCCTGAGACCGCTATCCTCAGTTTCACCGGCATCTCTTTCCCGAAAAGCCGTTTGTCGATCTCCATGGCTAGTGCTGTGGCATCTATATTGCCGAAGATGCAGCGCTGATTCCCGGTGCAGGCGAGGATATTCTTTACTTCATCTCTCTCTGCACCGATCGGGGTCCCGTTCGAGGAAAGATCGTGGGAGATATCATCGAGCTGCTCCGGAGGCATGTGGGGAAGCTCTATGGTCTGGCGTACCGTCATCTGTACGGCATCCGCACCATACCGCTCGGCGATGTCTGCGATGCCCCGCAACTGTTCAGGAGTTATCATCCCCGCCGGAATACGTGTCCTTATGGTGCAGTATTCCGGATTTCGTTCCGTTATCACGCCACCTTTCTTATGGGTTCCGAGATCCTTCAACATCAGAGAAAGATACAGGTCACATGGCCTAAAAAACTGTGCCCCCCGGAATGATCACCAGGGCTGCAAGCACCAGGGCACGGGTGATCTCTCCGGAAGCGCCGACAACATCCCCGTTCACTCCTCCGAAAAGGCGGCGAGAGATCAGGAGGAGGCCGGCGGGGACGAAGACCATGACTATCGCTGCCCCGGCAAGCCTGAGAGGAGCGACCGGGAGGAGGAGCAGGGGTATACAGAGGAGAGCTGAGAGAACAGGAAAATACGCCCGTGCATACTGGTGGAGGAAGGAGTGGGTGCCCTCCCTGAACGGATGTCCGAACGCCGTGAGGAATGCCATCGAGAATTTTGCGGCGACCTCCGCGGCAATAAGGGCTGCCCAGAGGGCCGGTGACGATGCCATTGCGGAGAAACTCACCAGGGTCACGGCACCTCCCAGTGCCACACCCCCGGCCCCGATCTGCCGGTCGGTCAGGGCCTGCTGCCGCTTCTCCCGGTCTCCGTGGACCATGAGGCCATCGCCGAGGTCGAGGAGCCCGTCCAGGTGATGGGCTCCGGTGATGAAGAAGAGCGCAGCGACCGCAACGGCAGCAGCGAGCAGGGGCGTGCCGATCCAGAACACACAGAGTCCGGCAATTCCCCCGGTCACGTATCCGGCGACAGGATAGAGCCAGGAATGTCGTGCGAACGAAGCGAAATCAGCCGGTTTCCCCAGGGGGATCACGGTGGTGAACTGGAGCAGGGCGCGGAGCGGATTCAGCAGCATTCACTGTAGAGGCGGGATGTGCACCCGGCGATGAGCCCGGCGACAGCATCGTCAAGGAACGGCCCGAGGATCGAGAGGATTCCCGGCTTCTTCTGGTCGTACCTGGTGAATTCAAACCGGGCATAGGTCCCACCTATGCACTCGGCAATAGCCATGCCAATGATCTCATCGGAGAGCAGGAATACCGGGTCGCCCCGGATCTCCGGATTGGCGGAGTTGAAGATCTCTTCTTCGAGGAGCAGGGCGCCGAGCAGGAGGGAGGCGATGTTCGGATCACCGAGATACTTCCTGATCTTTTCCCGTATGGCTCCTGCCGCGTCTTCCGCATCCATCCCGTGGGGCACGTAGAGGACCATGGCGGCGGCAACCATACCATCGACTGATGCTCCTTTCTCCTCCAGGCGCTCTTCGATTCTGAACATGAGGAAAAGATCTTCTCCGGATTCCCTTATTAGGATTCCCAAGACAGGTTCCAGGGAGGAAATTCCCCCTGGAACGGTGTATTGGCAGTGATTTCCCGGGAAGTGATACCTGTTGGGTTGGTTCCCCGGCGTGCCCTCTTCAGCGGGGGGTTTGCCATCGGACAGCTGCCCAGCCGGGACTTCCGGCGTTGCAGTTATCAGAGCCGGAACTTCCCTGTACCCGTCCCGGAACCGTCCCCACCTCACCGGGGATAGATTGATACTCCGCGAGGTACGAGGGATCAGGGAAGATCCGCATGGCATTTGTCTCCACGAATCCGGAAATACGCCCGGAACGGCCTTTGTTCTGCGCCATCCTCTCCAATACCCTGCTCTCCACGGTTCCCGGGATCTCGGGGGCCGGCCCGACACCGGAGAAAACGCTGTATACTCCCATTCTTGATGCGGAGCTGATTACACAGGGATCCATCACCAGTATGCCGTCGAAGCCCAATACCCCTACCGGCTGTCCGACGCCGGCATCCATCACCCGGGCGATGATGGAGCTGACCGGTCTCTCCCCGCTCTTCATCAATGCCGGGCTCGCGCACCGTCCGACGGTACCCTGCCTGGATGTCAACGGGGTCCCCGGAGACGATCCCCGGTTCGGTGATGCAGTACCTGCGGCACAGGACCTTTTTGCCCGGGGGAAATCGCTTGGTAGCTTTCTCGGAGGAATGGCCGATCTCCTGGTGCTCGGCGAATGTGTCCCGGGCGGCACTACCACCTCGCTCTGCGTGCTCCGGGCACTCGGGTACCCGGCCCGCGTGAGCAGCAGTTACGTCGAAAATCCGGTCTCGCTGAAGGAAGAAGTGTGGCGGATCGTAGCCGGGAGAATCGGGGATTCGGGGTTATCCTCACCGCTTGATGCGGTCCGGATCGGGGGAGATCCCATGATCGCTGTCGGTGCGGGAATTGCCGCAAGCTTCCCCGGCCACCTGATCCTTGCCGGGGGGACCCAGATGCTCTCTGTTGCAGCAGTCCTGAAGGCAATGGAAATACCAGTCCCCCGCATCGTAACTACCATCTATGTACGGGAAGATACTTCGGCAAACTTTGCAGAGACGGCAGATCGCATCGGAGCAGAGGTATCGTACGTCGATCCGGGGTTCGGGGATATCGGGCACTCCGGCCTGGCCCGGTACTGTATCGGGGAAGTCAAGGAAGGGATGGGTGCGGGGGGTGCAATGTACCTGGCTTACCTGCTGGGATTCACACCCGAGGCAATCCGCGGGAAGATCCTTGAATTCGCCCATGCCTATTCCTGAAAAGAGGCCTTATTACCACCGGCGATCAACTGATCAGGGAATGCTCCCGATCTACGTGGTCAATAACTACGGGCAGTTCAACCACCTGATCCTGCGGATGCTCCGGGATCTGGAGATCGATGCCAGGATGATTCCGAACAGCACCCCTCCGGAAGAAGTTTCGTCCGGGTGCCGCGGGCTGATCCTCGGGGGCGGACCGAGCCTGGAACGGGCCGGTAATGCCGGCCTGTACCTGGATCTGGGACTGCCGGTACTCGGGATCTGTCTCGGTCTCCACATTATCGCCACCATATTCGGCGGGACAGTGACGCCCGGCCGCTCCGGTGGCTATGGCCCGGTCGAGGTCGGGATCAGGGAGCACGACGAGATTCTGAAGGGGTATCCGTCATGGATAAAGGTCTGGGCTTCGCATGCGGATGAGGTGTCAGTTCCGCCGCCGGGATCTGTCAGGCTTGCCACCTCGCAGATCTGTGAGAACGAAGCTATCGCACTCCCCGACCGGCATATCTATGGTCTCCAGTGGCATCCTGAAGTGAGCCATTCGGAGAACGGCAGGCTGGTCTACGAGAACTTCAACCGCATCACCCTCGAATACGGTATATCATAACGGATAACACATCATGGATAGAAACGATCTTACCCTTCAGCTCCGGGATATCGGTTTTTCCTGCATCCGGTGCGGGGAATGTTGCAGGACAGACAACCTGGTCATGGTATCCCCCGAAGAAATTGAACAACTGGCGGGTGAAACAGGCCGTGCTGCCGATGCCCTTGCAGAGCCCTACCCGGAGTGCATTGGGACCGGGGACGGCGGAAGCATAACTTTCGAGTGGTCGCTCCGGAAGGATGAATCCGGCTGCAGTTTTTTTTCTGAAGGACTCTGCACCGCCTATGCTGCACGCCCCTGGATCTGCCGGACCTATCCGTTCATGCTCGAGGGCGGAAGCCTCCGGGTATCAGCCTGCCCGGGTATCGGAGGGGACATAACTGCTGAAAAGGCATGGGAGCTTGCCGGGCTTCTCATGGAGCGGAGAAGAGCTGAACAGCAGGAAGAGGAGCGGGTCCGCCGGGTCCTTGCCACGACCCGGATTCCACACGGCTGCCGGGTCCTCGTGGACGGCAGGGGAGTGAGGGTCCTCTTATGACCGAAATCCGCATTATCGGAACCGCGCACGTCTCACGTGAAAGCGTTACGGAGGTACGCGAAGCCGTCGCGGAGTTCTTACCCGATGTTGTTGCCGTCGAGCTCGATCCCGGCAGGTACGCTGCCCTGAAAAAGCAGGTGCAGGAAGCATCGGTATCAGATGTGCTCGAGGCAAAGACGTTCACCCAGCTCCTGGTGCAGTGGCTCCTCGCCTACATCCAGCGCCGGATCGGGCTCGATGTAGGGGTTGAACCCGGGGCGGAGATGAGAGCCGCTGTCGAGGAGGCAGAAGCGCGGGGGATCAGGGTCGGCCTGATCGACCGCGACATCCGGATCACACTCCGGAGATTCTGGCGCTCGCTCTCGTTCATCGAGAAACTGAAGATGTTCTATGCCCTCATGGTATCGATCACCCAGATCGATGAAGAGGAAATCGATATCGAGGAACTGAAGAAACAGGACGTCATCTCCACGGCTATGGAGGAATTCCGGAAATTCTCTCCCAACGGTGCCCGGGCACTCATAGATGAACGCGATGCCTACCTCGCTCACCAGATCATCGGGCTCTCGAATCAGTACAACCGTATCCTTGTGGTAATCGGGGCCGGTCACCAGCAGGGAGTAAACCGGTACCTGGATAATCCGGCGGCGCTCCCTCCTGTCAGCGCCCTCACCGCAGAGATCAAACCCCGGCCATGGGGGCTGATCTTCGGGGGAATCGTCACCTTCCTCTTCCTTTTCCTGCTCGTTGCTATCGCCTTCTCGGGGGTGGGAATCGAGGTCCTGTTCACTGCGCTCCTCTACTGGGTGCTCATCCACGGCCTGCTGACCGCGGCCTTTACCCTCCTGGCCAGGGGCCATCCGCTCTCGGCTGCCACCGGGTTTGCGGTATCCTGGTTCACCGCATTAAACCCGCTGATTGCAGCAGGGTGGTTTGCCGCCATTGTCGAGGCAAAGATCAGGAAACCATCACCAGCCGACTACCGGAAGATCTTTGAGGCCGAGACGCTCTCGGACATGATCCAGATTCCCCTCTTCAGGGTCGTCCTCGTTGCCGCGTTAGCAAATATCGGGAGTACGCTCGGGACCATCATATATTTCCTGTTCATCTTCCCCATCCTCAGCATCGACCCCGGTCTGCTCATCAGCGAGGGCATCGGGAATATGATCCAGGCCGTCCAGGGCCTCTTCTGATCTTTTCCTGAACGGAAAGTATTTGGCCGGTGTGCTGCCACCAACTCCTCGTGAGCTGCCATGAACAAAGAATACCTGCTCTTCCTTGTCTGCTGTCTTGCGGTTGCCATTGCCCCGGTGACTGCAGCCGTGAATACTATCCCCCCATCGGGGACTGTTTTCATTGGTGAAGACGGCCTCGATATATCAGCAACAGGGGTTCCTGCCACTACCAATATCGTCTGGTACGGGACGGGAGGAACCATCGGTTCGGCCCCCTCGGGAACGGTATTTGTCACAGATCCGACCAGCTTCTATGTATCGCCGGTCCTCTTCGAGGGAAAAACCGGGCCATGGTTTACCGAGTCCGGCACTCTTCTTGCCTTCTATGTCCAGGAACCCCAGATTTCCCTCCGGGTCTTTGATGAAACCGCCGGTTTTGAGATCACCGCCTCCACTGTCTGGGTCCCCAAGGGAGATGCCATCGGGTTCCAGGTTGACAATACGGTCTATGTCCTGGCAAACCGGCCCGGGTCTTCCGGGGCGCCGGTCACCATCAGGATCCGCGGGCCGGGCGGGATCGAGTATTCCGCCGTTGACGGATTCCAGCTGGAGGATATCCTGATCAATTCGCCAAACTACCGGACAGGTCCGGTATGGTATACCCATGATTATGCGAACGGGAACTACACGGTCTGGGCCGAGAGCACCGGGAACGACATGAACACCAACTATCCCCGCGAAGGACTGACTATCTCCCCGAAAGTGACCTTCCTGATGCAGAGTACCAACCCGCTGATCACTCCCACCCCGACAACCATCCCCACCACGATCCCGACCACCACTCCTCTCACCATCCCGACGACTGCGCCCCCCGCGACACTTACGCCACCTCCCACTCCCATTCCGACCACGGTTGAGACGACCCTTCCGACCGCCGTTCCTCCGACAACCATCCCGGGATTCGGCCTCGCAGCCGCCCTTATCGGCATGGCCGGGGGGCTGATCCTTTCCCTGCACAGGAAATGAGCGACCGGGAGTTTCACGGAACTCAAAGAAACCATTTTTTCGTCCGCGGGCAAGGGAAGTACCATGAATGTGGGAACCACCATCATCAAGTGTCGCCACAGCGTCCGGTCGTTCAAACCGGCTCCTGTTGAAGACCATATCATCAGGGATATCCTGGAGTGTGCCAGGCATTCCCCGACGGCCATGAACCTGCAGCCCTGGCTTTTCGGGGTCATCAGGGAGAAGGCCCTCCTGAAAAAGATAGCCGAACTCACGGACCACGGGAAGTTCATTGCCGATGCAGTACTCTGCTTCGCTGTATTCGGGGAACGGGATGCGAAGTACTATCTCGAGGACTGTTGTGCAGCGACCGAGAATATCATCCTCGGGCTCCAGGCCTACGGGGTGGGGTCCTGCTGGGTTGCGGGAGACAAGAAACCGTACGCCGAGGCGGTCAGGGATATCCTCAACGTTCCTGAGAAGTACACCCTTGTCTCGCTCGTCCCTGCCGGATATCCGGCCGACATCGCGCTCCAGAAAAAGAAGAACCAGGATGAGATCTCTTTCTTTGAAAGCTACGCCAGCCAGTAACTCGCGGTTCCCGGAGTTCCCCGCTCCTCGGAAACAAAACTTATTTATTTTCTGCAGATTCAGCGAAGTGTGGTGAAACCTGATATGGAGATGAAAGATCTCGGATCCCTGATCAACACCTATGACACGGCAGCCGGAGAGGCGGTGGGAAAGCGGGAGAGCCACACCCCGAAAATTGAGGCGCCGGCAACGGCAAAGCCGGACGAGGCAATCACCGTCAAGGTCGCCGTCGGCCCCCACCCGAACATGCCCGAACACTCCATTCGCTGGCTGGCAGTCTTCTTCTATGAAGAAGGGCGGGCATTCAACCCGGTAACCCTGGCCAAGGTATCGTTCAATGCCCCCACCACCGAGCCGGAGATCACCCTCAAGGTGAAGCTTCCACGGAGCGGGGTCATCCATGCCCTCGAATACTGTAATCTTCACGGACTCTGGTCCGGAAAGAAAGAAATCACCGTAAAATAACTTTTTTCCTGGTGTGGCAGACCGTCTGCAAACGGGACAGGACGCCCCTCAGGAGGGGCCGCTCTACTGAAGAGATTTTCTTCCGCTGACCCGGCCTTTGGATCCTTAGCTGTATCCCTCCTGCAGAAAATCCGGAGAGACCGGCCGGGAAGGAACAGAAACCCGGGGAATCCCGGCACCCGGCGTTCTGACAGGCGGCGCCCGTTCATATTTCCCTGAATGAATACACCTGGAACGGTATCCCTGTATTCGGAACCCGGGGATCACCATCTGTGGCCGGGTAGATACCGGAATGAACCAGGATCTCTATACAACCGGCTCTTCCGGTGGCATTGCTCTCACCGATTTGGCATAGAAGAACCCGACAACGCCAAATGTGACCAGCGGGGAGAGCCATGCCGGGATGTGGAACCCGAAACTGTCAAGCACCATGATGGAACCGAGGAAGAGGATAGAGTACATCGCCCCGTTCTTGAGAAACAGGTACCTCTTGATCCGATCGACATTGCTGATGGTGATCTCCCGCACCACGAATGCCCCGAGACCATTTCCGATGATGATGAGGGGAACCGAGAGGGTGAAGGCAAACGCACCGAGCACCCCGTCGATGGAAAAGGTGGCATCGATCACTTCCAGGTAGAAGATCTTGCTCCAGTCCGACATGGTGCCCCCCATCATCTTCCGCTCCTG
>ENA-ORXD01001032-ORXD01001032.1-sediment-metagenome-genome-assembly--contig:-NODE-1032-length-26952-cov-4.528409_pt1 | contig 26952 bp, 31 predicted proteins | sample MGYA00237862_ERZ511471 | MGnify/ENA metagenome assembly ERZ511471 | reverse complement strand
TTCTATGTTGGTGGTGACAGTGAAGCAATTCTCTCTGTCTCCAAAACAGCAAAGGAAATTATATCAGCACTACAGTTGGAATTGTCAATCGATAACAACGCTTCGGCCGAAAGTACTTATACGATTAATGACTCTGATGCTCTAAAGAAATCTTTGCTCGATTATTGCAAAAGTATGCGCATGTCATATTCATATAAGCCGGTACTCATTATGGCTGTTATTGATTCAGGAAATATAAATGGGGCAATTTCCATTAACGAGGCGACCAGTTATTTCCGAAATTACTACAAATCTCGCAGAGATTCCGGCTTGAAAATCGAGAAAGGCAATTGCATTTATCAGGATCTCAGCGTCAGTGATGAAACAATTGGAGGAAACATTATCACAAATCCAGTTAAAGCCCTGACATCCAGTGGCTATTTTCTTTTCGATGCCCACAAAATGTGCTTTGGTTTTGCGCCTGAAATATGGGCGGAGCTGTCGGATTCAGACAAAGCTGAATTGCGTTCGGTTTGTGTAATCAAGCTTGAAAAATACTATTCATCCAAATAATACTTTATCCTTTGGAGGGAAATCCATTGATTTATACAATTGATGCCAAGAATAATATTTTATTGTCAGTTATGCAGCAGTATTTTAATTTGGATAATAAGCAAGTTTATAATACAATTAACTATGAATTTGAGCGAATGACCGGGTTATTGAAAAGTAAAAATATAAATTATAGTGAATTAAAAAAAGCATTGGTTCCAAATCAAGATAAAGCTAAAAAAGAAATTGCGTTTGTGTTTGACAGTACATGTATAAGCGCGGGATGGTATGGATATTACATTTTTAATTTGCTTATACCCCTACTGGGGAAAGACAGTACCTATAGTATTTTGGCTGGCGATTATATTGATATTATTAATAACCAAGAAATGTTGAAAGAGATTATGCTACATAACATGAATTCTCAGCATGTTTCAAATTATCAATATAGTAACCAATATTTCATTATTTATTTTAATAATATTTTTTCGGCCCTGGGCTTGCCTGCCGGCGAGATCGGGATATAGTGTCGCCTAGACTCAGGCAAGAGGGAGGCGGCATGATTCAATCCCAGGTTTTGGTCGATTATGAGAAGTTTCGGAGTGCCAGGGTAGCTTTATTCGTCGATGTGGGGGAGCCGAAACGCTCCTGGCGTTTGCTGGAAACACATGGTGGCGGGATCGAACGACTTGCGCGGATGTTTAACGCTAGGATTTTTCTTGCCGAAGAACAGAAGCTGGACTCGGAATTGATTCTGGAGATGGATGTGGCTGATGCCTGGCTGCTGCTGGTGGCCAACGGCGAAAAACGCTCCATGACCACCCGTAATAATCCTCATCGTGTCAATCTGGAAGGCCAGGGCGATTGGCTTGGCTATGCTTTTCGGGAGCTGATTCGACAGATCAAGGAGTCGACCCAGATCCAGGAACAGGTGACCGGCTATTACAGCCGGCTGGTCACGCCGAGACAGTCCGAAGTCCATTCCCTTGCAGGTGAAACCAATTAGTTGTTTTCCGGATCAGACCCCGCAAGGTACTGATCCGGAATTCTCATCCTAAGCAGGATATTCCCCTTCAAGAAATTTCAAAGCGTCCATGGCGGCGCGACAGCCGGTGCCGGCAGCGGTGATGGCCTGTCGGTAGCGGAAATCCTGCACGTCGCCCGCCGCAAAAACGGCCGGATGGCTGCAATGGCCGCAATGGTCGGCACACAGATAGCCATTGGCGTCCATATCCAATTGGCCGTTGAACAGAGCGGTATTCGGTCGATGACCGATGGCGACGAAAATGCCATCGCAGGCCAGTTCGCTTTCTTCGTCGGTGGGGAGATGGCGCAGCCGAACTCCCTCAACCCCTTTTTGCTGATCGCCCAGGATGGCGCTTACCGCCGAATCCCAGCGGAACTCGATCTTCGGATTGTCCAGGGCGCGTGCCTGCAGCGACGCAGCTGCGCGCAACTGGTCACGGCGATGCACCAAGGTGACCTTGTTGGCAAAGCGAGTCAGGAAGACCGCTTCTTCCACCGCCGTATCTCCACCGCCCACAATGACGACTTCCTTGCCGCGGTAGAAAAACCCGTCGCAGGTGGCGCAGACCGAAAGTCCCCTGCCGATAAAATCCCGTTCGTTAGGCAGCTCCAGCATCTTCGGGGAAGAGCCGGTGGCGACGATCAGGCTGCGGCAGGTGTATTCCTTTTCTTCCACCCAGATCTTCAGCAGTTTGCCCTTCAGATCGACGCGGGTTGCCATGCCATCTTCAATGCGGGCACCAAAATGGATCGCTTGCTCCTCCATGCGCTGCATCAATTCCGGGCCGTCGATTCCTTGGGGAAATCCAGGGAAATTTTCAATAACGGTGGTTGTCGTGAGCTGCCCACCTGGCTGCATGCCGCGAAGCAACAGGGGGGTCACCTGACCGCGGGCCGCGTAAATCGCGGCAGTCAGGCCGGCCGGGCCGGAACCAAGAATAATCAGGTCGGCATGGGTTGCTTTATCAGTCATGGTCAACCTCCTCGCATTGCATGTCAGCGTGATAGGACGATCTGACCAAAGGTCCAGATTCCAGGTGGCGGAAGCCCAGACCAAGGGCGATCTGTTTCAGTTCCGAGAATTCTTCCGGCGGGACATAGCGCTCCACCGGATAGTGATTACGGGTCGGGGCCAGGTACTGGCCAATGGTCAGGTGCTGGCAGCCGGTTCGAAGCAGGTCGTGAAAGAGTTGAACGATTTCATCGCGAGCCTCGCCTAGGCCGAGCATGATCCCTGATTTGGTAGCGACTTGGGGACCCAGTGTCCGGCAGCGTTGCAGTAATTGCAGAGACCGTTGATAGTCTGCGCCCTGACGTACTTTGGGGTACAGGCGCGGCACGGTTTCCAGATTGTGGCCAAGAATGTCGGGTCCGGCTGCCAGGATGGCCTTCAAGGCGGCCTCGTTCCCCTGCAGGTCGGGGATCAACAGTTCGATGCGACAGCCAGGCGCAAGTCGCCGAAGTGCCTCGGTCAAGGCTGCGAATTGCGCTGCCCCACCGTCCGGCAAGTCATCGCGGGTCACGGAAGTGATGACCGCATGGCGCAACCCGAGTTCAGCGACTGCCGTGGCAACCTTTTCCGCTTCATCTGGATCGGGTGGGAGGGGGGCGGCATGGCCGACATTACAGAATGCGCAGTTGCGGGTGCAGAGATTGCCGAGGATCATGAAGGTGGCAGTGCCGCGATTCCAGCACTCCCCCTGATTGGGGCAGGCCGCACTGCGACAAACCGAATGCAGCCCCTGTTTGCGGTGATACGCGTCAATGCGCAGATAGTTGGCCCCGGCCGGCAGGCGTACTTTGAGCCAGTCAGGTTTGCGTGGTCCAGGATGGCGCATATTCCCCCAGATAGCGGGTATCGAAATTACGGCCGAAGTGGGCGATGACCTTCTCTTCCACCTCCGGCATAGAAACGTCTTGTTGAAGTTGGTGGGCCAGGGACGTCATGCTGACATCCGGCATGCCGCAGGGCACGATATGTTGGAATCCTTCCAGGCCGCTGCCGACATTGAGACCGAACCCGTGCCAGGATATCCAGTGCCGCACACCGATGCCGATGGACGCGATCTTCTCTCCTTTGACCCACACTCCAGTACGGCCTTTGATCCGTTCTCCTTCTACGCCGAAAGAGAGCAGGGTGTCAAGCAAGGTCTGCTCGAGCAGAAAGACAAAGCGGTGCAGGTCGCGTCCCAAGCTGTTCAAGTCAACCAGAGGATATCCGACCAATTGGTCCGGTCCATGAAAGGTTGTTTCTCCGCCGCGTCCGACATGGAACGTCTCGATGTTGAAACGCTGCAACAACTGTTCGGACGGCAAACGCAGGCTGTCTGCACCGCTGCGGCGCCCCAATGTGACGACAGCGGGATGGCGCAAAAGGATGAGCAGATCGGTATCGTCAGGTCGGCGTTGAACCAGAAACCGCTCTTGCAGGGCGAGGCCCGTAGCGTATGGCACGAGGCCTGGGCGGTAGGTGTGAAAAGCGGACATGGAGAGAATAGGCTGATGTTATTTCACCCAGCTGATACACAGCACCGGGCAGTTGTCGATGGCTCCTTGGATGTCGGCCTCGGGAGCTCCCGTGGCGTCATACACTTCGGCCAGGCCATCGGCATCCATGCGAAATACGCCGGGAACGGTATCTGCACAGAGGTTGCAGCTGATACAACAGGCTTTGTCAACGTGAGGCTTGCGGGCCATGGACCTTCCTCCTCCCCTTGGAGTGGACGCCGGTTGCAGTCTGGATTTGAAATTCAGTGGAGCGTTGCCCTGTTTGACCGGCAACGCTCCACTGCTGATGTTAGATCAGACCTTTTCGAAATTCGATTTATCTGCGCCACAAACCGGACAAACCCAGTCTGCAGGCAGATCTTCGAAAGCGGTTCCCGGATCGACGCCGTTCGAAGGATCGCCGGCGGCAGGGTCATAGAGATAATCACAGATGCTGCAACGGTATTGAGACATTGTTCCTCCCACGGGGCTAAGATTACCGGATTTTCTCCTGCGGCAGACATTCCGTGTAATTTTAAACCATTTCGGTCATCTTGCAAGCCGCGCGAGCGTATTCTTCCTGCACGCGGATCATCTGTTGTTATGGTTTGGCAAGCTTTTATTTCCAATGTGTTGGGCGATGCTTAGCATCGCCCAACACATTGGAGTATGACGATTAAATCATCTCGATCAATGTCTTGACGGTTTTTTCGATCCCGTCTGCTGCCTCGCTGATGCGGCCAGCCAACATATAGGCCGGGGTGGTGACCAGCTTGTGTTCGCGGTCGACCACGAATTCGCGCACCGGGCAGTTGACATGTTTGGCACCCATGGCTTGCAGGGCTTGGGCAGTGCCAGCATCAGTGCCGATGGTGATTTGGGGAGCAATCTCACCCAAGACCTTGGCAAGAAGGGCTGGGGCAATACACACTGCCGCCAGAGGTTTTTTTGCTGCAACGATTTCCCGGATCAGCCGGGCAACTTCAGGGTTGACGCTGCAGTCCGGTCCATTGATAGCAAAATCGCACAGGTTTTTGGCTGCGCCGAAACCGCCGGGGATGATCAGAGCGTCAATATCAACAGCTTTTACTTGTTGGATATCCTTGATGTTGCCGCGAGCGATACGGGCCGACTCGATCAGAACGTTGCGGCTGTCGCCAGCCATTGGTTCGCCGCTGATATGGTTGATGACATGCATCTGGTTGACGTTGGGAGCCATGCAAACCGCTTCAGCACCAGCTCTATCGACGGCCAGCAAGGTAATGACCGCCTCATGGATTTCGCTGCCGTCATAAACCCCGCAGCCTGCTAAAACGACTCCGATTTTCTTTGCCATGGTGTCCTCCTTATCGGTGTTGTCCCTATGCAGAAAAATTGGATTACAGGGGAAAAAGGTTAAGATCCAAGATCTTTCCATCCTCTGCAATGGTAGAAAAAAGGAGGCGGTTGTCAAGCAGAGGCGGCTGCTGATCAATCCCGTGAGTAGAGAACGGCGACGGCGCGGGGGCGGATTGTGCCACGGGCTACAAAACCGTGCGGCTCGTTTGAGTCATAGTTCAGAGAATCTCCTGGGTGGAGTTGGAGGATTTGGTCTCCATAGTGGAATTCCAGTTCTCCTTCCAGGAGGAAAATGAACTCTTCGCCTTCATGGCTCACCTGAAGTTCATCGGACCATTCCTGTGAATCGAACTCAACCAGGAACGGTTCGAGATGGCGGTGCTTGCGTCCCGAAGCCAGGGAGTGGTAGGTATAGGGCTGATTATGATTGCCGCGGCGCATTTTTTTGCGGCTTTCTCCGGCCCGCACCAGAATGCATTTCTGCGTGTTGCCTTCGTCTTCGAAAAAGGTGTTGAGGCCGACCTTGAAGGCTTTGGAAATCCGTAGCAAGGTCGCCAGGGGCGGGATGACCTGATCGTTTTCGATCTGGGAAAGAAGGGGTTTTGACAGGCCGGTCGATTCTGCAAGGTCTTGCAAGGTCATCCGGCGGTCCTGCCGCAGGCGACGGATTTTGAAACCGATTTGCAATTCCTTGACTTCTTCCCGAATGTTTTCCATGCCTCATACCTCTCTGTTATGCTTGATTTTTCTACCGCGGCGCAGCGGCCAAGTCAAGGCATTTGTGAGGATTTAAGTCGTACCCATCAGTACTTGTTGCAGTGTGTTAAACTTATAGCGAATTGTTAGCGAGATTATTCGTTCCGTCTGCCGCCCCGAATGCTTCGAGCGGTACTCTTCAAAAGAAGCCACCGGCCATGATGTCGGCGGCAGATTTCACTTCCTGGAAAAGAATAAACTATGGACGGGCAGCCGTCGTTTGACAATCTGCAAGGAATTTTGTTCGATCTGGATGGAACCCTGGTCGATGTCGATATGTACCAGTTTATTCCGGCCTATCTTCGGCAGTTGGCGGATTTTTTTTCTGATTTAGCCGATGCGCGCAAATTTCGAAGGGAAATGCTGACGGCCACTTCGCTGATGCTGGAAAGCGAAAAACGCTGTGCCAACAACGAAGAAATGCTTCTTCAGAGACTGGAGAAGCGCCTCGGTATTAAGCAGCGCCAGTTCCGTCAGCGCCTGGAACACTTTCTTTCGGACGGGTTGGCCAGTTTGCGTCCACTGGTGCAGGGCCTGCCGCTGGCGCGCAATATTCTCCAGCAGTGCGTTGACCGGGGCCTGCGCCTGGTGCTTGCCACCAATCCGGTCTTTCCGCTGGAACTCGTTCAGGCCCGCCTGCGCTGGGGAGAGTTGGACGACTTCCCTTTCGATCTGGTCACCAGTTACGAAAACAGTCGTTACTGCAAGCCGGACAGGCGTTATTTCCAGGATGTGCTCGATTTTTTGCACCTCCCTGCCGAGGCCTGTCTCATGGTAGGGAACGATGCCGATCACGATCTAGCGGCGCAACAGGTGGGGATTTCCACCTTTCTGGTCGATACGTGCCTCGTCGCCCGGGGGGGATCGGCGTTTGAAGCGGACTGGCGAGGAGACCATCTTGATTTACTGCATTTTTTGAGCGCCTGAAACCCTTTTAAAAAATGTGTAGTGAAAAAGGCTTTCGTGCGGCCGATCTGCGAGTCAGTGTTCTTCTCCGCCATATTTCACAAGAATTCTGCCATGATGTGCCCGGATCTTCCTGTTCAACCTTGCTTGGGAAAGGGCTTTTTGTCTCTTGTTAACCAGGCGAATAAATTGACATGACAGGCTATTTTCGTTAATCTTTGCTGCAATTATGCTGTTCTTTAAACAGGAAATTATGCAAATGTCCTTCGGCATGCTGCGCTGGCTGTTGGTTCTCATGTTGGCGATGGTTTTTCTAAGCGGTTGCGATCGGAAAGATTCGCCGTCAAGGGATGCTGCCGTTCATCAGAGCGCACCGAGTGAGCCGCCCATCGCCGAGCCGGCCCCTGAACTTCTTGCCACCCAGTCGGCTTTCATCGACGTCTCCCGGCAAGTGACACCGGCCGTAGTCAATATCAGTGCCTCCCGCCCGGGCCGAGGTGAGGAACTCAGCAGGCTGCTGGAAGATTTTTTCGGCGAGTTCTTCCGTAATCACCCCCGTCAACCGCAGCGGCCGCGCCAGGAACAGAGCCTCGGCTCCGGGGTCATCATCAGCTCGGATGGCTATATTCTGACGAATGAGCATGTGGTGGAAGGGGCTGAAGATATCAAGGTCAAGTTGACGGATCAACGTGTCTTCCCTGCGACTTTAATCGGCGCCGATCCACGGACCGACGTGGCGGTGCTGAAGATCGAGACTGACAGCTCCCTGCCGACGGCCACTTTGGGAAATTCCGATCAGTTGCAGGTTGGCCAGTGGGCACTAGCTATTGGCAACCCCTTTGGACTGGACAGTACGTTGACGGTGGGGGTCGTGTCGGCCATGGGCCGAGCGAACCTCGGTATCGAAGACTACGAGGATTTCATCCAGACCGACGCCTCCATCAATCCCGGCAATTCAGGTGGACCGTTGTTGAATATTTACGGTGAGGTGGTCGGCATCAATACGGCCATTGTGGCCAGCGGTCAGGGGATCGGATTTGCCATCCCCATCAACTTGGCGCGACAGATTTCCGATCAGCTCATTGCCACCGGCGCTGTAAGCCGAGGATGGCTGGGGGTCAGTCTGCAGCCGTTAACTCCTGAACTGGCCGATTCCTTCGATCTCAACAAGGTGACCGGCGCGCTGATCAACCAAGTTCTTGAAGGTTCTCCTGCCGAAGCAGCCGGTTTGCAACGCGGCGATATCCTTCTGTCCTTTGACGGTAAACCTGTGCGTGGTGTGCGCGAATTGCAGCTTCTGGTTGCCCGGACCCCGGCCGGGCAGAACGTCAAGCTGGAGATTCTGCGGGGAGGGAAGACCCTTCACCTCGAAGTGACGATTTCTGAACGGGTCGAAGCGCAAACTGTTCAGGATGCCGACTTGAGTGGCCAGCGCAAAGCTTTGGGTATGACCGTGGAGGCGGTTGACGGCGGAGTCGAGGTTGTGGATGTCGATCCGCAGAGCTCCGCGGCACAAGGTGGGGTGCAGCCCGGTGATATTATTTTGTCTTTGAACCGAATGACGGTCAAAGATTTGCATACGTTTAATGACGCGGTCGAAGAGGCCCGTGCAAGTCAAAATATCGTATTGCTGGTACGGAGGGGAGAAACGACCCTTTATCTGGCATTTCCAGGTTCCTGACCGGAGTGTTAAGAAACCGTTCTGTCGTTCTTAATTTGTGGAGGAGTCATGGCCAGGCTAGTTGAAAATCCCGAACTCGCATTTCGTTTGGCGCGGGCCATTGTTTCGGATATCGCCCTTTACAACCAGGAAAAGGTCAAGGATGGGATCCAAAACGACAATATTTTCGATGTTCTTTCCGAAGAGTTGCAGGAAGGGCGAGAGCATTTTTTCTCTAGAGTGTCCGAAGACATCCAGGACCGCGATCACCTGTTCGATCGCGCTATCGTCGATGTCATGATCAAACAAGCCGGAAAGATTGAAAGCCGTATCTGGTAAATGGTCATCCCCCGCGAGTTCTGTTTTGAACGGGGGCGTCCGGCTGAGCGACTGGATAATTTCCTCTGTTCCTGCCTGCCTGAGCTGACCCGCTCCCAAGTCAAGAAGCTGATTGATGACGGGCGGGTCTGCATCGGTGCCAATCCGGTCAAAGCCGGATTGAAACTCAAGGGCGGCGAAGCCATCGTTGTCAGTCTGCCTCCGCCGCAACCGTCCGTTGCCGCTCCCCAAGCTATTCCCCTGCAGATTCTGTTCGAGGACCGCCATCTCATCGTCATCGACAAACCGGCCGGACTTGTGGTACACCCGGCCCCTGGTCATTGCGACGGCACGCTGGTGAACGCCCTGCTCCATCACTGTCAGGACTTGTCCGGCATCGGTGGGGAGCTGCGGCCGGGGATTGTCCATCGTCTTGATAAGGATACCTCCGGCGTTATGGTCGCCACCAAAGACGACGCCACCCATAATGACCTGGCCAAGCAGTTCAAGGCCCACAGCATACATCGCCGCTACGTTGCTCTTGTGCATGGTTTGCTCCCCAAGGACAGCGGGACAATTGATGCGGACATCGGCCGGCATCCGACCCAGCGCAAGAAAATGAGCGCCCAGCCCCGAGCCGGACGGCGGGCTGTGACCCACTGGCGGGTGTTGTGTCGCTTTTTGAATTCACGACTCACCCTGGTGGAGCTGCGCCTGGAAACCGGTCGTACCCATCAGATTCGTGTCCACCTATCTTCTCTCAACCACCCGGTGGCAGGTGACCCGGTTTACGGTGGGCAGCAGCGTATCGCGCAACTTGCAGATCCTGTCCTGCAGAAAATGTTGAAAGAATTGGGGCGCCAGGCCCTGCACGCCAAGGTGCTCGGCTTTCGTCATCCTCAACTTGAAGATTATTTGCAGTTTGAAAGTGCCATTCCAGATGACATGCAGGCGATAATCGATTATCTTGTGCGCACCGATGCACCGCAATACCCGCGGGCGGATCAAAGCTCGTAAGGAGTTCTTATAAATGAAATTGGTTCGTAGAGGAAAAATCAGTTATCTGCAACCGGCCTGGGTCCCCGAGAACGGCCTGCAAGCCGGTTTCACCACCCGTAATGGCGGGGTCAGCCGGCCTCCGTACAATTCTCTCAATCTGGGCCTCAATACGGAGGACCAGCTCTATAACGTTGAGGGAAATCGGTCGACCCTGACTCGCATTTTCGATTTGGCGCCGCATCAGATGCTCACTGTTCGTCAGGTGCATGGCAGCGATATCCTGGTGCTGGATGAAGCCAACCCGGATCTGACCCATTTTCACAATGTCGAATCTGATGCCATCATCACAGACCAGCCCAACATTCTGATCGGGGTTCTGGTGGCGGACTGTTTTCCGGTTTTGTTGTTCGATCCGGCCCGCAAGGTCATTGCCGCCGTGCACATCGGCTGGCGCGGCGCTGCCGCCGGGCTGCTGGGCAAATCGGTGCAGGCGATGCAAAAGTGTTTCGGCTGCCGGCCCGAGCAGTTGCTCGCTGCCGTTGGTCCCGGGATTGGCGCCCATAGCTACGAAGTCGATCGGCCGGTGCGCGAAAACTTCCGCGCCGGGAGCGGTCATTGGGAAGAGATTTCCAAGGAAGTCGATTTGGGCAAGTGGCATCTCGATCTGCGCCAGAGTTGCCTGCTGCAGCTGGAAGACGCTGGTCTGTCCGCCAGAAATGTCGACGCTGCTCAGGAATGCACCTGCTGCCATCGTGAGCTGTTCTTTTCCTATCGCCGTGATCATGGCAAGACCGGTCGGCAAATGGGTTTCCTGATGCTTGCGGCCGACTGAATCTGAACGATTTTTGCTCGACTCCCACTGCCCGGGGCCAGGCTTGGCCCCGGGTTTTGTTTTGTTGTCGGAACGACTTCCCCCTGTTTCTTCTCTCTCATTTCTTCGGGTAAAAATAGCCCACTTCGCAACATTTTGGATCAATCTGTATCTAAATGACCCACCTGCCAAGCTGCTGGAAAACTCCCTTTCTGTTCGATAAAAGCTAATAAAAACAACATTTTGTTGTCTGCTGCTGCTGCTGGCACTCTTCTCGCACAAGCGATGGCCAAACGTTTACGCGTTTACGCTATCGCGTTTGGCTTTGGGCTGCCCGGCATTATGTATCTGACTATATAGCGCTCCTGCTGCCAGCCGGGATTTTCCCATCGCATTGAAAAACCGGAGTGAACGAAATGACAGCCCCTGTTGATACTGATCTGCATTTTTCCCGCAACCTGTGCCTCACCAAGAATCAGAAAAGCTTTCTGGAAAATCGTCGTATCGATTTGCTGGAAAAGATTGCTGAGTGTGGGTCCATTTCGCGGGCGGCCAAGGCCGCCGGGATGAGTTACAAGGGGGCCTGGGATGCCATCGCCAGCATGAACAACCTGGCCGAGAAGCCCCTCACCGTCAATCTGACAGGTGGTCGTGATGGCGGCGGAACCTTCCTGACCGACCATGGCAAGCGGGTGGTGGAAATGTTTCGCCTGATTGAGGACGAGCATTTGCGTTCCCTTCAGGCCATTGAAGAAAAGTTCCATGATTTTGAAAGCCTGTACCGGTTGCTGCGAAGGATGTCGATGCGTACCAGTGCTCAGAACGCCCTGTTCGGCGTGGTGGCGGCGATCCGTCTTGACGAGATTCAGGCCGAGGTTGCTGTCCATCTGAAGTCCGGGCAACAGGTCGTCTCGCTGATCACAGCCGGGAGCGTAGCGAGCCTCGATTTGACCGTCGGCAAACCGGTCTATGCGGTGATCAAAGCTTCGACGATCCTGCTTTCCAAGCAGAATGCTCTTCCTCTCAGTTGTCGTAATCAGCTGCAGGGGCAGGTTCTGGAAGTGAAAAGCGGTGCTTTGATGACCGAAGTCTGTTTGGATATCGGTCATGGCGACACTCTTTGCGCGACAGTCTCCAGCAGCGGTTTACAGGATCTTGATCTACGTATCGGTGACAAGGTCTGTGCCGCGATTCAGGAAACCAACGTCATTATCGGCGTGGAATAAAACTAAAAGTGAGGAATTGTTATGCAGCGAATGAGGAAGATTGCAAAGAGTTTCATGCTGCTGAGTGCAGTAATGGCGCTGGGCTCCACGCCGCTGGCTGTTGCTGAGCAGTCAACCGACCTGTTTTCCATGGGAGAGGTGGTCGTGTGTGAAAACGGCACCGGCGTTGAAGCGCTCGGCACGATCACTACCATCGATGCCGAAACCATCCGTTACCGCGGCGCTCGAACCCTGGATGAGGCATTGCAACTGATCCCCGGCTTGTATATCCGTGGCGGCGCCGACGGCACCCCGCGTATCGATATTCGAGGCTTCCGTACCCGGCATGTTTTGTTGCTGCTGGACGGCATCCCCCTCAATTCCACCTTTGACGGCCAGTTCGACCCGGCCGCTATCCCGGTTGAACACATCGCTGCCATCAAGGTCACGACCGGCGGCGGTTCCCTCCTCTATGGCACCGGAGGCAACGGTGGTGTGATCAATATCATCACCCGTAAAGGGGCCATGGGCGTGCACGGCTCGGTCGCTGCCGAAGCCGGTTCGGAGGAAGCCTATCTGGGGAAAATGTCCATTGGTGGCGCCAACGACAACGTTGACCTGTTTGTCAGTGGCAGCAGTTACAGTCGGGACGGTTATCCGCTGGCCGATGATTTCTCCGAAACCCCTGCCGAGGATGGCGATCAGCGCGAAAACAGCGACCGCGAGCGGGATCACCTGTTCGCCAACGCCGGGTTTGCCGTTTCTCCCAACACCCAGTTCGGTCTGACTCTCGATTATCAACAGGGTGAGTACGGCAAGCCTCATGTCACCAACTACGATAAAAACGATCCCTTCACCAAAAAGGCCAAGTACGACCGCATTGATGATCAGGAAAGCTACGCAGCGCAGTTCTCCTTCGAACATGCCACCTCGGGTCCGTTGAGCCTGCGCGGGTGGGCCTATTTCAATCGCCTCGACGAAGTGGAAAACCGCTATGACTCTGCTGATTACTCCACCCAGACCGCCAAAGGCTCCTACCGGGCAGACACCCGCAACGAGGTTAGCGGCATCAGCATGCAGTTTAAGGGGGATTGGCAAGCCGCAGGGAGCGCCACCCTGGCGTTGAGCGCCCAGAACGATCGCTGGGAAGCCGATGGGTTTGAGTTGCTGCAGAACAATGTCCGCACCGCCATCGACGATGATCGCGAGCTGCAGACCTATTACGCCGCACTGGAGTACGAAATCAACCCCTTGGACAGACTCGGTCTGGTCATCGGTTACGGCCATCAGATACAGGAACGTGACGCTGACGACAGCGACGACGATTTCTCCTACCTGCTCGGCGCCTATTACGACCTGACGGACAGCACCCGGCTGAAAGCCTCTCATTCCCGCAAAATCCGCTTCCCCTCGGTGAAGCAGCTATACGAAGCCGGAGCCGGCAACGAAGACCTCAAAGCTGAACGCACCCTTCATTACGAGGCCGGCATCGAGCAGACCCTGCCCCTGGCCACCACTCTGAGCGTGACGGGTTACCTGATCGATGCCAAGGATTTCATCGAAAAGGATTTCAATGAGATCAACGCTAACTTTGAGGAATACCGTTTCCAGGGGTTTGAAGTGGTGGCGGAGAACCGGCAGATCGAGAACCTGCTGGTACGGGCCTCCTATGCCTACCTGGATGCCAAGGATCGCTCGGCCAATAGTTCCAAAGACGAGCTGCAGTATCGCCCCGAAGACACCTGGACCCTGGAAGCCAACTATCGTTTCCCCTTCGGACTGATCGCCAACGCTTCGCTCCTCTATGTGGCTGATCAGTATTTCTACGACTCCACCGGCACCGAGCAGCAGGAACTCGATTCCTATACCGTGGTCAATCTCAAGCTGACCCAGCAACTGCTGGCCCAGTCCCTCGATCTGTATGTGGGGGCGGACAACCTGTTCGATGAAGATTACGAGCAGAGCTACGGGTTTCCGCAGCCCGGACGAGTGGTTTACGGCGGTGTGGAATACCGGTTTTAACGAGGAGATGAACACCGCCCGGCACAGAAATGCCGGGCGGTGTGAAATGATTGTTTATCCCGGAGACAAAGGATTTCCCAAGATTCTGTCTGGACGAATTTTATGAACTCTCCCCTGGTCGAACTGCGCTCCTTCAGTTTTACCTATGCCGGAGCCCGGCAGGCGACGCTGCGTGATGTCTCGCTACTTTTGCATAGCGGCGCGTGCCACTGTCTGACCGGTGCGACGGGGAGTGGCAAAAGCACCCTGGCCCTGGCGCTAAAGGGGTTACTGCCGCACGGAAGCAGCAGTGGCTATCTTCAGCGCCCAGCGGCGGCCGAATCCGGTCGCGCCGGTGTCGGCCTGGTGATGCAGAATCCTGAAACCCAGTTGTTTGCCGACAGCATCGGTGAAGAGGTCGCCTTCGGACTGGAAAACCTGGCGGTACCGGCGGCTGACATGGCGAGCCGAGTGCTGGCTGCGTTGCAGGCGGTCGGACTTGATCGACCGCTTTCGGGTCCGGTGGTCCCCCTCTCCATGGGAGAAAAATATCGGCTCCTCTTGGCCGCGACCCTGGTCATGCGGCCGCAACTATTGATTCTCGACGAACCGGCGGCACAGCTCGATAGCGCCGGGCTGCGTGACCTTCGGCAGGTTTTGACCGGGTTGAAACAGGCCGGGATCGCCATCCTGATCTGCGAACATCGACCGAGTTTTTTGTTCAACCTGATCGATCATTTCTGGCGCCTGGATGAGCAGGGCCGACTGCATCCGGGACTCCATACCCAGGAAACGGAAGCTCAACCGTTCGTCGATAATAAATCCCGATTGCCGGGCGAGGTGGTGGTGATCAACGCCTCGGGGCTGGCCAGCCGTCGTGGAATGGCCGGGGAAATATGGAAAGACGCCTCATTCCAGGTGCGGCGAGGCGAGCGGGTGCTGGTGCAGGGCTCCAATGGGGCAGGCAAAAGCACTTTACTCCACCTGCTGGCGGGTCTACAGCCCCCGTCGCGAGGGAATTTGGCCGTTCTGGGACGCAAACCTTCATTGGCCGGATTGCGCGGGCGACTCGCTTGCCTGCTGCAGAATCCCCAAAAACAGTTGTTCGAAGATTCCGTGGCCGCAGAGGTTGGCTTTGTTCTGCGCCGCGCCGGGGGGGGGCGAACAGAACTGGCTGAAAAGGTTTCCGCCCTGCTGGAGACCTGCGGGCTGCAGCATTTGGCCGATGCCTCGCCGCATAAATTGAGTTTTGGGCAGAAGCATCTGGTCGCGTTGGCTTCGGTGCTGGCTTCCGGTCCCGAGCTGCTGCTCCTCGATGATCCGTTTGCCGGCCTCGATGACGCCAGTCTGAAGCGTGCCTGGGCGTTGCTGTTGGAACGAAACTCTCACGGCACCACCTTGGTCTGGACCTCCCATCATGCCGATGAGATCTGCCCTTGCCCACACGCCGTGTTGAGAGTGGAAGGAGGGACCATTGTTCGGCAGTCGGTTTGACGAAGGTGTCTCTCCCAGAGTCTGCCTGGGGAGGAAGTCTGGGGTCGAGGCGGCCGGTTGGTCACTCCCCTTGGCCGCCAAATTATTGATCGCTTTTGCACTCTCCGGACTTGCTGTGGCTTGTCGAGGCTGGTTGGGGATCGCCGGGCTTCTGCTTGGCAATCTGGGGCTTTTGGTATTGAGCCGGGCCGACTGGGCGATTTTGCTTCAGGCCGGCCGCCTGCTGATCGGTCAGAGCCTGATCCTGGTCAGTTTGTATGTAATACGCTTCGGCTGGGCGCAGGGAATTGCTGCTGGCGCGCAACTTTCCTGCCAGCTGCTGCTGGCCTTCCTGCCAGGAATGATCGCTCTGCAGACCATCCCCCGTTCGCAATTGACGAGTCTTCTGGCTCGTCTGTTGCCATCGCAAGGAGCGTTTGTTCTGGCCACCACGCTGCATTTTTTTCCTCTGCTACTGCGGGAAATGAAAACCCTGTATGCCTCTCAGGTGTTGCGGGGTTGCCGGATCATGCCCCGTGACCTGTTCAAACCGTGGTGCTGGCAGGATTTCGTGCAAGCTTTGCTGGTGCCGGCAGTGGTCCTGGCTCTGGCTCTGGCAGGAGATATCGCCCTGGCCGCTAAAGCCAGAGAATTCACCCCGCAACGGCAACGCACCATCTGGCTTTCGGAGGACCGGCAATGATTGTCAATTCCAACGATCCGTCACTCTTCGGCCGCTTTCACTTGTCCCTGCGCGACGCCATGTTTCTTGGGTTTTGCGCTGCTCTGATTTTGGCGTTACGCATGGCATTCCGCTGGCACCTGGGAATTTCCGGTCACGCTATGTTCTTCACGATCCCGTTGCTGTTGCTGGCCCGAGGCTGCGTGACTTTTCCCTGGGCGGCAAGCTGCACTGGGGCTCTGGCCGGCTGCATGGCCATGTTGCTGGGGATGGGGAAGGGCGGTCCATTGATCCTGCTCAAGTTTCTCCTCCCTGCCTTGTGTGTCGATGCCGCAATCTGGCTCTTTCCCCTGCTGCTGACAAGTCTGGTCGGATGCATGGCGGTCGCGGCCATTTCTGCTGCCAGCAAATTCATCAACGCTGCCCTGGCCGAATGGCTGCTGGGGATCGATATTGCGATTATTTTACAACATGCACTGCTGGAAACCGCCGGCGCGGTTCTGTTTGGCGTGGCAGGCTCGATGCTGGTCCCCTCGACGCTGAAAAAGCTCAAGGCGCGCGGGGTCATTTAGGAGGCTGGAGAGACCGTCTGCAGTGTTGCTGATATCAGGCCGTTTTTTCAGCGTGTTAAAAAGAAAACGTTTCCCGATTTTTGTCAGGAGGTAGCCGATGCGCATTCTGGTTTGTATCGACGATACGGATAATCTGGACAGCCGAGGAACCGGTGAACTGGCTTCCCTGCTGGCCGAATGCCTGGAAAGCCGCGGTTGGGGAAAGGCCGACTATGTGACCCGCCATCAGTTGCTGGTCCATCCCGATATCCCCTATACCTCGCATAACAGCGCGATGGCCTTCAGTGCTTCTATCAAAGCGGCGCATTTGTCCGAGTTCATCGCTTATGCCGGGGTGTTTCTAGCCACCGAAAGTGCATCGGGATCTGACCCTGGACTCTGTGTGGCAACCTGGCCGCATGGGGAACAGGAGCAGGCTCTGCTCAACTTCGGACGGCAGGCCAAAGAACAGGTGCTGACCAAGGAAGCGGCTTATGCATTGGCCCGTCAGCTGGAGATTCACTTGTCTGAACATGGCGGCACCGGTCAAGGGGTGGTCGGCGCCTTAGCTGGAGCTGGCCTGCGTCTGGGAGGAAACGATGGACGTCTGAAAGGCCAGTTGCGTTTTGTCGGAGCCGATCGAGTGCTCAGTGTGCGGCAGCTGCTGGCTCATCCCTGGGTTGATGCCGTCACTACAACCTCTGGGCAGGAATTGCCCGTTACGGAGCAGGTGCAACTGGTCGACAAGGTCAAGACCGCACTCCTTGGTGGTCGCTCGATTCTGGTGGTGGAACCGGCTCCGCATGGATGCGATGGCCAATGGCAGAATTTGAGCCGGCGGCAGATGAAAGGTTATTGAAATTCATTGAGCAGGAGAAGAGAGATGTTTATTCGTGATCATCATGGGCTCGCTGTTTTCAGTGGCGGTCAGGAAGATTGGGAGCGGGTTGCCCATGTGGCCTCCAGCTGCGGGCGATTTCGAGCCGACGTGGAAGAGGAATGGGTCGCAGACGAACGGCTCTCCTGCTACAACTGCCGCTACCGGCGCTGGACCGCGGCGTCTTTTGCCTGTTTGAAAGCCTGATCTCTCTCATGTCCGGACTATCTCGTCGTCGAAGCAGTCTTCTGCCTCTGTTTTTGGCGGCGTCCCTGCTGGTGCATGGCTTGCTGTTACTTTGGCAGCGCACGCCACTGGCTGGCAATGGTCAGCCCAACGGCGCAGGTCCAATGGCTGTGCAGCTTACAACCTGGACTGGGGATGCGGGCGCCCCGCAAATGCCGTCCCCTGCTGCGGAACAAACAGCTCCGGTTGCCGAAAAAGTTAAGCCCGTGTTGCGAACGGCGGCGCCAACCTCCCCACAGAAGCCGGTCCAGCCGCAACCGGTCGCCAAAGCACAACCTCAGGCTCCGCCAATATTTTCGGTCCACAGGGCTTCAGATGAGGTCGAGAAAATGTCTGAGGTGCATGAGCAGATGATCGCAAACGTCAGTCAACTTTCTGTTGAAGCTTCGGTAGCGACGGAGGAAACGCTAGCGTCTCATACGGACAACGGGGTTGCAGCGACGGCAGCCTCCCCTGCGGTCGTCGCTGCGAGCGGTTTTCATGCCACTCCTGAAAAAAAACGAGTGGTTCAGGCTCGCTTCGGAGCCGCAGGCGGACCTCAGGTAGTGAACATGCCGACGCCGGTCTATCCGTTGCGCGCCAAACGGCTAGGCAAAGAAGGGCGAGTGCTCATTCTGCTCGATATCGATCACAGCGGAATTCTTCAAAACGCGGCTATTCTTGAAGCGGCGGGGTTCGGGTTTGATGAGGCTGCGCTGCGGGCGGTCCGGCAGGCCCGCTTCAGTCCTGCCATTGAACTGGGGGAGACGGTCGCTTGCCAGGCGGTGTTGCCGGTGCGTTTCCAGTTGCGCCCCTCTGTGGGAGACGGTTCGCCCGTCAATCATTTCTAGCCCGAATCCGCCTAAGTAAAAGAAAATAGAAAGGGGAAGCCGATTTGGCTTCCCCTTTCTATTTCTATGGGCTGCAGGAACTTATTTTCCGCTTAAGGATAGTTTGCAATGTTGGCAGCGACTGCTCCATGAGGTGGAGGGGCCACGCATGTGGAACAGGTTGCCGCAGCGTGGGCAGCGGCTGAAGCTCACCATGACGCCACCGGCCCCGGCCATGATCAACCAGAGAATAAAAACGATAATGGTGGGTGTTGAAGTTGCTGCAGCAATGTGCGTAACGGCAATTGCAGGGATATAAGTGAGGAAGACGGTCCAAAGAATCAATCGACGAACTTTGATTTTATTGAGTGCTTGCTGCATATCTCCGTCCATGCTCGCCTCCTGCGATAATTGTGGTATTTTCATAAAGAAAACTTTAGCTTATTCGCGTCTTGTGGTCAACCGTAGTCGGATGAGATGCCTTGCGCTTTGGTCCTGGTCTGGTAAAGATTGATAGGTGAGATGTCTTTACGAAGCACATTTCTGAGCAAAGGGAGATTTATGAACAAGACCATTCTGATAACCGGCGCCAACCGAGGCATCGGTTTCGAATTGACAAAAATTTTTGCTGAGGAACACTGGCGGGTGCTGGCCTGTTGCCGAAATCTGGATGCGGCGGAGGATTTGCGTCTCCTGGCTGCGGCCAGCGACGGCCGAATCAAGGTGCATCCGCTGGATGTTGCCGATCAGGAGCAGATCAAACAGCTGGCCAGTGTTCTCGATGGAGAGAGTATCGACATCCTGTTCAACAATGCCGGCGTCTCCGGACCCGAACCGAAAGGGTTTGGCTCTATCAATGTAGATGGCTGGCTGCAGACCTTTCGTATCAATACCATTGCTCCTTTGAAGATGACCGAAGCCTTTGTTGAGCATGTCGCACGCAGCAATCGGCGTATCGTCGCAATGATGAGCAGTATGCTCGGCAGTCTGGCTGACAATACCACAGGTAGTTATTATGTTTACCGTTCGTCCAAGACGGCCCTCAATATGGTGACCAAAAGCCTCTCCATTGATCTTTTGGAACGGGGTATCACCTGCGTGGCGCTACATCCAGGCTGGGTGCGTACCGACATGGGAGGGCCACAGGCACCCTTGTCTCCTCAGGAGAGCGCCGCAGGGCTTTATCGGGTGCTGTCAATGTTGACACGGAGCGAGAACGGAAAATTCCTGGCCTACGATGGCCGCGACATTCCCTGGTAGAGCTGGAGGAGTCTATGGTTTCGGAGTACGAAGAATTGTTGAGCAGGGGGATGTTGGCTGCCGAGGAAGGAGACAACCTGCAGGCATTGCATCTATTGGAACAGATCCCTGCCACAGAACGCAACGCGGTGGTCAATACCTATATCGGGCTTTGTGTGAGTCGGGAGCGGCGTGAAATCAAGAAAGGCGCCAATCTCTGTCTGGAAGGGATGCGTGAGGAACCGGGCAATGCCCTCCACTATCTCAATCTGGGGCGGATTTATCTTCTTGCCGGGCAGCGCACTCGAGCCATTAGCATTTTTCGCAAAGGGCTCAAGCTCGGCCGCAACGACCTCATTATCGGTGAGCTCAAGTCTTTGGGCTTACGCAAGGCCCCCGTCTTTTCTGCCTTGGCGCGGGATAATCCTATCAACAAATATGCCGGCTTGATCGCCACCCGTTTAGGCCTGCGCTGAACCGAGTTTATTTAGCCCGGTTTTTGGCGAGATACATCTGGCTGTCGGCGTGTTTCAGAAGCGCATCGGGATTGTCACCGTGGTCTGGAAAAAGACTGATCCCGATAGCTGCGCCGACTTGTACCTGGATTCCATTGTCGAGCGTGATCGGTTCGCATACGGCTTTCTCCAGTTTTTCTGCCACCAGTCCGGTTGTTTCAAGGGTTTGTGGTCCTTCCAACACCAGGATAAATTCGTCCCCGCCGACGCGGAAAACACCATCCGCCTCACGTAGGCCCTGCCGCAAGCGTTGGGCAACCTCAATCAGAACCTTGTCTCCCTGTTTGTGACCGTAAGTGTCGTTGATCGGTTTGAAATCATTCAGGTCAATGTTCAACAGCCCGAAAGTCGCTTTCCTGCGTCGTGCTACGGCCAGCGTCTGCAAGATGAATTGATCGAAATATCGCCGGTTGGATACGCCTGTCAGAGGGTCATGCAAAGCCAGATGATGGATGCGGCGATGAGAGATGAGCAGGGCGAACACCAAGCCACTGACCACGATACTCAAAAGCAAACCAAGACTTTTGATGACGACCGTGAGAGGAGAGGTCTCAGCGTTGCTGTCCGTGGAAATCGCAGCCAGCTGCCAGCTGCCGACCGGTAAGGTTATTGACAACAGGGTTGCATCCCGGTTCTTGAACAGGCTGGGGTCTCCGAAAAAGACGGCACCTTGAGCACCTTCACCGTCTTTGCCGCGCAGGGCGTATTCCACCCCAGGATGTTCGCCACTCAAGCCGCTCCGGTCAAAAATCGGCTCGATATTGATAACGACACTGGCAATGCCCCAGTAGTGTCTGTCCTTGCCGGTGTAAATAGGAATGCGGCTGATAAAGGCCTTTCCTCCTTGTAACAGGTCGACCGGGCCGGCGATGACCGTATTGCCGGTTTCAATCGCCCGAAGCACCGCTTTTCGCTGATCAGGGACATCCAAATAACGGACCCCGAGAGCCGCTTCGTTCCCCTTTAACGGGTAGATGTTGCTGATCACGTTGTCTTTCGCCAAGCCAATATTGCGAATGTAAGGGGCTTTCTGAAGGAGTTCTTCGGCGACCCGTTCAAACTCTTCCAGGGTGAACTCCGGGTTGCTGGCGACAAAGACGACCAGTCCCATAGTCAGGTTCAAGGTGGTGTTGATCTCATATTCGAGGTGGGCTCGCACTGTACTGGCGCGATGAAGTACGCTGCGGCGAGTCTGGTCTTGTTTGTGACGTTTTTCCAGATGCAGCATGTATTGGTTCGCGGTCATCATGCACAGCAGTACCGTGCCGGAGATCGCGAAGATGAAACGAAGGCTTAAGGAGGATTTACTCATGCGGTTAGACTTCCTCCGAAGAGTAATAATTCAAACAATGTTGATCAACTAGCGCGTGTTTTTCCAAAGGACCGTGACCGGGATTTGCATTAATTATAGCAAGCTATGGACTGAGCGTCTTTTTCGGTGCGCCGATATCCCCGCGGTCGAATTTTGCAGGCGACTGGATGTCTCCTGTCGCTGCTTTGTAACAACCCGGCTTGGAATAAATCACATTAATCGTCCGGATGGGAGAAAAATACTTTTAAAATCAGAGTGTTGTACTGGCAATTAAATGATATTGACAAACGCAAAGGAAGAGTTATATTGCTGCGCTGATCAATCCCCATTTTCTTTATTGGTCTTGTAATGAGTCGTTTGGGTTTACGAAAAATTTCCGTTTTTCTGATGGTGGTTGTGCTCCTTGTGGCCCGCATCGGCAGCGTCAGTCATGAACGCTTCGTCGAGCCCATACAGTGCTACCTTTCCCAGACCGCCCATGTCGCAGCCGATGACAGTCGTCCCGGCGTGATTCTGTTCAAAACCAGGACTGCCGCCGGGGCCGAAGCGCCCTGCAGTTTCAATACACCCCTCATTCCCGAGTTGGATCGTCCCATTGTGGACGAGATCGTTCCCCTGCCGGTCATCAGCCGGCTCCCTGAAGTTTACCGCGAAATTTTTATCCCGCCGGAATGCCGCCTTGTGCCGGTCTGCCCACCGGTCTCAGCTTAATTTCGTATTCAAGCGGTAACACCCTCGTTCTCTTAGCTCGTTATTAACCACCGGCACGGGTCTCCACCTGTCGTCTCAGGCGTTTGTGCGCCGAGAGTCTGCAGACGGAAGGGATTCGTGTGCCGGAGCGGTTTGTTGTCCTCAACTCATTGAAAAAAAGGATCGTGTCACATGAAGAAGTCTGTAAAAAAAATGGCGATTGTTCTGTCTGTCCTGGTTTTGACCCTGTCCGGTTGCGCTAAAAACAAGCTCAACGAGTCCGCTGCCGACTCGATGAACAACGTGCCGGCTGCTGCCGAAAGCATGGAAATCAACCGGATGCCGGTTGCCAGCGTCGATGAATCCGCAGTGAAAGACTCCCAGTCTGCTCAGGAAGTCTACCTGGAAACCATCTATTTCGATTTCGATTCCTATGTGCTGTCCGCCTCTGCCCGCGACGCTCTGTCCCGCAACTCCAGCTGGCTGAAGCAGAATGTTGGCAAGAAGTTAATTCTCGAAGGTTATGCCGATGAGCGTGGCTCTGACGAATACAACCTGGCCCTGGGCCAGAACCGGGCCAAAGCCGTTTATGAATACCTTGCCCAGCTGACCAGCCAAGCCAGCCGTTGCGAAGTTGTCAGCTACGGTGAAGAAAATCCCGTCGCTCCCGGCCATGACGAAGTGTCCTATGCCCAGAACCGTCGGGTCGAGTTCCGGGTCCAGTAACTCGATTCAAATCTGTAGAAATGCAAAGGGAGGGGTTACCCCTCCCTTTGTTTTTATGCTCGGATAAATCCGAACCTTTCTATACGGGGATCAATAAAAGGGGCTGACGGACCTTGGATTGCAGCCGGTCGGTGAGGCTGTTGGCCCAAAATGCCCGAGTGCCGGCTTTGCCGTGGGTGGCCAGAACAATCAGGTCAATGTCGTGTTCCGCAGCCGCCCGAATGATCTCCTCGTCAACTTTGCCCCTCCGAACTTCGCCACTGGCCGCGCAGCCGTCGTTCAGCAATCGCTGTAAATGTCGTTCAAGATAGTCGTGCAGACCGCTGGCCGACAATTCCTGCAGGGCTTGGGTCGTGCCCGGCATAAAACGCGACAGCGTGGCGGATGCTCCGGACAGGTTCGTCAGGTTGCTCACGACCGAGACCAGATGCAGGTGTCCACCCGCGGTAGCGGCTAATTTCTGGGCCAGACCAAGGCTGAACTCATGCTCCGGAGCCCCGTCCAGTGGGACCAGCAGGTTGTTGAGGGCGAAAGCCGGTTCTTCCGGCCGCACCAGTAGTAACGGTGGAGACCCGAGAGCCACGACTTGTTGTGCCAGGCTGCCGTGTAACATACGGCTGAGGCCTCCTGAACCATGGCGGCACATGACGATCAGGTCCGGGTGCAGCTCTTCCCGGTGGGCGACGATCCCACCGGCCACATCATTGACCGCGGTGGTATGGACATGACAGTCGATCACCAGGCCATCCTGCGCCATCCGTTGCCGGATCTCCTCCAAATAGTTTTTTGCTTCCGTTGGCCCTGTCAGGTGACGTTGACCATGCACCGCAGGTGTGGGTGTACTTTCAATCAGGTGCAGCAGGGTGATACGCGCTCCCAGCGTTACGGCCAGTGCTTTGGTTGCAGGAAGAGCTGCTTCGGCCAATTGGGTTCCGTCCAGCGGAACCAGCAGATGTTTGATCATGATCAGCCTCCCCAAAGCACCTGGAAGATCAAGTGTAGATTCAGAGAAATTATCAGCGCCGCCACTAACCAGGCCAGCCAGGTGGTTGTCCGCCAGTTCACCAACTCGCCCATCACCTTCCTGTTTTGACAGAACAGAATCAACGGTATGACCGCGAAAGGCAGCCCCAGGCTGAGGACCACCTGACTGAGAACCAGGCTGCGGGTCGGATCAAGCCCCAGGAAGATAACGATCAGCGACGGGATAATGGTGACCAACCGGCGCAGCCAGATCGGAATGTGCCTCTGCAGGAAGCCCTGCATGATCACCTGTCCGGCCATGGTTCCCACCGTGGTCGAAGCCAGCCCAGAGGCGAGCAGAGAGATGGCGAAAACCCAGCTGGAGGCCCGGCCGAGCAGTGGTTCGAGGGTGCGGTAGGCTTCTTCGATGGACGCGATGTGGGCAAGGCCGGTTTGATGGAAGGTCGCTGCAGCCATCATCAGCATGGCGGCGTTGACGAAACCGGCCACCCCCATGGCAATGGTGACATCAGCGACTTCAAAGTAGAACAGGCGGCGTTTCTGCTCTGGCCGTTTCACCACGATGCGGCCCTGAGTCAGGGATGAATGGAGGAAGATGACGTGCGGCATAATGGTCGCGCCGAGGATGCCGGTAGCCAGAAGAACGCTCTCCGGCCCGGAAAAACGCGGCAGCACAGCATGAACCGCCACTTGCCCCCAATCCGGACGGCTGACGAACGTCTCAACCACGTAACACAAGGCGATGACTCCGAGCAGGGCTGTAATGAGCGCTTCCAGGGGCCGAAAGCCGCGCGCCTGCAAGGCAAGAATGAGGAAGGTGACAACTGCGGTAAGCAAGCCGGCGATCCACAGCGGCATGCCGAACAGCAGATTAAAGCCCAGGGCAGCGCCGACGAACTCGGCCAGATCCGTAGCCATGGCGACCAGCTCCATGATCACCCACATCCCCCACACCACTGGTTTGGGAAAATGCAGGCGACATAGGGTCGCGAGGTTTTCGCCGGTAGCGATGCCGAGCTTGGCCGATTGGGCCTGGACCAGCATGGCCATCAGATTGCTGGCCACGACCACCCACAGCAAGGTATAGCCGAACTTGGCACCCCCTTCGATGTTGGTGGCGAAATTCCCCGGATCGACATAGGCGATACTGGCGATAAAGGCCGGGCCGAGAAACGGCAGCAACCGGGCCAGGCCGCGTTGCTTGCCGGTTCCGGAAAGAACGCCGTTGGCGGCAGCCAGAGTACGGGCGTCGCCGCTTTCTTTAGGCGTGCTGATCCTGCCCGGTTTGGATGGCATGAAAGGTCTCCTCCCTGGTGTTTATCGTGACGGGGGATGAATTTGTCTGCGGGGCCACCAGAGAGAAAATTTATCAGAGATTGGCAGAATGGGAATCGGCTGAAGACATGTTTCGAAGCTAGATGTCTTCGTCGGAGAAAAAACTGAAATCATTGGCGGATTTTTTCCAGAGGAAGCGCAGAAGCCCAACCTCCTTTACATCTTCAACCACGATTCGGGACGGAACCTGGCTCTCATTGATCTGGTTGGCTTGCAGGTGAGGGTCCTGGCGGGTCAGGATGGTGGCGATTTTGCGGGCTTCCAGTTCATCCGCGGCTTTGATCCAACGGGTGGTTTTAAAGCCGAACTGGCGCAATTCGCCGTCGATATTGAGGAGAAAGTTCTCCCCTTTGAGGAGAACCTGAAATTTTTTCATCAGCCTCTGACTGGGAACGGGGTGGTCGGAAAGGATTTGGCTAGCCGGCGTTCATCCGGCCCGGATTGTCATTATACGGGATAAGGTGGGGGGGGCAGCAATAAATTAATCTCCATCGGTCTAAAAAGAGGTTCAATTGGATGGAGCCCCCTCAAGGTCAAAGCGGGGGATGCGCTGAACGGCGAGCAAGGAAACCATGCTGAGGAGCGCGCCGCCGATGAACGGGATGCGGTAGTCGACCATCCACAAGGCCCCGCCAATGGCCGGCATGACCACGGCGGCAATATGGTTGATGGTGAATCCAACCGCCATACTCGGCGCAATGTCCTTCGGGTCGGCGACTTTCTGGAAGTAAGTGCGGATGGCAATGGCAAAATTAAACAGGATGTGGTCGAGGATATACATCACGATCACCACCAGTTTCGAATCGCTGAAGGCATAGACCAGGAACACCCCGATCAACCCGGCATATTCGACAGAAAGCACTCTTCGTTCACCGAAGCGAACGATGGCCCGGCCGATCGCCGGACTCAACACATAGTTGATCGCGTTGTTAACCACGAAAAGCAGGGTGATCTCCGTCACCGTGCATTGGAACACCTTGACCAGGAGGAAGACCGAAAAGGCGATGAAGATCTGGCGCCGGGCGCCGGCCAGAAAGGTCAGGACGTAGTACAGGGAGTAGCGGCGCCGGAAGATCATTTTGCGGTGTTGCGGAGTTATATTCTCGTGGGTCGGGTCCTGCAGCAGTCCCCATATGCCGGCCGCTGCAACCAACAAGCCGACGGCAAGGAGCATGGTCCGGTAACTGAAAAACAGGCTCATCAGATAAATCAGCAGGCCGACGGCAATGCTCGTCGCTGCCGCCAGGCTGCGCAGGCGGCCGAAGATCAGCGGAGATGTGGCAGTGCTGAAATACTGCAGCGTCAGCGATTGGTTGGTCGTCTCGTAATAATGGAAACCGAAACTCATTACCAGAGTGGTCACCACCAGTCCGAGGTAGCTAGGGAAGAGTCCGGTCAATGCGACGCCGGCGCCTAGAGTGACGATGGAAAGGGCCGAGAGGCGATGCTCGCGAATCACCAGCATGACAAAAACT
>ENA-ORXD01001030-ORXD01001030.1-sediment-metagenome-genome-assembly--contig:-NODE-1030-length-26972-cov-4.795166_pt1 | contig 26972 bp, 29 predicted proteins | sample MGYA00237862_ERZ511471 | MGnify/ENA metagenome assembly ERZ511471 | reverse complement strand
AGTTCCCGGGGGGAAAAGGGCTTGGGCAGGTAGTCGTCGGCGCCGATCTCCAGTCCGAGGACCCGGTCGGCCTCTTCTCCCCGCGCGGTGACCATTAGGATGGGCACGTCGGAATGCTCGCGCATCCGCTGGCAGACGGATATGCCGTCGCGGCCCGGCAGCATGAGATCGAGCAGGACGACATCGAAGCGATGCCGCATCGCCTGCTGCAGACCCCGCTCGCCGTCGGCCTCCAGGGTGACCACCAAGCCGTGGCGTTCCAGGTACTCACGGGTGAGTTGGGCCAGGCGCAGGTCGTCCTCAATCATCAGAAGATTGATCAGCGGTTCACGATCCATGGTCCCTTTTCCTTTCTGGTTCAGCTATCCGCGTGCCATTCCTGGCGAGCACCCCGCCTAAAAGCTGCCCGGCCACCGCTCCGGCGAGGGTCAGCGGGAAGAACCCGGCACCGCAGTCCGTTTTGGTCCGCAGATAAATAATAACGGGAACCGAAAGAAAAGTGTAGAAGAACCAGCCAAAGGTGCGCCTGTTATAACCCTGCCCCAGGTAGCCGAGGGGCAGGTTGACAATGGCAGGCAGAAAAAATAGCGATGAAAGAACAATCGGCAAAATCATGATAAATCTCGCTGGGCTGCTGAGCCGTTAGCGACCCGTCTCAGCAGCCCGTAGGTTTTGAATTCTGAACCTATTTTTCGGCGCAGGACGAGCAACCCGCCCCCTCCTTGCAAGAGTTCGGAAACAACCGCTCGGCCGCAAATTCGGTGATGTCGATGCCGAAATGCAGGTACAGGCCATCCTCCCCCGTCAGGGGAATCCAGTAGCTGTCCAACACCTTTCCCGTGGCCCCATAGTAGCTGACCAGGCGCTTGGCGCTCTGCTCCTTCAGCGCCTGATTCGCTTGACATCGTTTGCAGGAATCCCCTGCATTAAGGTCGATGCACCGCATCCCTTCTGGTATGCCCATCTCTTGCGCGCTCTTGTTAAGGGCCACAATCGTGCGATCCTTATAGATGAGCATGACGGGGGAGGGGAAGTTGCCCCAGAATAGATGAAAGTTCCTGCGTAGTTCGTCACTGATTTCAATTGTACTCATTGGTTGACTCCTTTGGTTGTTGTCTTCAGTAAAACTCTGATCCGCTCGATGCGCTCACGGTTGATACCCAGATCGCTGTGCCCCTTGCGTGAAGCTGAGCGAACATGGATAAGCGGTTCTGCTGGAAAATAAAATTCCACATCGTCAACAAATCCCATAATCGCGGAAGCGAATTCGACACGAAGATACCCCTCGGAACACTCGATCGTTTCCGTCCGCTCCATGGCTTGGATGACTCCCCGCAGCCGGTTGAAAGCGTCCTTTCTTTCCTCTGTGTAGGGAATGGCCGCGATGAAATGTCTTTCGTCTTCGATATCGGCCTGGCTGCTCACGCAGTTGGGGGATGTCGGACAGCGCTTGAGTTGACCGTTGGTGACCCCCAGACCCTCCGGCGGAGTTCCGGCACAGGCCGAAAGACCAGCCAGCACAAGCATGCTCGCTGAGACGATAAGTGTATTTTTCATGTGCTTCGTCCTTGCGTAAATATCAGCAATTGTGATTATTATTTTCCGGCACCATGGGCGGAGGAAAACCGTTCTTTTAATTCGGCACGTTGTTCGGGAGTCAGCACCGCGCTGATCTCTATGAATCGATCGACGCTGCGGTGACTGAAATCGCTCCAGGCTTTTGCCTTTTCGTCCACTTTGTCGTGCAGCCAGTTGCTATCGGGTTCATCAAGGAGCACGCACTCAACAATCTTGACACGAGTATCGGCGTGCGCGCTCTGAACCTGTTTTGCATCTGCAATCATCTGATCCGTGATCAGGATAATCTTCTCTCTTTGCCCGTCAGTGACATTTATCTTGTCGAGCACCTTGTCGAGATGCTCCTGAACCATCTGCACCATCCTTTCAGGGTCGCAATGAGGGTTGCGAAAGTGCTTGCAAGCAACAAGCGATGTGCAGACAAGCGCTGCAGCTAAAACCAAAGCCAATTTTTTCAAGTGTTTTTTCATTGTCGATCTCCTTTTCGAGGCGGGGAGAATTCCCCACGTTGAGATCAGTCTGCTATGCTTCTGTTTCGTGAGTTTGTCGGGATTGTGAAGAAGTGTGAAGCTGCCATTTTAGGTATGGGGCTTTGCGGAGACCTCTTGGCTCAACCGGTTCGGGCTCGATCCGACCTTGCCCCAGCTCGGTCGCTGTACTGAACGGGCAAACGTAAATTTTTTGCTTGAATTTGACTAAACAGTCAACTATAGTTCAGTTAACGACTAGATGGAGGTGCTTTATGGGACGCGTAAGTGACGCAAAAGAACGGCTACTGAATACTGCCTTGAAGCTTTTTTGGGAGCAGACATATTGCTCTGTAACGGTGGATGCCATCTGCGAAAAAGCAGGAGTAAAAAAAGGAAGCTTCTACTATTTTTTCAAGTCTAAGGCGGATTTGGCGGCCGAGGCCATAGAGGCTCATTGGGAAACTTACCGGTTTACGCTGGATGAAATATTTTCACCGACAATTCCACCCTTGAACCGTCTATGCACCTACTTCGAGCGATCATATCTGTATCAAGTGCAGCGTAAAAACGATACAGGCTACGTTTGTGGGTGCCCCTATTTCGATATCGGAGCTGAGGCCGCCACTCTTGAGCCTGCCATTCTCGGAAAAGTCCAGGGTGTGATGACAAAGTATTTGGCTTATTTTGAATCAACAGTCCGGGATGCTAACGAGCAAGGGTTGATATCTGTCGATGATCCAAGGAAAGTTGCAAAGTGGTTGTTTAACTATTACGAAGGTTCTCTTGGTGCCGCCAGAATTCAGAATGATCCAGACCTGTTGCTTGATTTGGGCGAAGGAGCGTTGCAGTTGTTGGGTGCTCCCCGGTCGACTTGAGCATCGTTTTCTGTTGGCAGAAGGATTCTAGCCTTCTCTCTGGCCAATTCTCTTTTTGAAACCGCAGAGCGCTGTCATTTGTGGACACGATGGTTGCAAATGGCATGGTGATTTTCAGTGAAGAGATAGATGACCGTCTACTAAACCTCCTTTGGTGGGCTTTTCTGAAAGGATAAAAAGAAAATGAGAAGGTTGTTTGACAAAACGCAAATCAAACAGATGCCCATGAAAAACCGACTGATACGCAGTGCGACCTGGGAGAATATGGCGGATTCCAGAGGAGGCATGACCGACCGATTATTTCAGGTGTACGAGGATTTGGCGAAGGGGGGGGTAGGAGCTATCATTACCGGATACGCTTTTGTGACTCGAGATGAACAGCCTAACCCGGGCATGATGGGAATTTATGACGATGCCTTTATCGAAGAGTATGCGCCTTTGACAGAGGCGGTACATCGACATGGCAGCCGCATCATATTGCAAATCTCTTACGGCGGGAGTCAAACCACTTATCGCACAGAAAAACGCCTCATTTGGGGACCGTCGGCTATTCCGGAAAATGGGACCAAGGTTGTGCCCAAGGAAATGGACCATGAGGAAATCAGAGATTTGGTACGCTCCTTCGGAGCTGCGGCAGTCAGGGCTAAGGGCGCGGACTTTGACGGGGTGCAGATTCATGGTGCTCACGGCTATCTGCTCGGACAGTTCCTCAGTCCTCTTCACAACATAAGAACAGATGAATATGGGGGCCCTATTGAAAACAGGGCTCGGATTATTTTTGAGGTTTACGAGGAAATCCGGCGCAAAGTCGGTGAGGACTTCCCCCTGTTCATCAAGATTAATTCGGAAGATTTCGTTGAAGGCGGAGCGTCTTTTGCCGATTGCCGTTATATCTGTATGGGGTTGGCGAAACGAGGGATTGACGCTATTGAAATTAGTGGTGGGACCATCTCAGCTGGCGATTTGGGTCCTGGAAGATCAAAAATTACGACTGCTGATAAGGAAGCCTATTTTTCAGGAGCTGCGGCACTGATTGCAGAGGACGTTGACGTTCCGGTGATCCTGGTCGGTGGCCTTCGTTCTCCGGAGGTCATGGAGAGGCTTCTGAGGGAGACCAAGATCACCTACTTCTCCCTCTCCCGTCCATTCCTGACGGAGCCTGATCTGGCCAGTCGCTGGTCTGCAGGGGATCGCCAGCGGGCCAAGTGCATTTCTTGTAACCAATGCAGGAGCCAGTCAGGAAACGGCTGCGCGATTCGGGAGCGCTTGCTCGAGACTGAAAACCGTGTTGAAGGTTTGGCATGAACCACGTGTTTCTACTGAAAGAGGAAAATAAATGGGGATAATCACGATTGATCACAAGCAGTGCCGGAAGGATGGCCTTTGCATGGCCGTTTGTCCTATGGATCTTATTCGGGAGGATAGCCGCGGCTTTCCTGAAATGGGTGTCGAGGCAGAAGCGACCTGCCTGCATTGCGGTCATTGTCAGGCCGTTTGCCCCTACGGCGCGTTGACGATTGTTGACGGGTTTCCAGCGGAACAAGGCCTGGTCGACAACACACAAACAATGAATTGGGACGCTGTTGAGGATTTGGTAAAAGGCCGCCGCTCTATTCGCAGATATAGAAATGATCAAGTTCCTCATGCAACCCTGGACCGGTTGTTGGATATGGTTCGCTGGGCTCCGACCGCGCGCAATGGGCAGCCCGTTTACTGGACCGTGGTCAAAGACAGGCAACAGGTCCGGGGATTGGCAAGCATGGTTGTTGACTGGCTGCGAGGGAAGAATGTCTATCCAGGTTTGGTCACCGCCTGGAATAAGGACCGCGATTTGATATTGCGTGATGCTCCCCACCTGGTCATTGCCCATGCTTCTGCACAAGCTATTTCACCGGCAATCGACTGCGCCATTGCCGTGACAACTCTTGAACTCGCCGCCAGCGCTGTAGGGATTGGGGCCTGTTGGGCAGGTATTTTTATGGCAGCTGCCAATGACCACCCACCGCTGGTCGAGATGCTTCAACTGCCCAAGGGGCACAATGTGTACGGGGCCTTGATGATGGGATACCCCCAGTTCCGTTATCAATCTATCCCGCGCCGGAGAGAAGCCGAGATCAGGTGGCTTTGACGGGATTTATTGCCGGGCCTGTTTTCTGTTTTGGTTTCAAAGTGAAAATTTAATAAAAAACCGCTTTTACTGAAAATCGGTATCAGCACAACCTGTAAAAGAAAGGACAACGAACAATGTTTAAATTTGACTTTCAAAACCCAACTAAAATCCTGTTCGGCGAGGGGCGTATCGGCGATATCGCTACGGAGATTCCCAAGGACCACCGAGTGTTGGTTACGTATGGTGGTGGAAGTATTAAAAAGAATGGCGTCCTGGATCAGGTCAAAGCGGCATTGGAAGGATATTCGTTGTTCGAGTTCGGTGGCATCGAACCCAATCCAAGTTATGAAACGCTTATGGACGCTGTTCAATTAGTTAAAAAGGAGAAGATCGACTTCTTACTCGCAGTGGGCGGAGGGTCGGTGATCGACGGCACCAAATTTATAGCAGCTGCGGTGAACTTTCAAGGTGATCCATGGGATATTCTGGCTAAAGGATCCACCGTTGAGAGCTCCTTGCCGTTTGGATGCGTTCTCACTCTGCCTGCGACCGGGTCTGAGATGAATAATGGAGCGGTAGTTACCCGCCGCTCTCTCCAAACCAAGTTACCGTTTTCCAGCCCTCTCGTATATCCACAATTTTCAGTGCTTGACCCGACCACAACCTACACCCTGCCCCCATCGCAGATCAGCAATGGCGTGGTGGACGCATTCATTCATGTGATCGAACAGTACCTGACCTACCCTGCGAATGCCAAAGTTCAGGATCGATTTGCCGAAGGGCTTTTACTGTCTTTAATTGAAGATGGACCACTCGCCTTAAAAGAGCCTCGGAACTACGATGTGCGGGCCAATATCATGTGGTGCGCAACTCTGGCACTCAATGGCTTGATAGGGGCAGGGGTCCCTCAAGACTGGACGACCCACATGATCGGCCACGAAATCACAGCGATGCACGGCCTTGACCATGCGCAAACTCTGGCGATTGTTCTCCCCTCTGTCTTGAGCGTCAAAAAGACACAAAAGCGTGACAAACTTCACCAGTATGCGGAGCGGGTCTGGGGACTCACCAAAGGGGACGATGCCGAGCGGATCGATGCAGCTATTGAAAAGACACGGGCTTTTTTCGAGCGGATGCAGGTGAAGACCCGTCTGAGTGATTACGGGATTACTAAAGAGAGCATTCCCAAGCTGGTCGCCCAACTGGAGCAACACGGCATGGTAAAGTTAGGCGAGAAGAAAGATGTCACCCCAGAGGTCAGCAAAAGAATTCTGGAATTGAGCCTCTGAAGCAGAGGGGCTGGCATTCGCCCACAAAGATACAGATTGGACTTTTTTAGCCCTTATTGAGGAGATACTTTTCATGTCGGAAAAACAAACGATTAATCGCAAAATTGTTCTGAACTCGCGTCCCGTCGGAGCTCCGACCCCTGATAACTTTCGTCTTGAAGAAAGCGCCAAGCCGGTTCCCGTCGCCGGCCAGATTCTGTTACGCACCCTCTACCTGTCGATTGATCCGTACATGCGTGGACGCATGAGCGATGCACCATCCTATGCCCCGCCAGTGGAGGTCGGCGCCGAGATGATCGGTGGCACCGTTGCCCGCGTTGAAAGCTCCCTTAATCCGGATTATCAAGCTGGCGATCTGGTGCTCAGTTTCAATGGCTGGCAGGACTTTGCCATATCTGACGGCACCGGGCTCACCAAGTTGGACCCCCGCATGCCACAACCCTCTTTGGCCCTCGGCGCTCTTGGCATGCCCGGTTTTACCGCTTACATGGGCTTACTCGACATCGGTCAGCCTAAACCTGAGGAAACAGTGGTGGTCGCAGCAGCCAGTGGGGCCGTCGGCTCGGTGGTCGGCCAGATCGCCAAGCTCAAAGGCTGCCGCGTGGTCGGGGTTGCCGGTGGGGCAGAAAAGTGCCGTTCGGTGGTTGATGAGTTGGGCTTTGATGCCTGCATCGATCACCACAGCGCCGATTTCAACCAACAATTAGCTACGGCCTGTCCCAAGGGGATCGACGTTTACTTTGAGAATGTCGGCGGCAAGGTATTCGACGCCGTCCTTCTCCTGTTGAATCCGGCTGCACGTATTCCGGTGTGTGGGCTGATCGCACACTATAACGATACCGCACTGCCAGCCGGGCCAGATCGTCTGGGTCTGTTGACCCGCACGCTACTGACCAAGCGGATCAAGATGCAGGGGTTCATTATCTTTGACGATTACGGCCATCGCTATGGTGAGTTCTATAGCCAAATGAGCACCTGGCTCAATGAGGGCAAAATCATCTTCCGCGAAGACATCGTCGACGGCTTGGAGAGCGCGCCGCAAGCCTTCATTGGCCTGCTCGAAGGCAAAAACTTTGGTAAACTGGTTATTCGGGTCGCGAAAGACTAATTCACACACTTCTTTAGGAGTTAACATGAAGATACTGATGGTACTGACCTCACACGACAAGCTCGGCAACACCGGCGAAAAAACTGGCTTCTGGCTAGAGGAATTTGCTGCACCCTACTATGTTTTTAAAGACGCAGGGGCGGAGATTACTCTCGCGTCACCCCTCGGCGGCCAACCTCCGCTCGACCCCAAGAGTGATGCCCCGGATTTTCAGACCGATGCGACCCATCGTTTCAAGGCCGACAGCGCTGCACAGAACGTTTTGTCCAACACGCTTACGTTGGCTGAAGTTTCCGCCGCTGATTTTGACGCCGTATTTTACCCTGGCGGACACGGCCCCCTGTGGGACCTTGCCGAAGATCCCTCTTCCATTGCTCTGATCGAAGCGATGCTTGCTGCAGGGAAACCGGTTGCCACCGTATGTCATGCACCTGGTGTGCTGCGGCATCCCAAAACCCCGGCCGGGGTTTCAGTGGTGCAAGAAAAAACAGTCACTGGCTTCACCAACACTGAGGAAGAGGCCGTCGGTCTAACCAAGATCGTTCCCTTTTTGGTCGAGGACATGCTCAAGCAGAATGGCGGAAAATACTCAAAATCGGAAGACTGGCATCCCCATGTTGTGACCGATGGCCTGCTGATCACTGGGCAAAATCCCGCATCATCTGAACCCGCAGCCAAGGCATTACTTGAAAAGTTGTCCTGATTCAACAACCTGACAAACGAAGTAAAAGTTAGCCCCTATAGGGCACAAAATGGCCACCTGGAAACAGACGGCCATTTCTTATTTGTCACCATTTATCAGACCTTGAAAGCCCAACCCATAAATCCTGTGTTAGCTTTTCCTATAAGTTGTTCTACATGGGGATCTCGAATCATCTAAGGATTTATAGAACATCAATACGAACAGAGCTTCCCCTTCTCCCTATATAATTTTAAACAGATGCAAAATTTCTTCTGTCGGTTGAAAAGGAGGCTCTTCATGTCGATTCTGGATATTCTGAAAAAAATCAAATTTCCCAGTTTTGGAGACGATTTCATTCCGGACCCAGACGAAGATGCAATGGATGTGGCTCCATGTTTTCATGGAGAAAAGATGGTCTGTAATCCGTGCAAAGAACTCCCCAAATGGATGGATGACGAGTGGGAGAGGCATGGAGACCCTAGTGACAGCGTTTCCATGTCCAATTTAGATGTTTGGGAGGAGTAGTCCCTTTCTATTTTCCCTCAAGCTTCTGTGATAATTCTTCAAGCCTCCTTACCGAATCTGGATCAATATCCCAATTTTCATATGATGCCGGCTCCCCTTTTCCCAAAGTCGAAATTCCACTAGGGGGCTTTGCGTTTAAAGAAGTCGGCGTAGGTGATGATGGATTAAATATCGAACCAGGACCACCTGCCAAAGATCGAGCATCCAGACTTTCAGGCTGTGGAACCATTGGCCGAGCCAAATCCCTTCCTAGTTGCTTCAATGTGTTCGACCCAAAATCAAAGGCCCCATTGTCATCATAGGCAGAATTGATTGCTCCCCTGCGGGTATCAGCAGCCTTTTCTGCGTGGTGAGTTGGCCCTGCAATATCGAGAGGACGAGGATCTTCGAAACGGTTGTCAGTTGTTGCCGCTTTGGCTTCGATTGCAGCAGAACCTGCCTGTTCCCGAAGATTTCCAACTCTTCCTGTCACTTTGTTCTGAATGGCTGCTTTATCACGTAAGACCCAGTTGCCATTTTGCTCGTTATCGAGGGTTCTGTACCGATCAGCAATGAAACCTTGAATATCTTTGCTCAGAATATTCTGATCCTCGGCGCTGCCGGTGCGTTGAGCAGAAATATCGGTAGCAGTACGCTCAATGTTTTCAATACTTGCCGAGCCATGCTTCCTTTGTGATCTATCCATAGCATAGGCCGTCATCAGCTCCATATCCTGCGCCGTCGAAGTCGTATCCCGTGCTGCAGCCTCCTGAATATATGAATACCCCTCCTTTCCAATATCCTGAGCGGATAATGAAGAAGCGTATTTTCTCCCCTCAGAAGTTTGAAGAGATTGCGTCAGAGCCGATTCTCGAATTTCGCTCGCGGTGTTTCTCATCGCATTTACCTCTGACTCGCTGGCACTGAAACTGGCCTTTTTACCATCGGTTCCAATTATCTGATATCTGCCACCTCCCTGAGCTTTGACATCTATCGCTCCAAGGGTAAGAGCTGAGATCAAGCCAGAAGCTCCTTTTCCCAGCCCAATTGACGCACCGGCTTCAAGCATATTTCGTTTCGTTTCATCCTTAACTTGGGAGAAGGCCGAGCCATTTTCAACACGACGAGCCGTTTCTTCAGAAACATTATTATTGACCGCCTCTTTAAAGCTTCTGGCCTCACTGGAATTGACCGCATCCTCATCGACTTTCTGCCACATACGGTTCCAGGTATTTTCCGAAGCAAGGCTGTGAGCCCCTTTTCGGACGGCATCCTCACGATATCCGAGACCGAACTTCCCAGAAAGTCCGGCGAGTTCGACCTGATCGACGACCTCTCTCCCGTCATCAAGGTGCGTCTTGACAGTTCCAGCCGCCCCGGAATGAGTTACGGTGCCGGACACATTATTTCCAGCTTCGTCTTTTAAGGTGTTACTCGTGAGACGCCAGCCCATCGAGTCCGTGGTCGCGGACGTATGTTCCCCCCGCAGATCCGAATTTACAATCTTGCCTGGTGTGGTCCCATAGCCCATGACACCATTTGATGTGGCGATTTTGTCCATGGCTTGGGACTGCCTGGCGAAGCCTCCTAACCCCAACCTGCCAGGTGCTTGCGGAACCGCCCCTTGCCTCTGTAGCGCTTCCATATTTTGAAGCCTGGCCGCCGCACCCTCAACTCCCCAGTTTTGATTCACGAGGCTTTCGGTCATCATCCCGCGATAACCATAGCGGTGATCGTTGGCAATTGTTTCAGTCGGCATGGACCAGGCGTTGGACTTGAGAGCAGCGGCTCGACCGGAAGGATCTTCGGTCATTCGTGCCGCCTGTTGGCCGGCGTTCTGAACCTGACCCATGAGGTTGCTGCCCATAGTGGCTAAGGCATGACCGCCGAATCTGACCAGCATGCCGGTAATAACCGTCGCCAGCATCAAGCCGGCCATCCTCACCGTTCCAAACATGCCGAGGATTTTGATTGTCTCATTCGGCATGAAGTAGAAAGCGTCCATACCCAGGCCAGAGCCACCGCTATGCAGCCGAACCCCTTCCATCGCCCTGGTTCCATAATCCATCAGAAACTGGTGAAGAAGGGCATCGGTTACTCCCCAAGCCGTCAACCAGATGAAAAAGCCGAGCATGACGCTGATCGCTTTGTCCAGCAAAGGAGTCGGAATGAAGAGGGCCAGAAATGGCACTAGGCCCAAGGCGACCGCCGTCAGTACGCCTTTCATGATAGGAAGCCATTCGTTGGCGGCTTTCATGGCACCGCTGGCGTTCATTAAGAACTTGTAGTTGGCGACTGCGGCGGTATCTCCCGAGCGAAAAACGTCGTGCAGCCGCTGGGAGAGATAGGCCTGACGGACAAAATCGTCCGTTGTCACCCCGGAAACGCCAAGATCCGAAAAGGTCGCCTGCAGGGACATCTTGCATTTCTGATAGCTGGCCACTGCCGAGGTGTCATAGCCGATCTGGGCGCAGATCCCTTTCAGGTTCTCCTCCAGATGAGCTGGCGACCCGAGGTAGGTGTTGATGTTCACCCAGGATTGCTGGCAGGTCATGGTCTGCCCCTGAGGTGCGGTCAGATCGTAATAGACTGTGTAGATCGCTGGAGAGTTGGCCTTCGCCAAAGATGTCCTGAAGTCACCCGTTGTCCGGCGCAATTCGTCTACCGTCAAAGTCGTTCCGGGCCTTGTCAATTCGAAGGTGACACAGTCCTGAATGTATTTGTTCACCGAGGTGTCCATCAGGGTGTCGTCGGTGGTCAATACCTTGCTGGCAGCCTGAAACAACCCAAGAAAACCCGAACCGCCAGCCTGATCCGTATAACTGCGGGGATCTCCGGTGGTCGAAACAATCTCCACCATGCCCCGCTCTACCAAGTTCAGGATACCCGCCACCGCGACGATCCCGTCTGGGATGCCGCCGATCGCCTGGTACTTGTTGGTCTGGTTGTCATAAAGATGGATCGTACCGGTCGGCACAACAAGTCCGAGGTAGATCACGACGCCGGTCAGAATGGGAACGAGCCAGGATACCGGATTTGCCCTGGCACCACTTGCGGCGCGGGCGACAATCGCAAACCCGCCAAACATGATCGCCATCACAATGACTGAAAAAAACAGCCCTCGATAACCGCCGTCGCTGAAAATCAGGGCGAGCCTTTGGAGTCCGCTGGCGACGGCATCGAACCCTCCCCAAGTATAAAAATCAGCATCCAGAGCGAACGCCGGGGCCGGGGCGAGGATGGACACCAGGACTGAAACAGGAGCGAGACGTTTTCTTATGAACCTATTCGACATGGACAACTCCTGCCTCGATCAGCTTTCGGTTCCGTCTCATGGCCAGAAGCATGGCGACTGTGGGGATCGCGATAAAGACCACGGTGATTCCGAGAATGAACCACGCTGATGTCAGGAAAACTCCCTTGAATCCATATATCCAGTTGTAGACGGCCAGCACCGAAGGCTTGGAAAGCTTGAGCCGGTAGAGCTGAGTCGCCGCCCATTGGAGGTTAGAATCGGTCATGACCACGATGTAGAGGAAATGGAAGCCGATAAAAGCCAGAATCGCTTTCAGCACAGCACCGGCGACAACTCCGCCAAGAAGGTTTCGTGTCATGGCACGAGTATAGGTCCCGACAAATTTGGTGCAGGCGTAGGCGAGAAAGATCGCAAACCCGAGGGAATAGCCAACGGCAAGCAGAAACGCGAACAGCATGTCGAACGTATCCGGCGACGTTGAACCGAACACCGGGATGTACCGTTCCACAACGCCGATGGCGAAGGGGGTCAACAGCGCTGAAATCAACCCCGAGATAAAGGAGCTGCGAAAGCCTACCTCGAAGAATTCCAGACGCTGCTTGGTTGTCAGGAAGGTGTCGCGAATGACCGCCCCGCCAAGCTCGTTTGCGAAGTTCTGCTCGATGTAGGAGATCGCCTCCAGAAACCCCTTGGGATGGATTTCCTGGCCGGGCGGCATGGGCAGGATGTCGCTGCTCGAATCGTTTTTCCCCAATCCTTTATCTCCTAGCGGGACAGCAGCCCCAGAAAACGGAAAAGCGCGGCACCGTAGGCAATTCCCCCGGAAGCAAGGAACGTCCAGAACCCCATCATAAAGTTGCGTCGCCGCACCCCGAACCAGAAGGAGAGTCCCAGAAGGAGGACAGCGAAGATCCGGCTCCAAAACCCGAGAAAGATGGTCGCGAACAGGTTTTGCCAGAACCCGATATACTCGCCGGCTCCCATGTGGGTCAGCGGATTCAGTTGATTGATCCAGTCCACCGACTCCTCCTAGAAAATCGGCCGAGCCCAGGCCAGATAGTTCGATTTTTCAATCAAGCCAAAATAGCGGGAATCGAAGCTGTCCGGATGATCCCCTACCAGGAAGACCTTGCCGGCAGGAATCTTTCCGGTGAACAGAAACGGTGTCAGTGGCTCTCCCTTTTGAGACGTCTCCTTGGCATGACCGAGAAATTCGTCGCCGCAAAAGAAATCTCGCTTCTTTTGACTCAATGTCTTTCCCTCGTCACACCCGACTCGCTTGATTGCCCGAATATCCTGCCCATTGACCACCGTCTCGGGGACCGGCATACCCTTCAGGTTCGACGATGGAAGATGAAACAGGACATATTGTCCATGCCGGACCTTGGATGTGTCCTGGGAAAGCCACCAGACCCGGTGTTTGACAGACGGTGTGAGGGTGACGCTGATTCTCCCGGGAAGAAAAGAGCCGGCGAATCCCGCCAGCAACAGGGAAAGAAGTAGAATCGTCCGCTTCTTGCGCGTTGTCACGGCTCAATCACCTCGACATTGCACACTACGACATCTCCAAGGACTACCGCGTAACGTTTTGGGATGGCCTCCACAAGCTGTTCCAGCCGATCCATCCGCTTCTTCAGTTCGGCATCGTCAATGTCTCCCTGCAGGTACAATCCCTTCTGCTTTGCTAAAAAACCCTGAAGATCCACCGCCACGACTTTTTGCGCGATAAATCGGTCGTAGAGATAAACTGAGCCGAAAGAGATCGTCACCGAAACCAACACAGCGCAAAAAAAGATCCGGGCCGGGCTCCACCCAACTGGAGGGGGGGCGTCAGGTGGAGTCTCCAGCCCGGAAGGCGTATCGGTCGATTGCAAGGGGGAATCCTTTTCTTCTTCGTTCAACGGGGCCTCCGAATTTGGCAGGGCGATATTTCCAGAGGGAATAACTGCCTTTATTAATTTCAGCGATTTCCAGAGATGGCCAAAGCTATCTCCAAGGAACTCACCCCTTTTCACCTTGGGAATAGGGGCTGGGGGAAGGTCATGGAATCGGCTTCAACTTCTCCGCAAGCCGACGCAAATCTTTGTTCCCGGTTTCGCGAGCGAGGAGTTCAAGACCATAGCCAAGGCTGGCGTCGCCATAGACGATCAAAGATCTGCCGTTCACATTTCCATCAGGGGCAAAAGCTATGGCCGGCACCTTTTCAATCCCGGCTTGCCTGAACAGCGTCGGATCAACGATGAATGGAAGCTCGCGCATGGCACATTCGCCATCGGGTCCCAGTTCACAATGTGGATCTGCCTTCAAGACGTCCGCGATAAACGAGGAGGTCGGGCCTATTCGTTTCGCCCCGCCTACAAAGCCGCGCAGCACCATGACAAACCTGGAATTGTTCAGTCTTGCCATGTCAGCGACGTAGTTTCTAAGCGTCGTCAGGGGCACCGATGAAGAAACAAAAAGATAGATTCGATCCGAAGTAGCGGGGCTGTCGGCGTCCTCGGTTTTTTCTCCTTTTGGGTTGTCTGCCGCCAGCCCTTTCGCGCCGAAGAATTCATCCGCAAGCCTTTTGCGCTCGTGCTGAAGCCTCTTCTGAAAACCATCCGATTGATAGAGCCGGAAGAGATCCTCTGCGGCTCTTTGGGCTTCCGGGTCGATTTCAGGAAGAGCCACTTCGAATGTTTCGGCCTGTTCCATCAGGGGCCGAAGACTCTTCTCAAGGGATTCGGTTTCCCCTGCCGCGTTTGAGATGACCGGGGCAAGGGTGAGCATCAATCCAAGGAGAAGCCGCTTCATGGCGAATACCCGATGCAGCACTTGTTCTTGCGGGTTAGAACCCAGAGGAAATTGTCCGGAGCGTTTGGCCCGGCCCCACCGGGAGGATTTTTGCCGCTGCCCCAGAGAAGGTCGCTACGACCGATGGGGATGCAGTCGTTCCCTTTGACCGGTCGGGCGATTTGCAGGCGATAATGGCTTTTGCGCCAGATCGGTGCCATGACCGGTCCGCAGGCATTGCTCGCGGTGTCCCAAAGCAGCATCTCCCGGCTGAGCTTGAAAAGCATTCGTGCCGCCAGCCCGGCGTTGGCCGTGGTGGCGTTCCTTTCCGCAATCGTCCCAGACAGCGGATAGGCACTGCCCCAGCTTCCCATGCACCAGAAAAGCGAATCGAGGGGATACCCAAGGTTTGCGGCGGTACTGTCCGGGATGCACGAAAGCTGGGAGGCGGGATTTGCGAACAACAGGGCTTCGGGGTTGATCAGGAATGCCAGGGCATCGTTACTCCAGAGAGGGTCGACCTCTGTCATGTACGCCAGGTCAAAGCCTTCCTGCTCAAGGCAGGGAAAGTCCACGAACAGGTCCATGATCGCGAAGACCGGCAGGATGTAATAGTGCGCCTGTTGGAACACCTGCGAGCCACCCGAAACGTCCTGATCATCGATGGAGCCGTTGAGAAGACCCGGCTGGGGATTGCTCATGGAGGTCCCCATCGAGGGGAAACAATAGGCGTCATGGACGGTCTCAATCATTCTGGCCGGCTCGTAAAAGCTCGCCGTGACCCCGATGGTGAGGCTTCCACCATTGAAGCAGGCGCAGACCGGAGGCGAGGTGTTTTCGACAGGGACCTGCCCCTGACTGTTGCCCAAGGTAAGTTTTCCCCCGAACTGGATTGGGAAAATGCACTGCCAGCAAATATCCGTGACCGGGTTGATCGGTCTGGAATCGCACTTCCCCCAGGCCCCGCCCGGTATAAGAAAGCTACTGAGCAGAAGAACGAGAATCAGGGATCTCAATTTCCTTAACCTCCATCAGGCGGCCTTTCCTGCTGATGACCGAAGGGACTGCAGCCAGGTTGAATCGCTCCAAGATGCGCCTGTCCGCATAGAACACGGCTCTGCCGAGTCGCTCCCCAACCCTTGAAAAGGCTCCTTGGGTCAGAAGGATTAGAGAGCCCGGCTCGCTCAGGAGCGAGGACCTCTTCAGCCAGTCCAACTGCTCGGGGTCGTCTCCATCCAGAACCACGAGAGTCTGGTTGAAAGGGACGTAATCCAGAGGATTGAAGCGGTAACCACGGGGATAGAGAATTCCACCGCGTCCATCCGGCACATCGAATTCCAAGGTGTAGGTCATATCCACCAGAAAAGAGCGATCATGCGTGGCTCTCGGCAACTGGACCAGGTTCGACGGTCTGAAATCTTCAGGCTTTTCTTTGTCCAGAATGGACCGCCAGTTGACCTCCTTCGCTCGTTCCTCGATCTCCGTCAGAGCGTCGCGTTCCGCAATGGGATAAACCTGACCAACCGTGGCGATGACTTTGGCTTGAGCTGGCAAGACAGCCAGAAAGCAGAGCACCAGAACCGGAATGGCTATTTTCAACGGAGCAGTGTTCATCGTATCTGCTGATAATGCTCCTCGACCTTCCGCTGTACGGTGGTCTGGGCGTCCTGAATCTTCTGGGAGAGATTTTGCTGGATGTCCCCGAAGTATTCGGTCAGGTCAATCCGGGAAAAATCGAGCTGCTGAAACTCCTGCGGTGTGAATCCCCGGCAATTGGGGTTTTCGGCGGTGCCCCAGCCGCCACTGGGTCCGAAAGCCTTGAGTTGCGGCCTTCCCTGCTCCTGAACGATTCTCGCCATCTTCGAGTTGAAGCAGCAGAACCGCTTGGCTCGTTGCACGCAGCCGACGAATTTCCACTTCCGCTCGCAGACCGTCCCCAGATAATGGCAGTAGTCGGAGTTGGCCAGCATGGCGGTTTCGATATCCTCCGGGGAACACCCGTTGCCGAACATGACCTTCATCACCACCATGACCACGATGGCAATGGCGATCGTTGTGGGATTGAACAGGGCGCTTGCGTAGGACGACAGACCCGAAGTCACCGTGCCTGTCGTAGTCGCGGCACCAGCGGTCGCTGTGCCTTGGGCGGCCATGACGCCCGAGGCGGTTGCGGTCCCGGATGCGTAAGAAGCAGCGATGGTGCCGTTTGCCATGTTGTAGACCACGACCTGCCCGCCGTATTCCACGGCGGCCATGGCTCCGGTGGAGATTTGGTAGGAGTAGTAGCCAACCTGGGCCATTTCGTAGGCTGTTGAAATGGCGGAGGCCACGTTGTTGATTCTGCTCCCGGTGGTGGAGTCCATCAGGACGGGATCGCTGCTGTCACAACAGTCGTTCGCGTACCCGACGGACAGACCGGGAGGCCGGCAGCGGGTTCCTTTGCCGCTGAAGATGTAGATCTCGCCAAGACAGTTTCCGTTGGCGTCCACCTGGCCATCGTTCTGAAGCATGGGGTCTTCGCTTGGCAGCAGCGACACGTCATTGGAGGGGTTCGCCACATCGATGCAGGGGTTGGGCGAACATTGAGGAGTCGCAGCCCCTGTGTCCAGGCAGGAGTATTCTCCCAACGGGCAGGAATAGGTTTGCAGATCACACTTGCCCGTGGCCTGGTCATAGGTGCCAGTCGAACAGGTTGGCGTTGCCGTTGACGGGGCGAAACAGACACTCAAAGTCGGGTCATACTGCGCTCCGCCACACCCGGAAATGACAGGGGCTTCGCACCGGTTTCGCGACTCGACGTAGGAGAAGCCTTGAAGCGAACAGGTCTGCTCGATGACCGGCTCGGCGAAATCCCTTTGGCAATCGGTGGGCTGCACCGGGCAAAACCACTGGGAGGTGTCCTGCCCCCACAACGGAGCGGAATAACAGGCCGCTGTTTCGCCTGCGGCGTCGGCGAAGCCGTCACCATTGAGATCCGCACCGCAAGACATGACCGCCAGGGCGTTGATCGGCGTTCCCAGGATGAAGCAAACCAGAACAATAAAGGCGACCGCTTTTCTCATTTTGGCACCCCGTCAGAGCAAATGGTGTCCTGACCGGCCAGCCTGAGCATCTGCATGATGGTCGCCGCCTCGGCAAACTCGTTGAGGCACTGGCAGTCCTTGAGGATCTCCTCGCCCGGTTCGGTGGGACACCGGTCGTCCACACAGGTGTGATACAGAATGTCGTAGCTGTCCGTCCTGGTCTTGAACTGCTCGGAATGCCCGGCGAGGACAGCTTGAGTATCTTGTGTGGGCCGCCTGGTTTTGCAGGCTTTCTCGCATTCGTCGTGATCGGGCAAATCCATCAGTCCGATGGTTTCGGAGGAGGAGACCCAGCCTCCGTTGCTTCGTTGCATATCCTGGTAGCTGGCCGATGAGCTGCCAGTTGTCAGCGATCCGACGACCTGCCCGTATCTGGTCTTGGTGTCCGAAAAGTCGTAGACAGGCGATGAGCAGAAATAGATTCGTTCCTTGAGCCACCAGTCCTGAGTGATGGTCTCGGTGCAATCCCCCTGGGTGAGGTTTTTCGATGAAGGCAGAGGCGTCAGACTGGTCGGGTTGGCGCTGTGGTAGGTTTGAACCCCGTCCACCTTCTCCTCCTGTAGCGAGCAATCGGCGCGGGAAGACAGGGCGGCGCATCCATCAAGGACGCTGGACTCGATGACACAGCGATCCGGCTTGAGACGAATACGCACAAAAGCGTAACCCTCCCCGCCTCCGGTCACGGAAACGCGGATCTTGGTCTGGATCTCTCCGTGGGTCTGGAAATAGCTGGTGACGTCCTGGTTCGGATTCCGGTTCCAGCTCGTGCTCAGTTCGCACGCTCCCGCCGTTTCCGGGGGAAAGTTGTTGTTCGGACCGCTCCAGACCTTGGTGCCGCCGATCCAGATTTGCATGTAATCGTCCCATTTGGCGCGAACGATCGTGGCTGACTGGATCAGGTCCGGCTGTTTGACAAAAACCCGGAAATTCTTCTCAAAGATGGCGCATCGTCCACTCCAGTAGTTGTCCCCAACCTGGCCGAGAATGACGTCGATGCAGTCCGGGCCGCAGTACTGGACGGCTCCGGTTCCACCCAGGGGAACGATCACATCGTTGATATTCGGTTTGCTCATGGTGATCAGACGACGCACATCGCAGACATTCTGCTGCTGGTTCGTGTTGAATCCGCTGACCAGATTGTAGAGACTGCTGGAATCACTGGACTGGGCCATAGCCATGCTTTGGGCTTGTCCAGGGATCGCCAAAGGGTTGTTCAGGTAAGTCGCCTGTGGTGGCGGGACTGGGGACGCTGCTGAAGGCGCTCCACTTGCGTCCGTTGTGCGCGAGGCGTCCTGCCCGTAATAGGAGATCGTCGTGCTGTCGAGCCTCACGTCAGAAACCGTGAACCCCGCGTTCGCTTGTTGCATGGCCCCCACAACCCCGCCGCCGAGGTCCCTTAGAATGACCTGGGCATTGCTCCAGACCAGGTTGCTGCCGCAGTCGCTGTTGATGCAGTAACAGCCGCCAACGTTATCCGGGGAGGTCCCCTGCAGATTGACCCGGCCGGTGGAGTCTGCCTTCCAGAGATAGTGCTGGCAATCTGTCCAGGTTCCAGGAGCGCAGGCAATAATCCCATTGGCACAGACCCCGGAGACCGGATAAGGAAGCCGATACGAATAATCGGTGGTGCCGTCGAAATTAAGATCCTCCCCGACAATCACAGTCGAGAGGTCACCGGATGGACCGGGCTGCATGAAGACTTCGAGGAATTTCCTGGAACTGGGAAAGGAAAGCTGCCCGGGGAAAGCCGTGCTGCCGTCCACGGTCTCAAGCGGAGACTCGGAGGAGGTCACCGGATTGAGGATGTTTTGCCGAAGCAAATCCTGAGAGCCAAACTTGCCTCGGATCGTCTCCCCGGCCGTTTGGCCCGCTGACTGGCCGGTGGCCATGTCTCCTGTCGCGGCCCCGAGTGAAATCGGGGGAAACAGGCTCAGTGTCGCGAAACTAGCGGCGACGATACTTGTCCACCATCGCTTTGATAGCTTCGGCATAGGACAATCCTTCCTGGACCAAATCCTCGATCTCGGCAATTTCATCGGCGTCCGAGGTGAATGCGTAGTAGCTGAAGGGATCAACCATCAGTCGCCCCACCCCGATGCCGAACGGTGTGTCCATGAAGATCTCCGAGTAACGGGGTTTGCGGCTCTTGACGCTTTTGAGCATCTGCATGGAAAACGGGTCGTAGTTGATCAGCTTTTGGGCCGCCGCCCGCTCGAAATCCCCCGATTCCAGGTAGAACTTGAAGGCGCTGTTCCCCTGGATGACGTCTCCGACAGGTCCGAACTGCTTGAGGTCGAGAATGGACTGGGTAATGACGTTGAACGAGCCCTTGAATTTCCGTGCTCGCCGGTATCCCTCCTCGATGACCTCCTGAAGATGCCCCGACTTTCCGAGAAACTTCCACGCCTCGTCGAAAATGACGAACCGGGGTGTTTTGCGGTCCGAAAGATAGAGATCCTTGGTGACGGCGTTGATGATCTGCAGGGTAACCACCCGGAAGAGTTCCTTCTTCGGCTCAAGGTGCTCCAACTCAAGCACCACGAAGTCGTCGTTCGAGATGTCAAAGGTCGAGGGGCCGTTGAAGAAGCGTCCGTAAGGTCCTCGGCTGGTGAAGTCCTCGATGTTGAACGCCAGCTTTTCCGCAGCCGCGAGGATCTCTCCGTTGTGTCCGCCATGATCCTTGTAATCCGAAAGGTAACGATGCACCGTGTCGATACCGGACGCGTTCCCCTCCTGGTCCCAAGCCCAGCGCACCGAGTTCTTGATCAGGGTCATCTCGATCTCGGTCGGTGGCGTTTCGGTGGTGGAATAGACCATCTGTGCGATGATCGGCGCGATCACCGGGATGTCGTGTTCCGGCTCGATGATCTTGGTGAAGGGGTTGATGCAGATGTCCGCCTCGTCTGTGAAATCCAGATAACGGGCTCCGCACATCTTGGTCATCTTCTGGTAGCTGCCACCGATGTCGATGATGCGGATTTTGGCTCCGGCCGAGAAATAGTTGGTGACCAGGTAGTTGATGAAAAAGCTCTTTCCGGAACCGCTGGAAGCCGCGATGAAGGCATTGTGGTTGATCGCTTCCTTATCCATCAGGTCGAGACCAGCGACTTGGCCCTTGCGCGAGGCGAATATCATCTGCGGACGTCCGACTCCGGAGAAATCCCCCTGGACAGGAAGGATGGTTGAAACCGTTCCTGCCGGTACGATGTAGTCCCGCTCCAACTGGTCGATGTTTCTGCCGGTGTCGTAGAGACCGAACGGCAGCGCGGAAATCAGCATGACCGGAAGAATGCCGCGATCCTCCTGCATCAGGTATCCTTGGCCTTCCCAGAGCCGCCTTGCGCGATCCAGGGCTCTCCTGGCCTTGTCTGGGGCGTCATACACCCACATGACGGGGATGATCTTGTAGAATTTGGCCCCTTTGTCGATCTCACCGGTCGCCCAGAGATATTCCTCCTTCTTGCGTGACAGACTCGGTGCGAACGAGCCGACGCCCTGCTGCATCAGGATCATGTTGCACTTGGCGTGCAGCTTGGTTTTCTGGTCCTCCAGCAGGACATTCAAACAGTAGAGAAACGGACCGGGAAGCTGGTCCGCGTCGGACGAGCCCCCCTCGATGCCACCGAAGAGCTGATTGGTTTGCAGCGGGTTGACTTCTGGGGGGTATCCTTTGGGGGTCAGACAGCGCCACTCGCGCTCCCCGATGCGCACGTGGTCGAAGGCCTTGCTTGTCACCGTCTCCGCGAAGATCGCCTGCTTTCTGATCGGGACAGTCTCGTCGTAATGCCCAAGGTCCCCGGGAGGAGAATCGTTCAGCAACCGGCGAAGCCAGTCGAGCAGGTGCGACGGTGTCACCGATCTGGGGTGGAGAGACGCGCCGGCCAGCGCTTCCTCGGCCATGCCGGCGATATCGGCCACGTTGGCTTTTTTATCTCGGGGCCATTTCGCAGAGAAAAAGACTCGAAAATTCCTCAGCAGCGGTCCGGTTGTCTCCCAGCCCCCCGTTGCCCCGGTGCGAAAATGGTCCGTGAGGGCGGAGGAGATTTGCTCGAACAACTCTCCTCGTCTGCCTTTGAGGTTTTTGAAGTCCGCCAAGATCGGGTCGACATGGGGATCTCCGTGCAGAATGAACTGGAGAATGGTTCCTGCCGGGAAGTCGATGCGGAACAACCCATCTAGGGCCCGCATGGTTTTTTCACCGGCGAAGACAACCGGCGAACATTCCCAGAGCAGTCCAAGGGTGTCGTCGTTGTTCAAGTAGATTCTGGTGTCCGGATCGTAGGCGATATAGGGCAGATAGCTTGACAGCGTGCTACGCCGCGTATCACGAGCCAGTTGCCCTTTTGTCAGCCCCCCGTCACCGAAAAGAAGGGTTGCAAAACCCATTATTGCTCTCCCATGGGCGTTTTCGTCGGGTCGGTCAAGATCCAGCGCGGACGGTCGGTGAAAATGTAGGCGTAGCGGTAGAGATAGAGTTCCTCATCCTTCCCCTCATAGGGAAGCATCAGAACCCGCATCACTTTGGACGGAACGACCATCGGGGTTTCCGGTTCCTTCAGCAATCCGGCCATCCGTCCATAAAGAGCCTCTTGATAATCTCCAGTGCTCGGTTGGCTCGACATGCCGAGCGGATTCCCTCTCGACTCGTGGTAGGCGTCCTCAACGGACACGCATTTTCCGTTGTCCGTCTCCGGGCATTTGAAGTCGCCTGCGTAGGGGTTTAGACATCCGCTCAACGTCAGGAGCAGAAAAGGCGAAAGCAGAAACCATCTCATCAATTTTTCTCCTTATCGGGATCTCGCAGCTCCAGCATGATTCCCTCTTCAATCACCAGAGTGACATCCTTCGTCGCGCCAACCTCGATGACAGGCAATGCCTGTTTGGCGAGGTCGAGGTAGAACTTCTGGGTGTCCTTGAATGCGGAAGCCAGACCGCTCCCGGCCCCGTATTGCAGGGCGTCACCGGTATTGATCGTCTGCGTTGTCCCGAGAGGGCTTGTGCTGGTTATGGTGTTCTGGGCCGCGACATACTCCCCGAGCCCGCCGAAAAACCCCGCGATCATGGACCTGGCGATCGCACTGCCCATTCTGCTGACGACTCTCCCCTTGAGGCCGATCTTGCCGTCCTGGTCTACGAGAAACCCTTTGATTTTCTGGTCGATGACCGACTGCCCTTCCCGGGTCAGGCAGGAAAGGGAAACCAGTCGCATGTGTGCTCGCTCGTCAGCGAGGTTCCCAAGCCCCTCCGCGATAACGAAGCACCCCTTGAGATCCGCCTTGACGCTGTTCGGCAATACCGCCAGATCCTTGATTCGGAGCAGCGCCGGGACTGGGCTCCCTTTTGCGGATTCCGAGGTCGGTGCGTCCAGGCCGGAAAGTAGGGTCGCCGCCATGAAGGAGGGAGGAAGATAGATCCTCTGACCGTCCGCTTTTTTTTTATCCGCGACGATCTCCGACACCGGGGCCGAAATCATGCCGATGTCTCCGACGGCGACAATCTCCTCGGGAGGAGGCGGCGCTGCGGATTGCGACGGCATCGCGGGATAAACCGTCCCCGGTGGAGGTGGCGGAGGGTAATTCAAGGTGTCTACCGTGGTCACGGGACGCTCCGTTGATGGAGGACCCGGACTGTTCTCCTGACCTTCTATTGCCCTGTCCTGGTCCTTTTCCATCAAGGTGGCCAGTTGCCCCCGTAGCTCCTCCATCTGGCGGTCGCGTTTCGCCAGCTCTCTTTGCGATTGTTGATACAGGGACTTCTGCAGCATGCCCGGTGATTGAATCAGAGATGTGGACTTCTCCTCGGTACGCGGATGCGGGACGGGTTTGGATCGCATTTGGTAACCACCTGCACCCAGCAACAAGACCAGGGCGATCGTCCCGGCCAGGACGACCTTTCTCTTTCGTTCGGGAGCAAGGGTTTTCCAGGTTTCCTTAAGGGCCATCTGTCCCCTCCTCATTGACCGGTTGGAATACTGGCTTTTTACTTTCGGAGGCCTCGTCTGCGGTCTGTTTGATCATCGGTGACGGGGAATCAGGGTCTCTTCGCTCCACAACAAAAACCCTGGAATGACTCCCATCGCTCAAGAGCAATTCATCCACCGCGACCGCCAGTGGCTGACTGGTCAATTCGGAGCGGAGAAATTCCTGCTCTGTCAGGCGGACCGATTCCGTTCCGGATTTGAGAGAGACTCGATATTCGCGCACAGCGAGACCCTCGCCCTCAACGACGATTTCCCGGGTGAAGCTCATCCAGAGCGCGGGGAAGAGATTTATCTGGCGATTGACGACTCTGACTTCATAGCTCTCAGGGATCTGGTCGGTGTAGGTCTGCCGGATCAGGGTGAGGATCTTTTTCTCCAACGGCATCCCGTTGAAGAGGGAGAGGTTTTGCTGGATTTTCTGTTTCTTCCCGCTTGATAGGCGAATGGTTTGCGCCGGGACCCTTTGAGGCATTCCAACCAGACTGTAGATGTCTCCTCCGCAGACCACATAGAATTCGGAAGGGACTTCGGTGTAGATCATCTCCTCCCCTTTTTTGATGACCTGGAATTTGAGGAAGGCGTTGCCGTCGGTGATCTTCACCTTGACGCCTTTCTCCTGGCTGAACACCACATCCTTGATGCCATCCGGGCACACCAGGCGATTGACGTCGGTGTTTGATAGTCTCACCTTGGTTGTCACTTCCGGCAGGATGACCGTGGGCCAAACCTCAGAGACTCCTTTATCGGCACAGGCAAGGGTCAAGGACCCCGCCCATACGAGACCGCCCAAAATGGCGATTTGCATTCGATTCCAGCGCATCAGTTCTCTCTCTCCGCAAAGTCATTGATCCAGAAACGGCCATCCCGGATTTGATAGGCGAGCCTGTAGACCAACTGTTTTTCATCCGTTTTCTGGTCTTGGACAAACATCTGCCGGGTTCCGGTGATGTCGAGGATTTTCTGCTCCGGGTGGTTGGTCATATCCGCGATAAAGAAGACGCTCGACGCTCCGGCCGTCTCCACCGTGTCCGCTGCCTCGTAGAGCTGCTCCTTCGCACTTGCGAAGCGCTCCGGAGAGAACAGGGACAAAAGCTCTTCATATTGCTGTCTTACGGTTCCGGGGTTGTAGCTCAGGCCAAGCCCGGCGACATACCGTCCCATTTCACGCAAATAGGTCGTATCCGCCGAGGAACCGGACACCGACACCTTGTTCGGGTTGCCTATCGGGATCAGGATGGTGCGCTTCTGATCCAAAACAGAGAAGAGGAACAAGCAGTTGAAGACCTGCAGCCCTCCGATCAGAAACACGATCAGCCTTAACAAGCGCCGTTCCGCGAAGAGGTTGCTGGTCTTCTGCACGAAGAGATCGAACTTCATTCGATAAACTCCTCTTCGAAAAAGGTCGGATAGCCATGCAGCTTGGTCCAGCCGATCATGTAAAACATATGCCGCAGAAACCCTCGTGGATAACGGCGCTTGAGCAGACCATACGCTACAGGGCCGGCAATCATTCCCAGCCAAAAGATCCCTCCGAAAACCATGGCGAGCAGATACCCGATGACCATGATGGAAAGGTCATCCGGTTCAAACCAAAGGAGTTGGTAGGGGCTGGAAAGGTATTGGGGCATTTTCTTTTCCATGGGCTTCTCCAAAGAAGGAGGGGCGGGGACCCCCTTTCCTTTTCAGATCATCATTCCAAGGCTTGTGACGATGGTGTCTGCCTTGATGACCATGCCTCCAGCGGCGACTGTGAACGCGGCGGGAAGGTATGCGCCACGCGGCAGCATGGATGCCCCCCAGATCACGAGAGCCAGGCCGGCGATGAAGCCGATGGCTCCCTGAAGCATTTTCACAACCACAATGTCGTACATGGTGTAGGCAAATCCGGTCGTTGCCGGAGCGGTGATGGCCAGCACGGGGCCGGCGCAGAAAAGCAGTAGAAGAGTGAAGAGAAACACCTTTTTCATCGGAAAAACTCCTTCATTGTTTTGATGGTTGGTCGAGCAAGGCGGCGATTGCGGCGAGATCGGCACCCTTGATTGCGGTTCCGTCAACCCAGATGGTCGGTGTTCCCCGCACACCGAGCATTCCTCCGAGCTGCAGATGCTCGTCCAGGAGAGTTTCTTGGCAACCGTTCGCCAGTGTTGGTAAGGCCTCGCTATCCCATGCCCCGGCATAGACCTCTCGCATGGCCCTTTCTCTGTCATCACTGCACAGGATGTATCGAGCCTTGGCCGCAGCTTTCGGATGGAGTCCTGCGATTGGGTAAAAGAAAACATGCCGGGTCACGTCTGAACGATTCGCGAAAAAAACGTCGACCTTGCGGCAGAAAGGGCAATCCGGATCGGTGAACTCAATCACCTGGTGTGGGCCATTGCCGATGGTCAGTGCTTTCTGGAGAGGGAGGCGCTTGATCTTTTCCGCGATGACCTGTTCACGGCGTTCAGCAGTGAGGCTGCGACCATCCTTGGTCCAGATTTCTCCGAAAACGAGGTGCCCGGTCGGACTGAAGTAAAAAATCTGATCACCCGCTGTTACCTCGAAGAGCCCGGGTATTGGCGTTGGACCAAACCCGTCAATAGTCGTATTGGGCAGAAGCTGGGAAAGCTGATCGACAGGATCTCCAGCCGGGTCTTCGGCGAGTGCGGGCTGAATTCCTAAAATCGCAACCAGTATCAGACAAAGGGTAAATCTCATTTTTCCTCCTCGATGACGACCCTTCGGTTTTTACTCAGGTCCGTGGTGGACACAGGGCAGCACTCGCCCTTGCCTATGACGGCAGTGAGGGTGACCCCTCGACTTTGTAGATAATTGGCGACCGCTTCGGCTCTGCTCCGGGACAGCTTGTCGTTGTAAGCCTCCTTACCGATCGAGCAGGTATAGCCAGTGACTTTCACTCTGGCGTTGTGCGGAATCTTGTTCAGAAGGTCTAAATCGGCCCTGTCTAAACTGGATGAATTAAGGCCGAAATTGACTGTCCATCGGGAATCGGATGGCAATGCGGAGGCAGCGTGATGACTCTCCTCCTGGCGGATGAGAGCGGATACCTGGACCGGCTTTAGGGCCTTTAGGTGAGCTTCTTCGCAGTTTTGGGTTATGACAAACCCATTGCTGGATTGGCTGGAAACAACTGGTCCGAAATCGACGGTCGTGACTTGACGACAGATCGAATCAGCCCAAGCACTGCTGGTAAGCAGAATTGCCAGGCAAATTGGCAGGAATTTTTTCACAGAGCCCTCCGGGAATTTGATCTCGTTCCCGGAAT
>ENA-ORXD01001029-ORXD01001029.1-sediment-metagenome-genome-assembly--contig:-NODE-1029-length-26988-cov-3.812976_pt1 | contig 26988 bp, 17 predicted proteins | sample MGYA00237862_ERZ511471 | MGnify/ENA metagenome assembly ERZ511471 | reverse complement strand
ATTTTCGCTTGTTCCGGAAGGACGCAACGTCTTCGGCGCACTGAGCATCGAGGAAAATCTGAAGGTCGGCACAGGTATGCGGCGCGACAGGCACAAGATCGCCGGCGACCTCGAATCCGTCTACGCCGAATTCCCGATGCTGGCCGATCGTCGTCACACTGCGGCGGGCATGCTCTCCGGCGTCTTCGCCGCCGCGGCGCTTGCCGTGCCGCCGAGCCCTGAACTGTTGAAGCGCGCGGCGCGCGACGAAGCGCTGGCCGCCAGGCTGCAGCGCTTCGAGGAGCGCGCCCGACAGCGCGGCGTGGATTCGCCGCTCAGCCGTCAGGCCGCCCCGGGGCCCGCCGCAGGCGGGGCGCAACGGGCGGCCTCCTCGACGGGCTCACTCAAGACGCTTGCCCTGCTCGTCGACTTCGCCGATCGGCCGGCCACGGTCGCGGCGTCCTGGTTCAACGACTTCCTCTTCGCCGACGCGTACGGCCCGCAGAGCTTGCGCGGCTACTTCCGCGAGGTCTCGTACGGCTCGCCCACCGAACCCGGCCTCCTGGACGTGGTGAGCGCCGATCTCCCCGGCGACATCGGCTGGCTGCGCCTCCCGCAGAACCTCTCCTACTACGCCGCTGGGGACTACGGCATCGGCGCCTACCCGGGCAACGCGCAGCGCATGGTCGAGGACGCCATCGCCGCCGCAGACCCCTTCGTCGACTTCAGCGTCTACGACAACGACGGCGACGGCTACGTGGACAACCTCTTCGTCATCCACGCCGGCCGCGGCGCGGAGCTCACCGGGGCGGTCAGCGACATCTGGTCCCACCAGTGGGAGACGTCGCACCCGGTGAGTGCCGACGGCGTGCTCGTCTCGACCTACTCGACGGAACCGGAGTACTGGTCGTCGCCCGGCGACATGACGGTCGGCGTCTACGCGCACGAGATGGGTCACGTGCTCGGGCTCGTCGACCTCTACGACCGCGACCTCTCGAGCGCCGGCATCGGCGCCTGGAGCCTCATGAGCTCGGGGAGCTGGAACGGCACGCGCGGCGATTCTCCGGCGCGCCCGGACGCCTGGTCGGCGGCGCGCCTCGGCTGGCTCGAGCCGGCGGTCGTGGGCGGCGAGCCGGCGCAGCAGTCGCTCGCCGCCGTCAGCGCTTCCGCCACGCAGAGCGCCGTCAAGGTCTTCCCCTGCGGTCGCGAGGGCGGCGACGAGTACTTCCTGCTCGAGAATCGCCAGCAGGCGGGCACCGACGCGGCGCTGCCCGGCCACGGCCTGCTCATCTGGCACGTGGACGAGGGCAAGTTGAACGTCGACGCCTGGAACGACGATGAGACGCACAAGCTGGTCGACCTCGAGGAGGCGGGCGGGTTCCAGACCCTGGACTTCTCCTCGTGGGAGCAGGGCGGAGCAGACGACCCCTTCCCGGGCAGCGCGAGCGCGACCGCGTTCACAGACGCGAGCGTGCCGAACGCGCGCATCTACGGCGGCTGGGAGTCGTGCGTGGTCGTCGACGAGATCGCCGAGGTGGGGGGGACGGTGAGCCTGCGTGTCGGCGTCGCGGAGCCGCTGGACGAGACGCCACCGGCCGTCACGGCGAGCGGCGCGACAAACGGCGGCTGGTCGAACCGCAACCGCACGATCACCCTCAGCGCGGCCGACAACGCCGGCGGCTCCGGTGTCGCCGGCATCACTTATTCGCTCGACGGCGCCGCGCCGCAGGTCGTCCCAGGGGAGCGCGCGAGCGTCCTGATTCCGGTGGAGCCCAACACGCGGCACGTGCTCACCTACCGTGCCGAGGACGCGGCCGGCAACGTCTCCACGGAGCGCGTCTTCAGGCTGACCACGGATTCCGTGGGGCCGCGTGGCTACGGCCGCGACGTGAGCGGCGCGCGCGGCCGCACGCTCTTGCTGCCGTACAAGCTGACCGACCTCATGAGCCCGCGCTTCACGGGCGTGCACGTCGTCGTCAGGACGTGGTCCGGCAAGCTGGTGCGCAGCATCTGGGTGCCGTCCACGTACAAGCGGCTGAACGACGTCTGGTACAGGGCGAGCTGGCGTCCGGTGGCGCGAGGGACGTACCGCTACTGGGTGTACGGGCGTGATCTGGCCGGCAACCCGCAGCGCACGAGGGGGTACGGCGTCATCCGCGTGCGCTAGGAGCAAGTCGTGACGCGAGAGAGCCAGGCAGGGAGCGCGAGCCCAGCGGGACGCTCGGGAGAGGACGAGCAGGCGGGCGAAGCGCGGGCGTCGAGTGCACCGCACCCGGCGCTGACGCCCTTCACGCCGGCCGTGCGCGACTGGTTCGCGCGTGCCTTTCCGGAGCCGACGCCGGCCCAGACGCAGGCCTGGCCGGCGATCGCCGCCGGCGGGCACTGCCTGATCGCGGCGCCGACCGGCTCCGGCAAGACGCTTGCCGCCTTCCTCTGGGCCCTGGACCGGCTGCTGGCGGAGCCGGCGCCGAAGGGGGCCCGGCGGGGTCCGCGACTCGTCTACGTCTCGCCGCTCAAAGCGCTCGGCTACGACGTGGAACGCAACTTGCGGGCGCCGCTGCGCGGCATCGGCGCCGACCTGCGCGTCGGAGTACGTACCGGCGACACGCCGCCCAACGAGCGGCGCGCCATGCTGCGCACTCCGCCGGACATCCTCATCACGACGCCCGAGTCGCTCTATCTCATGCTCACCTCGCAGGCGCGCGAGCTCTTCGCCGCCACGCGCTGGCTGATCCTCGACGAGATCCACGCCGTCGCCCACACAAAACGCGGCGCGCACCTGGCGGTGACGCTTGAGCGCCTCGTCGAAGCGGCCGGGCGCGACGTCCAGCGCATCGGGCTGTCGGCGACCCAGAAGCCTCTGGAGGAGGTCGCCCGCTATCTCGTCGGCCCTCAACGGCAGTGCGCCATCGTCGACGCGGGCGTGCGCAAGCCGCTCGACCTGCGCATCCAGGTGCCGGTTGAATCGATGACGGAGCCTGAGACGCCCGTCGACCTGCGTAGCGTCGCCGGCGGTGAGGGGACGCGGCGCTCCATCTGGCCGGCGATCTACCCGGAGGTGCTCGAGCTGGTGCGCGCCCACCACACGACGCTCGTCTTCGTGAACAACCGTCGCGCCGCCGAGCGCATCGCCCTGCGGCTCAACGATCTCGCCGCTGGGGAGGGTGCGCGCGGCGCGGGGGCGCCGTGGCCGCCTGCGGCGGCGGCGCCCGTCATCGCGCGCGCCCATCACGGCTCGCTGGCCCGCGAGGAACGCCTCGAGATCGAGGAGGAGCTCAAGGCCGGTCGTCTGCCGTGCCTGGTGGCCACGTCGTCACTTGAGCTCGGCATCGACATGGGCGCCGTCGACTTGGTCGTGCAGATCGAGTCGCCCAAGTCCGTGTCGCGCGGCCTGCAGCGCGTGGGCCGTGCCGGGCACGGCGTCGGCGCCGTCTCGCGCGGCCGCATCTTCCCGAAGTTCCGCGCCGACCTGCTCGAGTGCGCCGTCGTGGCGCGGCGCATGCGCGAGGGTCTCATCGAGGCCACCGTCGTGCCGCGCAACCCGCTCGACGTGCTCGCTCAGCAAGTGGTGGCGATTGCCGCAAGCGCCGCCGAGGAGGGCGTACGCGTGGCGGCGCTGCACGACCTGCTGCGCCGCACCTGGACGTACGCCGAGCTCGAGCGCCGGCAGCTCGAGAACGTGCTCGACATGCTGGACGGGCGCTACCCGTCGCAGGCCTTCCGCGAGCTGAGGGCGCGGATCGTGTGGGAGAGGGAGGAGGATACTATCCGCGCCCTCCCCGGCGCTCGCGGCCTCGCCGTCGCCAACGCCGGCACGATCCCCGACCGCGGCCTCTTCTCGGTCAACCTACCGGACGGCCGCCGTGTCGGCGAACTCGACGAGGAGATGGTTTATGAGGCGCGCGTGGGGCAGGCGTTCCTGCTCGGCGCCTCGGCCTGGCGCATCGGGGAGATCACCCGTGACCGGGTCGTCGTCGCGCCGGCGCCCGGCGCCTCCGCGGCGGTGCCGTTCTGGCACGGCGAGTCGGTGGGCCGCCCCCGCGAGCTCGGCGAGGCGATCGGCGCTTACGCCCGCTGGGCCGTCGATCAGGACGAGGCGACACTCGAGCGCGAGTACGACCTGGACGAGCGCGCCGCGCGCAACCTGCTCGCCTACTTGCGTGAGCAGCGCGCCGCGACCGGCGCCGTGCCGTCGGACCGGGTGGTCGTCGTGGAACGCTTCCGCGACGAGATCGGTGACTGGCGGCTCTGCGTGCTGACGCCCTTCGGCGGGCGTGTGCACGCCGCCTGGGCCTTGGCCCTGAGCGCGCGCATCCGCGCCCGCCTCGGCCTCGAGGCCGAGGCGATCTGGTCGGACGACGGCATCGCCGTGCATCTGCCCGACGCCGACGAGCCGCCCTCGGCCGATCTTGTGCTCCCCGAGCCCGGTGAGGCGGAGGAGCTCGTCGTGGGCGAGCTCGGCGGCAGCGCCCTCTTCGGCAGTCGCTTTCGCGAGAACGCGGCCCGGGCGCTGCTCATTCCGCGTGCCCGCCCGGGGAGGCGCACACCGCTCTGGCAGCAGCGCCTCAAGGCGCAGTCGCTGCTCGAGGTCGCGCGCCGCTTCCCGGAGTTCCCGATCGTGCTCGAGACCTACCGTGAATGCCTCCGCGATGTGCTCGACGTCCCGGGTCTCGTCGAGATCCTGCGTCGCCTCGAGCGGCGCGATCTGGACCTTGTGGAGGCGGAGACGGTCACGGCCTCGCCTTTCGCCTCATCGCTGCTCTTCGACTACGTGGCGACCTACATGTACGAGGGGGATACGCCGAGCGCCGAGCGGCGCGCGGCGGCGCTCGCCCTCGACCGCGATCTGCTGCGCGAACTGCTCGGCCAGGAGGCGTTGCGCGATCTCATCGACGCCGGCGCCCTCGCGGAGCTGGAAGCCGAGTTGCAGGGCGTGGAGGGGGCTGCGCGGGCGCGCGAGGCGCACGGGTTGCACGCGCTCTTGCGCCGCCTGGGGGACCTGAGCGAGGCCGAGGTGCGGGAGCGCGTGGCCACGCCCGACGAGGCGGTCGGCTGGCTGCGTGGCCTCGAGGGTGAACGCCGCGCCGTGCGCGTGCACGTCGGGGGAGACGAACGCTGGATCGCGGCCGAGGACGCCGGCCTCTACAGGGACGCGCTCGGCGTGGCGCCGCCGAGCGGGCTACCCGCGGCCTTCCTCGAGCCCGTCGACGACGCGCTCCTCGAGCTGTTGCGCCGGTTCGCCGGCACGCACGGCCCGTTCCTGACCGACGACCTGCGGCGTCGCTACGGCCTGGACGCCGGCGCGGCTCTCACGCTGCTCGAGCGCGACGGCGAGCTCGTGCGCGGTGAGCTGCGGCCGCTGGGTACGGAGCGCGAGTGGTGCGACCCGGAGGTGCTGCGCCGTATGCGCCGCGCCTCGCTGGCGGCCCTGCGGCGTGAGATCGAGCCGGTCGGGCAGGAGGTGCTGGCGCGCTTCGCGCCCGCCTGGCAGGGCGTGGATGCGCCGGTCCCCCACGGCGCCGGCGCCGCCCGGTTGCGCGACGCGCTGGTCACGCTGCAGGGCGTGATGCTGCCCGTGGACGCCTGGGAGGGCGAGGTCCTGCCGCGCCGCCTGGGCGCCTATTCGCCGGCCTGGCTGGATGAGCTGTGCGCCGGTGGCCAGGTCGTCTGGGTCGGCAGCCGGCGAGCGGATGGCTCGGAGTCGCGCGCCGCGCGCGTGCTCGCCGGAGGCGCGATCGGGGGCCGACCGGCGCAAGCTCAGGGAGCTCGCGTGGCGTTCTACCTGCGTGAGGACGCCGCCCTCCTTGGGCCGCCGGGAAAGGTGGGGGAGGCGCCGCGCGGGGCGCTGCACGAGCCCGTGCGGCAGCGCCTTGAACGCGGCGCCTGCTTCTTCGCCGACTTACTGCTCGAGTTCCCGAACGTCGCCGCGGACGACGTGCGTGAGGCCCTGTGGGATCTCGTCTGGGCCGGCGAGGCAACCAACGATGCCTTCGCGCCGCTGCGCGAGCGCGCCGGTGCGGCGCGCGCTCATCGCGCCGCTGCGCCGCTCGAGCGGCGTGGCGCGCGGCGCTTTGCTCGCGGCCGGGCCACGCCGCCGCTCCAGGGGCGCTGGTCGCTCACGGCGCCTCTTTTCACCCCGGCGCCGCCGGCCGATGCGCGTCGCCGCGCCTGGGCCGAGCTTCTGCTGGAGCGCCACGGCATTGTGACGCGTGAATTGGTGCGCGCCGAGGGCGTGGAGGGCGGTTTCGCGGCGCTGTACCCGGCGTTCGCCGCCCTCGAGACGCTGGGTCGGGCGCGCCGCGGCTACTTCGTCGAGGGCCTCGGCGCTGCCCAGTTCGCCCTGCCCGGCGCGGTTGAGCGCTTGCGCGCCGGGACGGCGCGCGGCGACCGCGCCGTCGTGCTGGGGACGGCCGATCCCGCCCAGCCGTACGGCGCGGTGCTGCGCTGGCCCGCCTTCGGCGGCCGCGCCCCGGCCCGCCGCGCCGGCAGCCACACCGTGCTCGTCGGCGGCCGTCCGATCCTCGTGGCCGAGGCGCGCGGCCGCCGCCTGCTCACCAACCCGGAGGCCTCCGAGGCGGAGCTCGACGCGGCCCTCACGGCGCTCGTTGGCGCCGTGCACGCCGGCCGCGTCCCGCGCCTCTCCGTCGAGAAGGTCGACGGCGCGGAGGCGCTCGAGTCATCCTTTCGCGAGCGCCTCCTCGCCCGGGGCTTTCGTCTCGGCTTACGCCGTCTCACCCTGGAGGCCTCGCCGCGCTGAAACGTCGTCACTCTTGACCACGGGCCGCCGGATGCTAGGCTCGTGCCCGGAACGTCGTCCTCTGACATGAAGTGGAGTCACACCATGCCCGAGTATCGAAGCATCCTCTGCTGCACGGACTTCTCGCACAACGCCGACGTGGCGTTTGAGGAGGCTGTCTACATCGCCTCGCTCGCGGGCGCCCGCCTGACCCTTCTGCACGTCGTGCACGCGGGCGTGGGCGAGGCGGCGCGGGCGCTGCCGGCCGATCAAGTCGCCGCCGAGGACGACGCCGGTCTCGAGCGCATGGCGCGGGAGTACCCGTCGCCGGCCGGGGTCGAGATGAGCTACAGCGTGCGGCACGGCAACATCGCCGCCGAGATTCTCGAGGCGGCGCAGGAGGTCGGCGCCGAGCTCATCGTCATCGGCGCCCGCGGCCTCACGCGCTGGGAGGCGTTCATGGGCGGCGGCAGCATCGCCGAGAAGGTCGTCCGGCACGCCTCGACAACCGTCGTCGTCGTGCCGGCCCGCGTGTGTTCGATAGCCTGATTGTTGACCACCTGAGGGTGCTTCGATAGCCGCAAAGTTCGCCACCTACTTGGCGCCGGCGCTCTACCCCGTCTATGAGGCGATCGCGGCCTACGTCGGCAGGGGCCTCGGCCGACCGGCCACGCTCGCCGTCGGCTCGTCCTTGGAGCAGTTCGCCGCCGGGGAGGTCGACGCCGGCTTCATCTGAGGGCTGCCCTATGTCCGGCTGATGCGCCGGGATCCTCCACCCGCCGAGCTGCTGGCGGCGCCCGTCTCGCAGGGCGCCAGGCACGCCGGCCGGCCCATCTACTTCTCGGACGTGGTGGTGGCCGCGGAGGGTCCGCTGACGAGCTTCGCGGACCTGCGTGGCTGCTCCTGGAGCCGTAACGACGTCGACTCGCACTCGGGCTACAACGTCACCCGCGCCCGCCTCATCGAGCCCGGTGAGACGCACGGGTACTTCGGGCGCGTCGTGGCGGCCGGGTCCCGCCAGAACAGCCTGTGGCTGGTCGCGACCGGCGAGGTCGACGCCTCTGCGATCGACTCGCAGGTGCTGGCCGTCGAGCTGCGCGAGCACCCGGAGCTGGCGCGTAATCGACGCCCTCGGCCCCTCGCCCATTCGGCCGGTCGTCGTCGCCGCGCTTCGGCCGCTGCCCGCCGCCGTGCGCTTCGCCGCTCTCGTCGCGCGCTCCGCCCGTCAACCGTCGTCAGGTTTGACGACGAGTCCGCCGGGTACCACAACCGCAAGAGCCCGGAGAGCTCGGGAGCAGCCATGCGTGCGGCCGTTTGGTCGGCCGTACCGCCGGCCATTCCCCCGCCTGACCCCCCAGACAACAGGCGCGTTCCGGGCCGGCGTCGGCTCAATCCCGGAGGTGACGTCGAGCAGACCTACGGCAACGGCTCGACGAGGGGGCACGAACGACATGAGAATCCTGATGATCGCACCACCCTGGCTCACTGTTCCTCCGGTTGCGTATGGGGGTATCGAACTGATCGTCTCCGCGCTCAGCGACGGGCTCGTGGAGGCGGGACATGACGTGACGCTCGTCGCCTCCGGCGGCTCCAAGACTCGGGCGCGGCTCCAGCGCGTCTTCGACGTACCGCCCTTCGAGCACCTCGGCGACGCGCGCATCGAGGCGGTCCACGCGCTCAGCGCCTATCTCGGCCGCGCCGACTACGACATCATCCACGACCACACCATGGCGGTCGGCCCGGCGCTCGCCGTGCTGAGCGATCACCCGCCTGTCGTTCACACTCTGCATCATCCTTGGAGTGATGCGCAGGTTCGCCTGGCGCGGCTGGTCTCGTCGCGCGTCCATCTCGTGGCGATCAGCCGCGATCAGGCGGCGCGCGCGCCGCGCGACATCCCCGTCGCCGGCGTCGTGCACAACGGCATCCCGGTGGAGCGGTATCCGTTCCGCGGCGCCAAGGAACGCTTCCTGCTCTTCGTCGGCCGGGCGAGTCCCGACAAGGGACCGGAGGCCGCAATCGATGTCGCCGAGCGCTTGGGGCGGCCGCTGGTGATCGGCATCAAGATCAACGAGCCGTCCGAGCACCGCTACTGGCGAGAGACGCTGCAGCCGCTGATCGAGGCCAGCTCGGTGCGCGTCGACGTCGTGCCCAACCCTGAGCACGAGCGCAAGGTCGATCTCATGTCTCGCGCCGCGGCCGTGCTCATGCCCATCCAGTGGCCCGAGCCGTTCGGCTTGGTGATGGCGGAGGCCAACGCCTGCGGCACGCCGGTCGTCGCCTACGCCGTGGGCGCCGCGCCCGAGATCATCATCAACGGGCGCTCGGGCTTCCTCGTCGAGCCCGGCGACGTGGACGGCTACTGCGCGGCCGTGGAGCGTGCGGCCGCTCTGGACCCGCGGGAGTGCCGGAGGCACATCGTGGCCCACTTCTCGGCGCAGCGCATGGTGGCCGGCTACGAGCAGGTGTACCGGCAGGCGGCCGGCGGGCTTGCCGCCATCGCGGTCTAGGACGGAGGCCACCGGATGAGCGACGCGGAGCGGAGCGGACCCGGGGCGGACGAAATCTGGTCGCAAATCGGGCGGGTCCCTTCGCAGCCCAGCCGCGAGATGTTCACCATCGCCGGGCGCGCCTTCTGCGTCTCCGGGCGAAGCGGCGACATCGACCGGCAGGGGCATCTGGGCTTCTTCGCCGACGACACGCGCTTCCTCTCCGAGCTGAAGCTCCTCGTGAACGGCAGCTCGCCGGAGGTGGTTGACGCTGAATCGCTGGCGCCCTACGAGGCGGTCTTCTACCTGCGTGCCCGCACACCGGAGCAGGACGACCGCGCCGAACCCGGGCTTGTGATTCGCCGGCACCGCTACCAGGGCGCCACTCTGCACGAGGATGTGATCGTCGACAACCACAGCGGCCACCCGACGACGGTTCTCGTGGATATCGCCGTGGACGCGGATTTCGCCGACCTCTTCGACATCCGCCTGGGCGGCTCGGCGCCGTCGCGCGCCATCGTCGCCGAGCGCACGTCGGAGGGCATCGTCTTCACCTACCGGACGGAGGCCTTCGAGCGGGCCAGCGTCGTCTCCACGTCGGTGCCGGCAGAGATTCACGAAGGTCACTTGCTCGTCAAAGGGCAGGTCGCCGAGGGCGGACGCTGGCGCACGTGCTTCGACGTCGTGCCGGTCTTCGACGGCGCGCCGCGCGTGATCGACCGCTCGTGCACGACGTTCCCAATCCGCGGCGCATCGCGAGGCGAGCGCGTCACCGCCGAAGGGCCGCGACTGCGCTCGTCCGCCGACGCTCTCGAGCACCTCTGGGCGCACGCCCTCATGGATCTCGAGGCGCTCGAGATCGAGATTGAGAACACGCGTGTCTTCGCGGCCGGTATCCCCTGGTTCGTGACGCTTTTCGGCCGCGACAGCATCATCAGTTCCATCGAGGCGATGCTTGTGGATAGGGAGGTGGGCCTGGGGACGGCGCGGCTGCTGGCGCGGCTGCAGGGCACGCAGACGGTCCCGGCGACCTCGGAGGAGCCGGGGAAGATCCTGCACGAGTTGCGGCACGGCGAGCGCAGCTTCCCGCACGAGCAGATGAGCCGCTACTTCGGCGGCGTGGATACGACGCCGCTCTGGTGCATGCTGGTCGAGAAGCTGTGGCGCTGGGGCGCGGACGCGCAGGACATCCGGGCGCTCTTGCCGGCGCTGCGGGCCGCCGTGGACTGGATTCTGCGATCCCTGGAGGCCGGCGGCGGGTTCCTCACCTACACGGGCGACACCACGCGGCTCGTGAATCAGTGCTGGAAGGACTCGGAGGACTCGATCGTCGACTCCGCCGGCGCCCTCCTTGAGCCGCCCATCGCGGTCGTCGAGGCGCAGGCGTACGCCGTCGCCGCGCTGCGCTCCGCGGCGCGGCTCGAGGCGGATCTCGGCGAGGCCTACCGGGCGGCGCCGCTGAATGCCGAGGCAAGCGAGCTGCAGCGGCGCCTCGACGAAGTGTTCTGGCGCGAGGAGCTCGGCACCTACGATCTGGCGATCGGGCGCGGCGGCGTGCCGGCGCGCTCGCTGAGCTCGAATCCCGGGCACGTCCTCTGGGCGGAGGCGGCCGAGCCGGCGCGCGCCGGCCGGGTTGCCGCCTCGCTGGTCGACGCCGCGCTGTGGTCCGGCTGGGGGGTCCGCACGCTCTCCGGCAACCACCCCGCCTACCATCCGATCTCGTACCATCGCGGCAGCGTCTGGCCGCACGACACCATGCTGGCCATCGCCGGCCTCATCTCGTACGGGCGTCTCGACGAGGCGCTGACGCTGGCCGGAGGGTTGCTGGCGGCCGCGGCTGATTTCTCGTACGAGCTGCCCGAGCTGTTCTCGGGCATCGCCCGTGCCGAGGTGCCGCGGCCGATCGGCTATCCGACGAGTTCGTCCCCGCAGGCCTGGGCGGCGGCCGTGCCGATCTACCTCACGGAGCAGTTGCTCGGCCTGCGTCCGGACCTGCCCGCCGGCCAGCTCATTGTGGCGCCGCGACTGCCGACCGGCGTCGAGCTCTCGCTGGACCGCTTGCCCCTCGGCGACGGCTTTCTCTCACTTCAGGCCGAGGGGCGCAGCGTGCGCCTGCTCGAGCTGCCGACCGGCCTCAACGTGATCGTGCGCTGAGGACGCGCCGACCGGCGACGCTTCCTGGATCGTCGCGTCGCCAGCCCCCGCGTCGCATCCTGCGAGGTGTTCAGGGCAGCTCTCAGCCGTTCAGCGTGATCGCCGCGGGGCGGCAGACCTGCACGCAGTGGCCGCAGAGCTGGCAGGCGTCGGGGTTCTGCACGACGGCCGTGCGGCCGCTCATCGAGAGGATGCCGTAGGGGCACGCTTGGACGCAGTGCGCGCAGCCGGTGCAGGCGCCGGCGTCGACGACGACCCTGTCGCTGCTCACCGTCGTCGTGCTGCTGCCGGAACTGCTGCCGTCTGTGGATGTGCTCGAGCTGGTTCCGTCGCCGGAATCCTCGGTGCTGCCGCCGTAGCCGTTCTGGGACCCGGAGTGGTCGTCGTCCGCGCCGGAGCCGGTCGACGAGCCGGACGAGGTCGACGACGTTGAAGAGCCTCCGCTCAGGAGGCTCCAGCCGCCGACCAGGGCGGCGGCGCCGACGACGCCGGCCGCCGCCAGGAAGCCCTTGCGCGTGAAGCCCCGCTGGCCGACGGGCTCGGGCCGCGGAGGCGCGCCCAGTGCCGCCAGGCGCGCCAGCGAGGCGTCCGCAGACCCCGCTGAGTATGCGGAGGGCTGCACCGCGGCGGGAGGCGCCACGACGGGCCGAGCGGGCGCGGGGTAAGCTGCCGCAGGGTTGACGGTTGCCGGGGAGACGGTTGCGGGACCCGCCTCCGCCGCCGCGACGTGCACGGTCGCGGCACCCGAGGTCACGGCGTCCTGCGCGGCGTCCTGCGCCGCACGAGGCGCCCGCGCCCGCCCCTTCGCGCCCTTGGTCTCCCCGCGCAGCACCTTGCCCGACATGGAGACGAGCCATTTGAAGTGCAGCGCCGTGTGCACGCCGACGCCGGCCGCCATCACCACGCCGCTCCAGTCGTGAACGACCTGCCAGTAGCTGACGGGGATGCCGAGGATGACGCCCACGCCGCCGCTCGACATGCTGACCGTCCACTCTGGGAAGAGGCGCAGCAGTCCCGTGAGGCCGCAGAAGACGAAGGCCACGCCGGTGATCATGTCGACCCAGTAGTTGATCATGACCTTCTTCATCGGCACCTCGTTCGTTCCGGCCGGACGGCGCCGCGTGTTGCGGGCCCGGCGATTCAAAGCTGTGTTGCTGTGCTACGGTTGCCACGGTAGACGCTCACCCTGAGAAGACGCTGTGAGCGTTGTCTCGGCTGGCTGTGGACTTGGCGCGCGTGCGTCTGAAGGTCCGGTTCGTGCCTGCCGATAAGGAGCTGAGGGGGTCTGCGCCTTCCGCGCGGCACACGCGCGGCCGGCGGGACCTGCGACCGGAGAGGGGAGAGGGAGGGGCTATGGCTCATCGTCCGCGAGGACGCGTCGTCCTGCAAACACTGTTCGCCGCCGCGCTCGGGCTGCTCGTCGCCGTGCCCGTGGCGGGGGCCGTCGCGCCCCAGTCGGCGTCGCTCAGCTCGGAGTTTCGCGCGTACCAGGCGGAGCTGGCGCGCGGCGTCGTCTCTCCGGCATCGACCCACGGTCACGGTCTCGGCTTGATGCCCGAGCCGATGGATCCGCCCAAGGCGAGCGCCGCGGCCGGTCCGGCGCGCTTGAAGGTGGAGACGTTGCCGGCCACCTACGACTTGCGCACGCTTGGGCGCCTCACCGCCGTGCGCGATCAGGGCGCCTTCGGGACGTGCTGGTCGTTCGCCACATACGCCTCGCTGGAGTCGATCATGATGCCGTACGCGCCGCATGACTTCTCAGAGGACAACATGGTGCTGACCGCCGGCTTCGACAACGGTGGCGATCCGTACAACGCGGGCGGCAACTACTACATGGCCACCGCCTACCTTGCGCGCTGGGGCGGACCCGTCGAAGAGACGGCGGACGCCTACGGTGACGGCGTGACCCCGGGCGGTCTGAGCCCGGCCAAGCACGTGCAGGAGGTTCTCTACATCGCCGGCGGCGCCGACGCGACGGATACCTCGCGCATCAAGCAAGCCATCATGACGTACGGCGCCGTGGGGACCTCGGTCTCTTGGAACGACGCCGCCTACTCGAGCGCCGAGAACAGCTTCTACTACGGCGGCGCGGACGACACGAACCACGCCGTGGCGATCGTGGGCTGGGACGACACCTTCGCCGCCTCGCGCTTTGCGAGCACGCCGGCCGGCGACGGCGCCTGGCTGGTGCGGAATAGCTGGGGCACCACCTGGGGCGACGGCGGCTACTTCTGGGTCTCGTACTACGACGCCTACTGTGGTCGCGATACCGTCTTCAACGCCGTCTACAAGGGCGTCGAGTCGGCCTCCAACTACACCTCCGTCTATTACCACGACCCGCTCGGTCAGGTGGATACGGTCGGCTACGGTGAGGAGACGGCGTGGGGCGCCAACGTCTTCAGCGCGCAGTCGAGCCAGATGATCAATGCCGTGGGCTTCTTCACGCACGTGCCCAACACCACATACGCCGTCTATGCCGGCGGCGTGACCGCGGATGGAGCGCCGGGCTCACTTGGCCTCAAGGCGTCGGGCACCTTCAACACGGCCGGCTACCATACGGTGAAGTTCTCGTCGCCGCGCTGGGTCACGGCCGGCAGCAAGTTCACCGTGGCGATTCAGCTGACGACCCCGGGGTTCGGCTACCCGATCGCCTATGAGGCGCCTTTGGTCGGCTTCAGCTCAAACGCGACGGCGGCGCCCGACCAAAGCTTCGTGCGTTACGATGCCGACGAGGGCTGGTTCGACTTGACCGACTGGGATGCTTCGGCGAACGTCTGTCTGAAGGCTTACGGCAAGAAGGACAACGTCAAGCCTTCCACCTCGACGTCCGCAGCGAGGGTGCGCCGCTACTCGACGGCGACGCTCAAGTTCAAGGTCAGCGACCCCGCTCCGAGTAGCGGCGCCGCGACGTGCTCTGTCCAGATCATCAAGTCCGGCAAGGTCGTGAAGTCGATCTACATCGGCAGCAAGTCGACGAACGTCGGTGCGAGCTACCGTTGGAAGGCGACGCTCAGGAGGGGCACGTACTACTGGCGCGTGGCAGCCAAGGATCGCGCCGGGAACACGGCGACCACGCGGCTGCAGTCGAAGCTGGTCATCTACTAAGAGAAGTTTCGCCCGGCGCGTACGCGCCGGAGATGAACGACGAGACGGCCCCCGGGGCGCCCGAAGGCATTTGCCACTGGCGCCCCGGGGGCCGTCTCGTTACACTGCCCTGCATAAAGGCTATGCAGGAGGACGATGCTCGCCAACGCGACAGTCACCGTCGATCTGGCCAAGATCGAGGCCAACACACGCGCGGTCGTCGAGGGGCTGCGCGGCGTCGAGGTCGTGGGCGTCGTCAAGGCGACGGCGGGCAGTCCCGAGGTCGGCGCCGCGATGCTCGCCGGCGGCGCCGTGGCCCTTGGCGAGTCGCGTCTCGACAACGTGAAGCGTCTGCGTGACGGCGGCGTGACGGCGCCCATCTGGCTTCTCCGGGCGCCGGTGCCGGCCCTCGCCGACGAGGCCGTGCGCTACGCCGACGTCTCCCTCCAGAGCGAGCTCAAGATCGTGCTGGCGCTGGAGGAGGCGGCGGCACGGCAGCGGCGCCGCCACGGCATCGTCGCGATGGTCGACCTCGGCGACTTACGTGAGGGGATGATGCCCGCCGATCTGCCGGCGTTCGTGGAGCGCGTCGAGCGCCTCACTCACGTCGAGCTGATGGGCATCGGCGTCAATCTCACCTGCTACGGCGAGATCATCCCCGACGATCGCAACCTCGGCCAGCTCGCCGCGCTCGCGGCTCAAACCGAGCGTCAGATCGGCCGCCCGCTGCGCTACGTCTCGGGCGGCAACTCGAGCTCGATCGCGATGGTCGTCGAGGGTCGTATGCCGCCGGCCATCAACTCGCTGCGCGTCGGCGAGACGATTCTTCTGGGCGTCGAGACGATCCATCGCGAGCCGACGATGGGTCTTCACCTCGACGCCATCACGGTGGCCGCGCCGGTCATCGAGTGCAAGCGCAAGCCCTCGTTGCCCGTCGGCATTCACGGCGAGGACGCCTTCGGCAATCGCTCCGTCTTCGAGGATCGCGGCGAGCGGCGGCGCGCCATTTGCGCCATCGGCCGCCAGGACGTGCCGCCGGAGGGCCTGCGCCCGGTGGACTCGCGCATTGAGGTGCTCGGCGCCTCGAGCGACCATCTCATCCTCGACGTCGAAGATCTCGACACCTGCCTTGCGCTCGGCGACACGGTGACCTTCATTCCGAACTACGCCGCGACCCTGCAGCTCTTCACTTCATCGTACGTCGACAAGGTCTACGCGCCGGCGCGCTCCTCCGCCTCGATCTAGCGCCGCTTCGCAGCCACGTGGTCGGCCGCGAAGATGCTTGCGCCGGTCCGGATCGGGATATACTGGGCTGCATAGGGAATATGCATCCCGCCTCGGGGAGTACGGCGGAGCGAGCCACGACCACTGGAGAGCGCATGGCCGCGAGAACGAAAGTCCTCATCATGGGAGCCGCCGGGCGGGACTTCCACAACTTCAACATGTACTTTCGCGACAACGAGCACTACGAGGTCCTAGCCTTCACGGCCACGCAGATCCCGTACATCGACCATCGCAGGTATCCGGCGGCGCTCGCCGGCCGGCTGTACCCGCAGGGCATCCCAATTCACGATGAGAGCGAGCTCGCCGTGCTCGTGCGGCGCTACGCCGTCGAGCAGGTTGTGTTCGCCTACAGCGACGTACCCTACGAGTACGTCATGCACCGCTCGGCGCAGGTGAACGCCCTGGGCGCCGACTTTCGGCTGCTCGGCCCGGACAAGACCATGATCAAGAGCAGCGTGCCGGTGATCGCCGTCTGCGCCGTGCGTACCGGCGCTGGCAAGAGCCAGACCACGCGCAAGATCCAGACGATGCTGCGCGAGGCGGGCAAGAGGGTGGTGAGCATCCGGCACCCCATGCCGTACGGCGACCTCGTCGCTCAGCGCGTGCAGCGCTTCGCGACCCTGGAGGACCTCGTCAAGTATAAGTGCACGATAGAGGAGATGGAGGAGTACGAACCGCACATCGCCGCCGGCAACGTCATCTACTCCGGCGTGGACTATGAGGCGATCGTGCGCGAGGCCGAGAAGGAGGCCGACGTCATCCTCTGGGACGGCGGCAACAACGACTTCTCCTTCGTGAAGCCCGACCTGTACGTGACCGTCGCCGACCCGCACCGGCCGGGCGACGGTTTGCGCTACTACCCGGGCGAGGTCAACCTGCGGCTCGCCGACGTCGTTGTGCTCAACAAGATCGACACGGCCGACCGCGCCGACATCGAGGCGGAGCTCGCCAATGTGCGCGCGGTAAATCCCGCGGCGACGATCGTCATGGGCGCCTCGCCGGTGACCGTCGAGGACGCGGGCGCGATCCGCGGCCGCCGCGTCCTCGTGGTCGAGGACGGCCCGACGCTCACGCACGGCGAGATGAAGTACGGCGCGGGGACCGTCGTCGCCCGGCAGCTCGGCGCGGCCGAGCTCATCGACCCGCGCCCCTTTGCCGCAGGCGAGATCAAGGCCACGTACGCGAAGTACCCGAACATCGGCGTGCTGCTGCCGGCCATGGGCTACTCGGAGCAGCAGCTCAGCGACCTCGGCGCGACCATCAACGCCTCGGGCGCCGACGTCGTCGTGATCGGCACGCCGATCGACCTGCGGCGCGTCGTCGACATCCGGCTCCCCGCCGTGCGCGTTCGCTACGACCTGCAAGAGATCGGCCACCCGACTCTGGCCGACGTGCTCAGCGAGCGCGGCTTCATCTGATAGCATCGCGGAACGACCGGGGCGGCGGTTCGCCTGGCGGCGGCCGCCGCTCCGCTTCACGTTCCGCCACGACGTCAGGGGGCCGCATGCCTGAGCGCTTTTACACCCGCATTACCGAGCTCGACCTCACCGGCCGCAGCTTCCTCACCATTCACGACTTCACGGCGGCCGAGATCGGTGCGCTGCTCGAGCTCGCCGCCGGCCTCAAGGATGCCCAGAAGCGCCGCGAGCAGGTTCACCTGCTGCCCGGCCGCGCCGTGGCGCTGGTCTTCATGAAGACCTCAACGCGCACGCGCATGAGTTTCGAGGTGGGCGTCGAACAGCTCGGAGCCCAGCCGATGTTCCTCAACGCCAACGACATCCAGTTGCGCGTCGGGGAGACCATCAAGGACACGGCCAACGTGATGAGCCGCTACGTGGACTGCATCATGATCCGCACCTTCGCCCAGCAGGATGTCGAGGATCTGGCCGCCTACGGCCAGATCCCGGTCATCAACGGGCTCACCGACGATCATCATCCCTGCCAGGGCATGGCCGACGCGCTCACCGTGCGCGAGCACTGCGGCGGCCTGCGCGGGCGCACGCTCGTCTACAGCGGCGACGGCAACAACGTGCTCACTTCTCTCATGGAGGTCGGCGCCAAGACGGGCATGAACGTCATCGCCTGCACGCCGCCGGACTACAAGCCCGCCGACTGGGCGCTGACCCGGGCGCAGGAAGACGCCAAGCTGAGCGGCGCCACCATCGCGTGGACCAGCGACCTGCGCGAGGCCGTCAAGGGCGCCGACGTCATCTACACGGACACCTTCACCAGCATGGGCAAGGAGGCCGAGCACGACGTGCGCCTCGCCGCTCTGCGCGACTACCAGGTCAACATGGACCTCGTGAAGCTCGCCGGTCCGCAGGTCAAGGTCATGCACTGCCTGCCCGCCCACTGGGGCGAGGAGATCACCGAAGAGGTGCTGTACTCGCCCAACTCGATCATCTTCGACCAGGCGGAGAACCGCCTGCACGCGCAGAAGGCGATCATGGCGGCGATCATCCGCTGACGTTCGCGCCCAGACGAGGGCCGCAGATGGGGCGGCGCGCCGGACGGCTTCGCCCGGGTGCGCCGCCCCATCGCCCTTTCTAGATCCAGCTCGGGAACCAAGTGATGCGGGAGAAATGCTCCTGCGAGATGGGGATGGCCAGCGTGACCGGGATGAAGCAGACGACGATGCCGATGACCAGGCCGGCGGCGACGGCGGCGATCAGCGGGCGCCGGCGCCGCAGCCGCGGCGAGACGAGGGCGAGGATCGCCGCCGTCGCCAGCAGGACGCCCAAACCCATCGCCACCCATCCCAGGATCGGGCTGACCTGCCGCGGGAGCGTCCAGAGCAACCACTCGGCCAGGTAGCCGACCGGTCGCCAGAGGAGCGCCGCGGCGAGCGCCGTCGCGGCGACGACGATCCAGCCGCGCGCCTGCAGCTCGCGTCCACGGGCGAAGCACGCCAGCGCCGCCGCGGCGAGCACGGCGAGAAACGGCGCCACCGGGGCCATGTAGTAGAGGAACGACGTGCGTGAGGCGGCGAACCACGGCAAGTAGAGCGCCGCGACGATGGCCGCCGGCGCCAGCAGCTCCGGCCGGCGGCGCCAGAACGCCATGATCGGCGCGGCGATTAGGGAGAGCGTGGCGAGCCACCAGAGGAACGGGTTGCCGATCGCCACCACGCCGCGGTACTCGGCGCCGCCTTCGAAGAAGTACCAGACGGGTCGGTAGTCGACGATCCAGGTCGGCGGTTTGGAGGCGTAGGAGTGCTCGGCCATGAGGTGGACGCCGAAGTGCCACATCTGCCGGTGCAGCTCCCACCAGTCCGTCAGCGTGTGGCCCTTGAGGAAGTACTGCGCGTAGCAGGCCATGTAGATGGCGGCGGGGATGAGCACGAAGGCCGCCAGGACGACCAGCACGCTCGAGAGGGTGAGGGCCGGGGGCCGGGCGGCGACCGGCAGCGACGTGCCGAGCGGCGCCGCCGGCGTGGCGCTCGGCGGTCTCTGTGTCATCGTCGCCGCTGTGGCGGCGCCCGCCGGCGCCGCGAGCACAGCGCCCGTCGGCCCCGGGAGCGCGGTTGGCGGCGGGTCTGCGGTCGCGGAGGGCATGGCTTCGTCCGGAGCGCCGGCGACCTCCGTCCCGTCGTGCGCCGCCATGCGCATGACCTCTTCGCGCGCCGCGGCGACGCCGCTCGTTGTCTCGCCCACGGCGGTGCCGCTCGCCGTCGCGCCGTCGGCCTCGGCGTTCAGTGCCGCAACGCGAGCCGCCTCCTCGCGGGCCGCCACGTGGCGGCCCCACCAGGCGGCGAGGAGGATGAAGGTGGCGGTGACCAGCGCCAGCAGCCCCGACCACTTCGTGGAGAGGGCGAGGGCGCCGGCGACGCCGCACAGCAACAGCCAGAGGCCGCGCCGCTCGTCGGCCTGCGCGGCGCGCAGGGCCAGCCAGACGCAGAGCACGGTCCAGACCGCGACGAAGATGTCCAGCGTGGCGATGCGCGACTGGACGATGCCGAGCGGGTCGGCGGCGGCGAAGAGCAGCGCCACGATGGCCCATGAGGGCGCCAGGCCGAGTCGCCGGGCGATGGGGTAGACGCAGGCGAGCATCACCATGCCGGCCAGCACGGAGGGCAGGCGCCAGCCGATGGAGCGATCGCCGAGGAGCACGATGCCGGCGGCGATCGCGAACTTGCCCGCCTCGGGGTGCGGCCAGGAGACGGCGTCGCCGGCCGCCCAGCGGTACTTGCCATCCGTGCCGACGCGGCCGTCGACGATCGCCTTGGCGTCCTTGGCGTAGTAGACCTCGTCGAACATGTACTCGCGCGGGAAACTGAGGTCGTAGAGCCGCAGGCCCGCGGAGGCGAGGAGGATCACCAGGATCACGAGGATCACGAGACGGCGGCGTGCCGGGGGCGCCGGGCGTCGCATGGCGAGCTCTCTGCTGGCGTGCGCGATGGGTGCGATCACGGGGTCCGCGGCGGCTCCTCTGACTCGGGTCGTGTCGAGCGACAGTATAGTGGGAGGCGGGGCGGCCTGGCCCGTGCGGTCTAGAATGGGGGCGTGCGCCGGACGAGCGCCCAAGGAAGGGAGGCCGAGTGGAGCGAGTGAGCATCGGAGACGCCGCGCTGACGATCGCCGAGGTGGTGGCGGTGGCGCGCGGCCGGGCCGAGGTCGCGCTCGGCGACGCCGCGCGAGCGCGCATCGCGCGCGCCAACCAGGTGATCGTCGACGTGGTGGCGCGCGGCGCCGTCGTCTACGGCGTCACCACGGGCTTCGGCCAGCTGGCCACCAAACACATCCCGCTCGAGAAGGTGCGCGAGCTCCAGGAGAACCTGGTGCGCTCGCATGCCGTCGGCGTCGGCCCGCCGCTCTCTCGTGAGGTCGTGCGCGCGGCCATGGTCGTGCGCCTCAACACCATGGCCCGCGGCCACTCCGGCGTTCGCCTCGAAGTGGCCGAACTGCTCGTCGCGATGATCAACGCCGACCTCGTGCCGTACGTCCCCTCGCGCGGGTCGCTGGGCGCTTCCGGCGACCTCGCGCCGTCCGCGCACCTCGTGCTGGCGATGATGGGCGAGGGGGAACTGCTCGACGGCGAGGGTGCGCGCGTGCCGGCGGCGCCCGTCTTGCGCGCCGCCGGGCTCGAACCGGCCAGGCTCGAGGCCAAGGAGGGTCTCTCGCTGCTCAACGGCACGCAGTTCATGGCCGCGATCGGCTGCTTCGCCGTCGTGGATGGCGAGGCTCTCCTGGACTCCGCCGACCTCATCGGCGCCATGAGTCTGGAGGGTCTGCGCGGCTCGGTCGGGCCGTTTCAGGAGCGCATTCAGCTCCTCCGGCCCATCCCGGGGCAGGGCCACACGGCGGCGCACGTGCGCGCCGCCACCGCCGGCAGCGAGATCATGCTCAGCCATCTCAACTGCGACAAGGTGCAGGACGCCTACTCGATCCGCTGCATCCCGCAGGTGCACGGCGCCTGCCGCGACGCGCTGCGCTGGCTGCGGGAGGTGATCGCCGTCGAGGTCGACGCCGTGACGGACAACCCCCTCGTGTTTCCCGACACCGGGGAGATCATCTCGGCGGGCAACTTCCACGGCGAGCCGCTGGCGCTGGCGCTCGACTTGGCGGCGATGAGCCTGTCGGAGATCGCCTCAATCAGCGAGCGTCGCATCTTTCGCATGCTCACCAGCTCGCTCTCGGAACTGCCGCCCTTCCTGACGCGCGACAGCGGTCTCAACAACGGCTACATGATTGGCCAGTACGTGGCGGCGGCGCTGGTGGCGGAGAACAAGGTGCTCTGCCACCCCGCCAGCGTGGATTCCATCCCGACCTCGGCGGACCAGGAAGACCACGTCAGTCTCGGCATGACGGCGGCCCTGAAATTCCAGGACGTGCTGCGCAACGCCCAGACGGTACTCGGCATCGAGGCGCTCTGCGCCGCGCAGGCGATCGACCTGCTGGCGCCGTTGACGCCCGGCGCCGGGACCGCCGCCGGACACGCCGTGGTGCGGCGGCTGGCGCCGGTGCTGGACCGCGACCGCTATCTGGCGCCGGAGATCGAGGCGGCCGCGCGTGCGGTAGCCGCCGGTGAGTTCGCCGCCGTCGTGCGCGCCTGGCACGAGGCGCAAGAGGGGAGGGGAGATGCGACAGCGTTTCACGAGTGAGAGAGGGGCGGCTGAGCGGGCCGCGGATGGCGGGGTGCGGGCCGACGTCGTGCTGCGCGGCACGAGCGAGCTAGTGACGATGGCCGCGCCTGCGGCGCAGGAGTTGGGGACCATCCGAAACGGCGCCTTGGCGGCCAAGGACGGCACGATCGTCTGGGTCGGGCCGGAATCCGATCTGGCGCACGCCGTCGATCTCGCGCCGGACGGGCTCGATCTCGACGCCGAGGGCTGCTGCGTGATCCCAGGCTTCGTGGATGCGCACACGCACGTGCCGTTCGCCGGGTCGCGGGCCGACGAGTACGCCGAACGGCTCGGCGGCGTGAGTTACGCCGAGATCCTCGCGCGCGGCGGCGGCATCAACCGCACGGTGACGGCGACGCGCCAGGCCTCGGAAGAGGATCTGGCGCGTCTCAGCCGGCGGCGCTACGACAGCATGCTGCGGCACGGTACGACGACGGCCGAGGTCAAGGGCGGCTACGGCCTCACCACGGCCGACGAGGTGAAGCAACTGCGCGCCGCCGCCATCGATCATCCCCTGCGGCGCGAGCTGACCTTCATGGGAGCTCACCTCACGCCGCCGGAGTACCAGGGTCGCGACGACGAGTACGTCTCGCTCGTCTGCGAGGAGATGCTGCCGGCCTGCGCGCCGCTGGCGCGCTGGTGCGACGTCTTCTGCGACGAGGGAGCCTTCACCGTCGCTCAGTCGCGTCGCGTGCTCGTCGCGGCGCGCGAGGCGGGCCTCGGCCTGCGCATTCACGCCGATGAGCTGGCGCGCAGCGGCGGCGCCATACTGGCCGCCGAGCTCGGCTGCGCTTCCGCCGATCACCTCATCCACGCCACCGGCGAGGAGATCGTCGCCATGCGTGATTCGGGTGTCGTGGCCGTGCTGCTGCCCGGCACGAGTTACACGCTCAACGTGCAGTACGCCCCGGCGCGCGCCTTCCTCGAGGCGGGGCTCACGGTGGCGCTGGCCAGCGACTTCAACCCGGGAAGCTGCTACTGCGAGAACTTGCAGGTCATGATCTCGCTGGCTTGCCAGCGCTACCGCCTGACGCCGGACGAGGCGCTCTGGGCGGCGACGGCCGGCGGCGCTGCGGCGCTGCGCCGCGACGACGTCGGCGTGCTGGCCGCAGGTAAGCGATGCGACTTCAGCGTTCTCACCACCGACAATCGCCACGAACTGCCCTACCACTTCGGTGTCAATCTCGTCGGTGACGTCGTCGTCGGCGGGCGCGTCGTCGTGCACGGCGGCGCGCGCGTCGCCGACTAGCTTTCGTCACGCGTGACGGGCGCGTCCTGCCTGCGGCGGGACGCGCCCGGAGTTTTCCGTCCGAGCGCCTTCCTATCATCGCTCTTGACACGAACACGTGTTCACCCTAGGCTCACAGCGAACACATGTTCGGTTCTCGAGGAGGAACGGTGGAAGGTCTCACGCGACGTCAAGAGCAGGTTCTGGAGTTCATCCGCGAGAGCGTGCGCAACGACGGCTATCCGCCGACCGTGCGCGAGATCTGCACGGCGCTCGGGTTGTCCTCGCCGTCCACGGTGCACGCGCATCTCGCCAACCTCGAGCGCCTGGGCTACATCAAGCGCGATCCCAGCAAGCCGCGCGCCCTGGATCTCGCCGGCGAGCACCGGGTCGTGCGGCCGCTGCCGCTCGTCGGCCGCGTCGCCGCCGGTGCGCCCATCCTGGCCGAGGAAAACATCGAGGAGCTCGTCGACGTGCCGTCCTTCCTGCGGCGGGACGACGGCGACTTCGTGCTGCGCGTGCGCGGCGATTCCATGGTCGAGGCGGGCATCTTCGACGCCGACTACGTCGTCGTGCATCCGGGCGAGCAGGCCGTCAACGGCGAAATCGTCGTGGCGCTCGTCGGCGATGAGGCCACCGCCAAGCGCTTCTACCGCGAGGGCGGCAAGGTCCGCCTGCAGCCCGAGAACAGTCTCTACGAGCCAATCGTCGTCGACGCCGGCGAAGTTCGCATCGTCGGCAAAGTCGTGGGGGTGCTTCGCAAACTATGACTGCCATGCCGCTCATCTCGCCCGAGGAGCAATCGCTCGCCGACGTCGTCGAGGAGACGCTTGCCGGCGCCCGTGCCGGTCGTCCCGAGCCATGCTTGTGGTGCGGTGGCGGCCCGGTGCGCGTCACGTCCGTCAACATCTGGACCGGTGAGGTCGTCGTCGAGTGTCCTCGTTGCGGCAGTGAGCTGAGCGGCGCGCCCTCCCGTCGTCATCAGGAGGTGGGGCGATGAGGTATTCGGCTTCCGGCGGCGGCAGCCCGACGCAGTCTGTGGCTGCCGATCACGATGCCCGGCGCCGCTCGGCCCTCAGGCTCGTCGGCGCCGAGTCGCGCCGGCCGAGCGGTCGCGGCGCCGGGCGGGTGCACCGCAGGCGCCGCTTCGCCGGCCTGCTCCGCTTCATGCTGTTCCTCGCCCTGGTCTTCCTGGCGGCGTGGGCCGGCGTGCGCGTCGCGCACGCCGGCACGGAGGCCGTGGTGGAGGGCGAGCGGTACGAGGTCGTGGCCGGCGACACGTTGTGGCGCATTGCCGTCGCGCACTACGACGACGAGGTCGATCCGCGGCGCGCCGTGCACGAGATTCGTGTCGCCAACGATTACAGCCCGGAGCGAGTGCTACAGCCCGGCGACGTGCTCGTGCTGCCGACGGCGGGTGAGTGGTCGGCCGCAGAGTTCGGCGACCTGTAGCGGACGTCTCGGGGAGCGCGCCGGCTCCAGCCCTCTTCGCTTACTTGGGTTCTTCCGCGGACGCAGGCGGCGTGTTGCTGTCGCCGGCGAGCTGGTCCTCGCCCACGGCTTGGCGAGGCCCAGGAGGGCGCGCGTTGACGCACTCGTTGACGACCGCAAGGCAGCCCCAGACCATGAACGCCGCCCAGAGCGCTGTGCCCATAATCTTGGCGCCGTCCTCGATTACGTAGGCGTCGATGTCCCACGTCTCCTGGATGAAGTCCGCCCCGATGGAGACGGCCCAGAGCGCGCCGGCAAGAACGGCGAGCAGGGCCCCGGCGCGCACGAACTGCGGCCGAAACCAGAGTAACAGTCCGGCGAGCATCAACGCGTACGCCAGGTAGAGCACTTCCTCCACGGGGAGCCACTCGTGCAGCATGATGAAGTCGTCGAGCAGCAGGAGGGCTGTGAGCGCGGTCGTGGCGAGAAAGAAGCGGATGCGCCGGTCCTTGCGATCGCGCTGCAGGAGCGCGGCTGCCGCAAGAAGCCCGGAGGTGCCGGCCACGACCCAGAGGAACCAGGTGATGTGAGCGAGGAAGCCCACGTAGCCCCGTGCCCGAAACTGCTCCGCGACTTCCTTCGTAAAGACCTTGAAGGGAACGTCGATGGCCATCCCGAGAAGTCCCATACCGACGAGCAAGGCGAGCACGAGCGCCACAACGATCGCCGCGACTACGGCTTGGCGTCGCAGCGGCGGTCCCTGCGCCGGCCCGGCCCCCGTAGATGCGTGCCGTGACCTCGTGCTCGCGTGGTTGGACGCCAACGTTTCCCCTTTCGTGCGCGCGGGCGAAGCCGCCAGTCCGGCGGCGAGTATGGTGTGCCATAGTATCGGCAGAATCGAGCGCGGGCGAACCTCTTGCCGTGGGGTATACTTAGCCGGCGCCGGGACGTGGCGCAGCCTGGCAGCGCACCTGCTTTGGGAGCAGGGGGTCGGCGGTTCGAATCCGCCCGTCCCGACCAGAACTGCACTACGAGCGGGAGTAGCTCAGTTGGCTAGAGCATCAGCCTTCCAAGCTGAGGGTCGCGGGTTCGAAGCCCGTCTCCCGCTCCAGTTCTCCTCGCCAGGCGGCGACGCGGTCGATCCGCGGTCCGCGCGAGGCGCGCCAAGCGCAACCGGGCGCCCGTAGCTCAGCCGGATAGAGCAGGAGACTTCTAATCTTCAGGTCGCAGGTTCGAATCCTGCCGGGCGCGCCAAAGCCCCTGCTATTCCGCAGCGTTTCGACCTTCCTGTGCGGCCTTTTCGCAGCCGCGAGGTCCATGTCTTCCCACCGCAGCCCAAGAACCTCGCCGCGGCGTACTCCGGTCTGCGAGAACACGCGCTAGAGCGGATTCAGACGATCCTCGCGCGTGCCTTCGAGGCCCGCGGGCTGGCGGAAGCGAGCTGAAGCGCGCTACGTCGCGACTCGTGAGCTTCTGCCATCGAACGGCTCCGAGGACCGGCGCGATGCCCTGTCGCACGTGCGTCGTGTAGGCGCGCCAGTGTTCGCCGAGAGGTTCTCGGATGTGCCAGCGACGGGAGCCACTCGTTCTCGAGGTAGTCCCTCAACGTATGCTCTGCCGGCTCTGCAAAGGCGCCGTTCATGTCCGCGTGCCGTTCGCGTATGAGACGCGCCTCGGCTTCCTTCTTCGTCCGGAAGCGCTCCGGCAGCGTGATCTGCCGGCGCGCCTTCACGGCCTTGAGCGCGCCTCCGCAGGTAGGGCAGACAGTCGATGCATCTCGAGTGGTCGACGTTGAGGATGGGACGATCCCGCGCTAGACGCCGCCTCGAGGCTCCAGGCTGGCCGCGAGACGGCGCACTGTGCTACTATCGGTATCGGCGCCGCACGGCGCCTGTCGAATACCCCCACCCATTGGTACGCGGCGAAGACTGTGCACGTACACGCGGCCCGCGCGCATCCGTACCCAGACGCGCGATAGACAAGGGCCGTCGCTAGGCCCGCCGGGCGCCCCGCCAGTTCGCTGGAGACGGGAGCGCCGGCGGCGCCGTCCATGGCCGACGCTGAGGGCTACCGGCAACGCTTGTGCTTTCCGCGAAGGTCCGCGCTGTCTGTAAACTTCACTCGGTACTGACGAAAGGCGGACTACGGTGGCGAGGAAACTCAAGGGGGGCGAAGGACCAGCTTTCGTCCGCTACTTCGCGCCAGTGATTGCGGCGCAAAAGGATCTCGGTGGGTCTGCGCGCCCTCCCGAAGTATGCGACTGGATCGCTTCGCACCTTGGTGTCTCGGATGAAGAGCAGGCGGAGATGCTTCCGAGCGGCGTCGCACCGCGCTTCTACAACCAAGTGGCGTGGGCGCGTTTCTATCTGGTCAGGGCGGACATCATCGACTCCTCCACCAGGGGCGTCAGAGGTGGCCGGGTTCGCCTGGACAGCTGAGCCGTACTCTTAGGTGGTTCACTGCTTCTCATGCAGCTGCTTGTTGC
>ENA-ORXD01001028-ORXD01001028.1-sediment-metagenome-genome-assembly--contig:-NODE-1028-length-26995-cov-5.547106_pt1 | contig 26995 bp, 20 predicted proteins | sample MGYA00237862_ERZ511471 | MGnify/ENA metagenome assembly ERZ511471 | reverse complement strand
ATTCTCTGCGAAACAGTTTGCCGGTGAAATGTTTGTTAGTCGCAGTTTGTTGTACAAAAAGCTCAAAGCACTTACCGATCTTAATATCACTGATTTTATCAACTCCTTTAAATTGAAGAAGGCGGTCGAACTGATGCGCCAGAGCAACGATCCAATTTCCGATATTGCCTTCCGCGTAGGCTTTAATGATCCCAAATACTTTAGCCGCATATTTCGAAAATTCTACGGAATGAGTCCCTCTCATTTTGCGCGTGATAATTAATAATTTTCTGACAAACAGTGATTTTCTTAATGATTTATTAGTGTAAAATTTACGCTAATTTATTAAATCGTCCACTTCATTTCCGCAATTGTCCACCGCTTTCGGGTATCCTATCCATAATTTTGGCAATCAGTCTAACGAAAATTCAAACACGCATGAAAAAGATCCTCTATTTTATGTGGATGTGCATTTTTCTGCTTAGTACAGGAATAGCCTATGCACAACAATCTACAGTAACAGGAACGGTTACCGAAAAAAATGGAAATCCAATCAGTGGAGCTACCATTGCAATTAAAGGTACAGTTTCGGGCACAATTACAGATGCTTCCGGAAATTACACATTAACCAATGTTTCAACGGGAGACATTTTAGTCTTTTCCTTCATCGGAATGAAGGCTCAGGAAATCTCTTTTACCGGGCAACAACGAATCAATGTTACAATGGAAGAGACGAGCATTGGTCTTGACGAAGTGGTTGCCATTGGTTATGGTACGCAAAAAAAATCGGATTTAACGGGCTCTGTGGCAGCAGTAAATACTGAAGAATTACAGAAGTCTGCCACAAATGATGTTACCAAAGCGCTGCAAGGTAAAGTGGCAGGTGTAGCTGTTCAGAGTGGTGGTGAGCCAGGTGCAGTACCTATTGTCAAAATCAGGGGAATTAGCTCATTCAATAATTCAACCCCACTTTACATCATTGATGGAGTACCTACGCCGGTTAACGATTATCCAGTTTCTGATATCGAGTCCATGCAGATATTGAAAGATGCTTCGGCTGCTGCTATTTATGGATCACGAGCTGCAAACGGGGTTATCATTATTACGACCAAACGGGGTCAAAAGGGAAAGATGAAAGTTAGTTATAATGGTTATGCGGGCATTCAAAATGTTGTTAACCGTTATGATGTTGCTAACCGCGAAGAATATCAGAAGTTGGTTAACCTGGCGACAACCAACGCGCAGGAAACCAACCCATCTTACACGGGAGATATTCTGCCTTTCAATAATCCGAATGATCCGCGTTTCAGCACAACCGATACCAACTGGCAGGATTCTTTCTTGAAGACCGGTCATATACAGGAGCACACTTTGACCTTGTCGGGTGGTGATGAGCATTCAACTTACAAAACTCTCTTCAACTATTTCGATCAAACAGGAACGTTGGTTGGAAATGGTCCTAACTATAAGCGTTATTCTATCGAAGCGAGTGGCGACCATACATATGGTAAGTTGAAGTTTGGCGAAAACCTGAGTTACACTTATGTTGATCAGGACTTGATGACTTTCGTGAAGGATGGTACGGCCATTTCTTTTATGGTAGAAGCTATTCCTACCATCCCGATTTATGACGATAGCACGATTGACGGATATGGAGCATCGAATAAAGTATTGGATGGTTCATATACCGCTAACGTAATTGGTATGAATTCGATGATTGAAAGTAATACCAAGCGTTACAAATTCTTTGGTTCTGCTTACGGAGAATACAGCTTTCTGCCATCTCTGAAATATAAACTCAGTGTATCCTATGACCGGACAGATTTTCTGGATTATCACTTTGATCCGGTTCATAATCTTGGCTGGGCGTATGTGAACAGCACAGCAAAGATGTATCAAAACAGAAGTGCTGCGGCTACCGGAACAATAGAGCAAACGTTGACTTTCAATAAGAAAATTGGTGATCATTCCATCAATGCGATGGTAGGAACATCCGTACTCGATTATAAGTACAATTGGAACAATGCTTATGCTGAAGGATTTAATGAGCCGTACTTTAAACAAATTAGTAACGGTTCTACAACTACCGCAACTGGTGGTGAGTCAGAAAACCGTCTGGTATCTTATTTTGGTCGTTTGATTTACAATTACCAGGATAAGTATTTGTTGACCGGTTCTTTCCGTCGTGATGGTTCCACACGTTTTGCACCAAGCAATCGTTGGGGTAATTTCCCTTCAGTAGCGGTTGGATGGAAAATTAACAACGAGAACTTCATGAAGGATATGACTTTTATTAGCCTTCTGAAGCTTAGAGCTAGTTGGGGAAAATTGGGTAACCAGGAGATTGGTGACTACATGTACCAGTCGAAGATTAATCCTTACGCATCGTATGTATTCAATGGAACACTGAATTCCGGTTCGGCGCAAATCTCTTATGCTGACCCGTCGATTAAATGGGAATCAAAGGAAACCAAGAACATCGGATTGGATGCAGCATTCCTCGATAACAGGTTGACATTCACCGGTGAGTACTACACCAGTAAGTCATCAGACATGCTTCTGGTAGTTACGATTCCTTACACAAACGGTGTTTATTCCTGGTTGGCTCCAACCATTAATGGTGCTACGGTTCAAAATAAAGGATTTGAGTTTACTGCCGGATGGAGGGATACCAAAGGAGATTTCAGTTACGGTATTTCTGCTAACGTTTCAACACTCAAGAACGAAATTCTTTCTCTTGGCTATGGAAACAACCCGATTTACGGAACAATCAGTAAATCTTATGTTGGCTCATCAGTGGGAGAACTTTACGGATATGTGGTTGATGGAATCTTCCAGAATCAGAGTGAGATCGACCAGTTGAATACTGTAGCAGCGCAGAAAAACGGTGCTGGTTCAGTATATCAGAATCTCTATACTTCACCCGGTGATTACAAGTTCAAGGATCTGGATGGAAACGGTATTATCAATAGCGATGACCAGACTTCCCTGGGACGTTCCTTCCCGAATCTATATTTCGGATTGAATCTTACTGCATCCTATAAAAATTTCGATTTCTCGTTGGCCGGTAATGGTGTTTCAGGGAATAAAATTTTCAATGCCATTGCTGCTTCACTTGAATATGGTGGTTCTGCAGACCAGTACTCAAAAAGAATGTTGAATAGCTGGACTCCGACCAATACCAACACAAATATTCCGCGAGTTGTCATGGGAGATCCGAATGGAAACTCACGTGCCTCTTCTCGTTGGTTGGAAGACGGAGCTTATTTTAAAATCACCAATGTTGAGTTTGGCTATACATTGCCTTCCTCTTTGCTCAGCAAGATTCGGATTGATAATATGAGATTGTATGTGAAAGGACAGAATGTCTACACGTTCACAAAATATACCGGTTTTGATCCCGACTTCGGAAGTGATGGACTGTGGGATCGGGCTGTGGATCATGGATCATATCCGAACAAGGCATTCAATGCTTTCTCCGGAGGTTTACCAAATCCCAGAACCTTCCTTGTCGGTGTTCAATTGGGCTTCTAACTAATCAATCAATAAAAACTTCCGATATGAAAACAAAAAATAAAATAAAAATATATGCAATAATTGGCTTCTTCAGCCTTTTATTTACAACGAGTTGTTCAAATAACTACCTGGATCTAAGTAATCCAAACGTACAAACAACTACTTCGTTCTGGCAAACTGAAGATCAAGCGGTATTAGGGGTAAATGGTATCTACCAGGCCCTGTTATATGACGGTACTTTTCTTCGTTTTGCTCCGGCTTGTTTGGATAGTCGTGATGATATTACTTGGTCACCAAGTCCATGGGATGCATTTTTTGCAGTTGCACAGTTCAACCTGTTAACGACCAATTACATGCCGGAGGCTATGTATGTAGCTTTTTACGATATTGTTAAACGTGCAAACTTAGCGATTGCAAATATTCCCAATATCGATTTCACAGCAGACCCGGAACTTAAAGATCGTTTGATGGGAGAAGCATTGTTCCTAAGAGGGATGGCTTATTTCTACATTGTACGGTTCTGGAACCATGTTCCACTTATCTTAACACCTCCGCAAAGTTCTGATGATTTCTTCCCGACACAAGTGGATGCTTCAGTTGTTTGGGATCAAATTATCAAGGATTTGACCGATGCGGCTAATATGCTACCTACTTCTTACGACGATAGTAACAAAGGTCGTGCAACGAAAGGCGCAGCCTTAGGGTATCTCGGGAAAGCATATTTGTTTAATGATCAATACGACAAAGCTGCTGCGGCATTTAAGCAAATCATTGACTCAGGTGTATACGGCCTGATGGATAATTATGAAGATAACTTCACCGAAGATCATGAGAACAACAAAGAATCGATCTTCGAGGTGCAGTTCCAGCGTATGAATCAACCCGATTTGGGTTGGGTAGGTGAACCTTCACCAAGTTGGGATAAGACTACCGCTCGTGCCATTACTTATGCTCCGTCCCCATTTGGATGGGGTGATATGGCCATCCGCCCATGGATTTTTGATGAATTCACTAAAGAGAAAACAGTAGATGGTAACTATGATCCTCGTTTGTATGCCACGATTACTTTCGACTATCCGGGGTGTACCCTTTACGGAAAGACCTTCCGTGAAGCTTATCCTTATACCGGTGCCGATACGCTCAAATGGAAGAGTATGTTTTTCTGCCGGAAATATGAGAACGTAAATTCAGGTCGTCCGGATGAATTTGACTGGCGTTCCGGAATCAACGAGCGATTGATGCGCTATTCAGATGTTCTTCTGATGTATTCCGAGTGTGAGATGCAATTAGGCGAAATGGGAACCGCAGCTCATTACATGCAGATGGTTCGTGACCGAGCCAATTTGCCCGACCGCGAAGCTGAATTTGCCGGTTACAGCAAACAGCAGTTCTTGGATCAGCTGGCCCATGAAAGAGCGTTGGAATTCACTCTTGAAGGTCACCGTTGGGACGATATCGTTCGATGGGGCTGGTTAAAAGACGATTCAAAGCTTAACATGCTCAAAGCACACGATGCCGAATGGAATGGTTACATAGCCGGTAAGGAGTACATGCCTATTCCGAACATCGAAATGCAAACAAATCCTAACGCGGTGCAAAATCCGTCTTATTAATAGTGGATCTGAAAAGGCGATTGTGATGGGGCCCAGTTTGGGTCCTCATCCTTTCTCCTTCTTCTGAATACTTTGATTCAAGAAGATTAAATTATAATCATACGTCCTGATGAAACCAAACAACAATAAAGCAGGAGTAAATCAATCTACTGGATTTCGGTTGCATCCTGTTAAAGTGCTGATGCTGCTCTTCGGCCTCCTGTTCTCCTGCCAGTCTTTTGCACAATACAATACAATCGTTCACGATCCGGTGATGATCCGTGAGAACAATACCTATTATGTATTCTGTACCGGAATGGGGATAACGGTTTATTCCTCTACCGATATGAAAAACTGGAAGAGCGAGGTTCCTGTTTTTACTAAGGCTCCCGAATGGGCAGTGAAAGCTGTTTCTGGTTTCACGGGACATATTTGGGCTCCGGATATTTCGTTTTATAACGGACAGTACTATTTATACTATTCAGTTTCGGCCTTTGGGAAAAACACTTCCTGCATCGGTCTGGCAACCAATAAGACACTGGATTCCAATGATCCGGAATTCAAGTGGATCGATCACGGAAAGGTCATTCAATCCTATCCCGGGAAAACAAACTGGAATGCTATCGATCCCAACATGGCGCTGGACGATAATGGCCAGCCATATTTGGTTTTTGGTTCGTTCTGGGACGGAATCAAATTAGTGAAACTGAGCAAGGACGCTATGTCCGTAGATGATGAATTAACCAAACTACCTACTATTGCTTCGCGCAAGACCGATCCTGATGCACCCAACCCACCAGCAGTGGATAATAATCCGAAAGATGCCGGAGGAAATGCTATTGAAGCTCCTTTCATCTTTAACCGGGATGGATATTACTATCTGTTTGCGTCCATTGATTACTGCTGCAAAGGAGTGAACAGTACCTACAAAATGATTGTAGGCCGCTCGAAGGAACTAACCGTGCCTTATGTTGATGAAAGTGGTAAACCAATGGCTCGGGGAGGAGGAAGCATTGTGTTGGCCGGTAATCAGCGGTGGCACGGTGTAGGGCATAACGCAGTAGTTAGTTTCGATGGTGTGGACTATCTGGTTTTTCATGGATATGATGGTGATGACGGAGGACGGCCCAAGTTGATTATCCGAAAAATCACATGGAGTGAAAAAGGTTGGCCGGAAGTAAAGCTTTGAAAAAACGTGTTTCTAACGATAGATTATAGAAGAGATGATAAAGATTTTGAAGACGAGAAAACTGTTGCTCATTTCTGCGGCAGCGATGGCATTTTTTGCCGGGACAGAAGTTCTTTCGGCACAGAATGCCAGAATAAAAATCGACATCGATCGTACGATCGGTAAAGTCGATAAAAATATCTACGGAAGTTTTGTCGAACATCTGGGACGTTGTGTGTACGGAGGTATTTATGATCCGGGCTCACCGCTTTCCGATAAAGATGGTTTCCGTAATGATGTGAAGCAGGCAGTGAAAGATTTGAACGTTTCACTTGTGCGTTATCCGGGGGGTAACTTTGTTTCAAACTACCACTGGCTCGATGGAGTAGGTCCGAAAGACAAAAGGCCGACACGTCTTGAATTGGCATGGGGACGACTGGAAAGTAATCAGGTTGGAACCGATGAATTCATGAAGTATACCAAAGAAATTGGCAGCGAGCCTTATTTTTCTGTGAACATGGGAACAGGAACCATTGAAGAAGCCCAACGTTGGGTGGAATATTGCAATGTTGATAGCGGTCCTTATTACGCCGAACTTCGCAAAAAATATGGTCATCCGAAACCTTACGATATCAAATACTGGAGTTTGGGCAACGAGATGGATGGTTTCTGGCAAATGGGTCATTTGAACGCTGAGGATTACAGTAAAAAAGCTCGTGAGGCAGCTAAACTGATGAAACTGACGTCGCCGGATATTAAACTGGTGGCAGCGGGTTCATCGAACTACCGTCCCAACGCCGATCCAAATGCCTGGAACGCGACCATTCTCCACGAATTGCGTGATGTGGTCGATTATATCGCTCTGCATATTTATGTGGGTAATCCCGAAGATAATTACTACGATTTCATGTCAACCCCGCTGGTTTGTGAGCAGCGTACCAAGATTGTGAAAGGAATGATTGCCCGTGAGATGGAAAAAGCTGACCGGGGCGATCGCGGACCAATTCATATTGCATGGGACGAGTACAACGTATGGTATCGTGCCCGCGCCGGAGCATCAATGCACGGAACACGCGCCCTCGAAGAGCATTACAACCTGGAAGATGCGTTGGTAATAGCCCAGTTCCTGAATGTGTTCGTACGAAATGCCGATGTGGTGAAAATGGCGAATTTGGCTCAGTTGGTCAATGTGATTGCACCGATTTATACTTCCGAGAAAGGAATGTTCAAGCAGACCATTTACTACCCGTTCCAGTTATTCTCCAATAACGTGAAGGGAACATCACTCGATACCTATGTTGACTGTGGTACATACAGTACGAAAGAGTTTCCTATCGGATTGGGCGAATCGAAAACCATTCAGAAGGATGTTCCCTATCTCGACGTGTCTACCACTTACGACAATGGAGAAGTAACGATTTGTGTCGTTAACCGGAATAAAGACAAAGCCATTCCGACCGATTTGATTTCGGAAGAAGGCAAATTTGATGGTGATTTTGAGGTTTATGAAATAAACGGACCGAATGTGAAATCGGAAAATGATTTCGGTAAGACAACGGTACAGACCGAGAAAAAACCTGATATCAAAGTGAGAAATGCAGCGAAATTTACCTACTCCTTTGCGCCGCATTCTTTCACGATGATCAAAGGTCACATCAAAAAATGAGAAATTAGTTTTAGTACATTTGGATAGCGATTGATTGAAAGTAAAAGGTGGGGTTTGTTTCTGAATCCCACCTTTTCTATTTTTAGCTTCTGTTAAATAAAAGACCGTTATGACTCTGAGCAAAATCTCCAATCTTGTAATTGTTTTACTGATAGTCTTTTCCTTTAGTTCGTGCCACTCCACGAAAAAGGCATCATCTACGAAATTTTATGCTTACGCTGAAACACCTCCAATGGGATGGAACAGTTGGGATTGTTACGGTCCAACGGTTACGGAAGCAGAAGTAAAAGCCAATGCGGATTATATGGCCGAACATTTGAAAGAATATGGCTGGCAATACATCGTAGTTGATATTCGCTGGTATGTGGAAAATACCAAGGCACACGGATACAACCAGACCGATCCCATTTATTGCATGGACGATTTTGGGCGGCTGACACCGGCTGTTAATCGGTTTCCATCCGCAGCGGGAGGAGAAGGCTTTGCCCCTTTGGCTGATTACATTCATAGCAAAGGATTGAAATTCGGCATTCACATTATGCGCGGTATTCCTGTAGAAGCCGTGAAAAAAAACACCCCTATAATCGATTCGAAATACCACGCCCGGGATATTTATTCCGATAAGGAGCAATGTAGGTGGTTGCAGGATATGTACACCGTCGATTCGACGAAAGCCGGTGCACAGGCTTACTACAATTCATTGTTCGATTTGTATGCGTCGTGGGGTGTGGATTTTGTGAAAGTGGATAATTTATCACGTCCGTATCACCAGGGTGAGATTGAAATGATAAGAAAAGCCATTGATCAGTGTGGAAGGCCTATTGTGTTGAGTACTTCACCGGGAGCAACGCCCCTGGCAAAAGCCGAACACATTATGACACATGCCAATATGTGGCGCATTTGCGACGATTTTTGGGATAACTGGACCTACCTGAAACCGATGTTTAAATTGTGCAAAGAGTGGGCTCCTTACAGTGGTCCCGGCCATTGGGCTGACGCGGATATGCTTCCGCTGGGGCGGATATCCATTCGCGGCGAGCGGGGAGATGATCGCAAAACCGGTTTTACTCAAGACGAGCAATATACGCTGATGAATCTGTGGGCGATGTTCCGTTCTCCACTTATGTTTGGCGGCGATTTACCCAGCAATGACGCATATACCGATTCCCTAATCACCAATGGTGAGCTGTTAGATGTCGATCAGCACAGCACCAACAATCGGGAATTGAAAAATAATAACGGCCTGATTGTTTGGGCGGCTGATGTTCCGGATTCGAAAGATAAGTATGTGGCGCTGTTCAATACAACTGATGAGAAACCCGAGGTAGTTTCGGTCAAATTATCTGAATTGGGAGCAAGTGGAGACTATGCGTATCACAACTTGTGGACACAGGAAACGGATGCGGTTAAAAACGGTGAGATAAGTGTGGAATTGCGGCCTCACGCATCGGCTATTTTCAGGCTGGTGAAATATTGAAAAGAGCATACTGCAGAGCATTTTTCTAATAGTTAACAATTTATTATTTTAGTTAAGCCTTGATTATGATTCTGATTGGACCAGATATTCATAATCCTATTCAACTAACTAAAATTATTAACTATGAAGAAAATCGTTCTGCTAATTGCCTTTTTGGGCATTAGCTGTCTTTCCTTTTCCCAGGAAAAGAAACAAAGTATTGTTTTGGGAATAAATGATATGCAACCAAACATATTAGCTTACTCTCCCAAAATAGGGTTTCAGGTTGGATATACCTCGGAGAAGCCTTTTTCGAAGTCGTTTTCTTTTCAAAAAGAGGTATATCTTTCTGTGAAGTCATTTGATTACCATGAACCAAAGACTGTATTGAATTTAAAGAACACAACTTATGCCCTCGAAGTACCGTTATCAGTGAAATGGTACAAGCCCAAATTCTTTAAACCATATGTCGGGGTAGCAGGTATATGGAACTTCAATTCTCGAACTAAATATTATGTGACCAACTCAGATGATGTTACGATTGGAGATTTGGAATTTGCTGTATTAGGTGGTGTTCATGTACCTTTAATTCAAAATCTTGGATTGGATGCTCGTTTTATGGGAACTCCGGTCATAGGTAACAAACAATCGATAACATATCATGGCTGGCGCCTCTCCTTGAAATATTCTTTTTAAGAAACAAAAGGTTTGATATAATCACAAAGTTGAGGGAGTAGATGACGTATTTCATCTACTCCTTTTTTGGTAAGTATATGAATCTTGATTTCAAGTAAGTGAAAGTAACCTTGCGTTAGCAATAAATAATTCGGATTTTTAGTCGGGATTTTTTCAACACACAATAAAATTTTGAGAAATGAATACCGCATTGCTGATTATTGATTTACAGAACGATTACTTTAAAGGTGGCGCGATGGCTTTGGTCGGAGCAGAGAAAGCCAGTCCGAACGCCAGGAAAATACTGGATTACTTCAGGGAAAATCATTTGCCGGTAGTGCATGTCCAGCATATTTCTACAAGGCCCGGCTCAACATTTTTTCTTCCGGAAACGGAGGGCATGAAAATTCATTCGAATGTGGAACCACTTCAGCATGAAAAGGTCATCACAAAGCATTTTCCGAACAGTTTCAGAGAGACATTATTGTTGGATTATCTGCGAAGTAAAGATGTGACTAAACTGGTTATTTGTGGAATGATGACGCATATGTGCGTGGATGCTACAACCCGGGCCGCTAAAGATTTGGGATTTGAGATTGAGTTGATTGGAGACGCCTGTGCCACCCGAGATCTGGTGATTGATGCACAAAAGGTTAAAGCGAAAGACGTACATAATGCCTTTCTTGCGGCATTGAACTACTTTTATGCGACAGTTAAAAATACCGAACAATGGCTCGATGAGGCTCACAGATAATAATTGTTCAAGTGAAATAACAACCTATCTTCCTAACTAAACCAGACATATATTATGCGTAACCAAACCTTTTGGAAGAGAAAGAACCTCTTCATCTTTCTCCGGGGAATTGTATTTATTTTCATTTTTCAGATGGCTCATTTCGCTTTTGCGGACGAGAATCCGAGGACTTTTAAGGTAATCGCGTTTTACACGGCAAAGAACGATCCGGCACACATCAGTTTTGTACATGAAGTCAATCGTTGGTTCTCAAAAATCAGTGACGAATACCAATTTACTTATGATTCGACCAATAACTGGAATAATCTGAATGCGGATTTTCTGACGCACTACCAGGTCGTTCTTTTTCTGGATACGCGCCCCGATTCGCTTCCTCAGAGAAAAGCTTTCCAACACTACATGGAAAATGGTGGTGCATGGATGGGATTTCACTTCGCTGCGTTCAGTTTAACCCCATCATCCTACCCGCAGAACTGGGACTGGTACCACAATGAGTTTTTGGGCTCCGGAGAATACGATGGGAATACCTGGCGACCCACTTCGGCTGTTTTGAAGGTTGAGGACCGAAATCATCCGGCAACGCGAAATCTGCCGGAGAAATTCAAGTCATCGCCCAATGAGTGGTACAAATGGAAAAACGATTTGAGAAAGAATCCTGATATCCGTGTATTGGTTTCTATCGATTCGACCAGCTTCCCGTTAGGAACCGGTCCTAAACCAAACGAAATATGGCATAGTGGAGATTATCCGGTTGTCTGGACGAATACCAAATACCGGATGATTTACATCAATATGGGGCATAATGACATAGATTATGAGCACCATACGAATAAAGAGTTGTCTTTCACTTTTGACAATCCAACTCAGAATCAACTCATCATTAATGCACTTTTGTGGTTGAGAGAAAAAGCAGACGTTAACGAAAATGAAAAAGGTGCCGCCAAATCGGGACACCTTTTCATCGATTAAACGTTGTGATTTATTTTAATTGTACCAGTACGACCGATTTCGAAGGAAGTTCAACGGAAAGTTTACCGTTTTTCGGTTTCTTCACATCGAAAGCTTTCAGTGTCACTTTTTCATTTTGTCCAAAATCGTTGTAATCATTCATATTGGGAGAGGTAATTACCTGTCCGCTTGCTGAAGCAAATTCCTGTCCGGTTAAGGTCAAATCAATGCTTTCCGCTTTTTCAGGATTCAAATTGCAAAGTGTAATGCTCACAACCCCTTCTTTTACCGAAGCTGATGCGCTAACAGCCGGGACCGATTGTCCGTTGTATTCGTATTCTTCGCAGTTGACGTTAACCGGAATCATGGTTGCATCCTGATGAACGCTGTACATCTTGAATACATAGTAGGTAGGTGTAAGCACCATCTCTTTTCCCTTCGTCAGGATAACTGATTGCAGTACGTTTACCATCTGGGCGATGTTAGCCATTTTCACGCGGTAAGCGTGATTATTAAACATGTTGAGGTTGATACCGGCCACCAGCGCATCCCGCAATGTATTTTGCTGATACAGAAATCCAGGATTGGTTCCGGGCTCTACGTTGAACCAGTCACCCCATTCATCCACGATTAAACCAACTCTTTTATTGGGATCGTATTGGTCCATGATACTGGAATGTCTTTCAATCAGTGTTTTCATTTTCAGTGTATTCTGTAATACAGAGAACCAACCTCCCTCATCGAAGTTGGTAGCTGAGCCTTTGTCTGTCCAGCTGGTGGTGAAAGTATAATTGTGTAGCGAAACTCCTTGAACGAGATACGGATGACTGGAAGTTTTCTCCATAATAACCTTCATCCAGTTGTAGTCGTCCACATTAGGGCCACCGGCGATGCGGTACAGATTGCCATGGCAATAGGTGGCGAAACGATTGTACAAATCAGCATAATATTCCGGCGTCATGTTTCCACCACAGCCCCAGTTTTCGTTACCAATACCCCAGTATTTCACGTTCCAGGGTTTATCACGACCGTTTTCTTTCCGAAGTTTGGTCATCGGGCTGTCGTTGGATGAAGTAACATACTCAACCCATTCAGAAGCTTCCTGTACGGTTCCTGAGCCAACATTCAGGTTAATGTACGGTTCGGCATGTATTAGTTCGCAGAAATCGAGGAATTCATGGGTTCCGAAACTGTTATCTTCCGTAACGCCTCCCCAATGTACATTTACAATGGAAGGCCTTTTTTGCTGCGGACCAATGCCATCTTTCCAGTGATAGGTGTCGGCAAAACAGCCGCCGGGCCAGCGAAGCAACGGTATTTTCATATCCTGAAGTGCACCGACAACGTCTTCGCGAAATCCCCGAATGTTGGGAATGTCAGAATCAACTCCCACATAAATACCGCCGTAAATACAGTGTCCTAAATGTTCGGCAAAATGGCCGTAAATCTCTTTGTTGATTTTGGATTTGGCCAGGTCGGTGTGTAACGTTAGCGTGTTTTGTCCCTGAACGTTTATCCCGAAAAGGAACATCAAAGCAAGAAGCAGAATGCGGCTTTTTTTCATCTCAATTACATTTTTCATAAGTTATTTAGTCATGTATGTGCCTTTTAGGACACACTTTTCCGGCAATTATAAGGTTGTTGTTCGGGGAAAATATGGATTCATTTTCCCCGAGAAAGAATAATCAAGTTAGTTTATTTTTTGCCCCAAATGGCTGTACCCTGGTTGTTTAATCCGGTGAAGACCAAACATTCTTTATGGTTTTCCCAGTCGTAACCACGACTAACAATTACTTTGTCTGTCGTACCATCGCTCCAGTTAAGTGTTAGTTGGTTATTGGCGAATGTCCACGATTTAGCTGAGTCATTATTTATTGAGCCATCCGTTCCTAGAGTCATGTACACCGCTGTTTGTAAATCAGGCGAGGTTTGGGTGTCGCCATAACCAGGAACAACCTGATAGCCCAATACAATCCGTTCCCATTGACCGGCCAATTCAGCTTGCGTAACGGTTGACTGTTCTATATTGGCGTAACGTTCAGGAGAAACAACCGGCCAACCATCGTCGGTCCAGAAGATGCGGCGAACCATCATATCCATGAAATATTTTGCTACCGCCGGTCTTCCCTGGTTGGCCATATAGTAAACACCATTGTGTTCGAAAACGGAACAGTGCGCTGTTCCCTGCCAGCCGCCGTGCCCCATGAACTTGTACGGCGCTTCAATCATCGGAATGTTGTCCGATTGTTCATTCATGTCCACCCCATTAAAATCGACAAATGGACCGGTGGGAGAGTCGGAACGTCCTACCCGCACATTGTACTTCGTTAACAGCCAATCATACGAAATGAACAGGTAATACTTTTGCAACTGTTCGTTATAGATAATCTCCGGTGCTTCGATGTTTCCATTGACCGTATTCCCTGTCCAGCCGCGGGCTGCGATGCGAACACCTTTATCGTTGGCTGTCTTGGACAAACCGGTTGCCGGGTCAAGCTGCAGGATGTAAATACCATCCCATGCTGAGCCGTAATACATGTATTGTTCACCACTGGGGGTAACCAGAACCGTCGGGTCGATGGCGTTGGTCATCTGAATCGACTCTTTCGAGGTAACCACGAGACCACTCTCTGTCCATGGACCGTCGGGGGAAGTGCTGGTGAGTAGACCAATGGCACTGAGTTTTGCCGTGGAACTTGACAGAGCATAATAAAGACGGTATTGGCTGCCCACTTTCATGATGTAGGGTGCCCAAACTCCGTCGTTGGGAGTTCCTCCGTTATCCTGGATGTATTGAGCTGCCTGTGAAGGAACACCGTCCATCGCCCACCCCTGGTATTCCCAGTCGACCAAATCCTTAGAGCGACGAACCATGATACTGCTTCGCTGAATATCCTGCCCGTAGGCTACATCTGTAGAATAGCAGTAATAATAAGTTCCGGTAAACATGATCGATGGATCGTGCAAATTATATGGTCCCCAGTCTTGCCAATGACTATAATCGGCCAAATCAGCGTAGGTATCTTTTATATCAAGAATATTAAAAGTATCTGTTGAGGTTGTGGCTGTCGTATCAACCCGAATTCCAGTGCCATCCGTAATCGAATTTTTCTCGCAAGCCATCATCAGGCTGCCAAGGGCAGCTATCAATAGCAATTTCTTTTTCATTGGTTTGAATCCTTGGTTTAGAGTTGGCAATTTATCATGCTTGCGAGAAAGAAATGTGGACAAATAGTTTTTTCAGGAGGACAGAATGGTAATGATAGCGATGTTGGAATGATAAAAGGTTTCCCGGGTGATCCGGGAAACCTTTTTATGATAAAATGATATTATTTTTCAGAAACCCAAACTTTCATTTTATCAGCTCCTCGGTTATTCCAAACATAATAGGGAATAGCGGTGAACTCCTCGTTAAGTGATGGGTCTTTACCCGAAATCACTTCTACTCCGTTCAGTAAATCAGGTTTGAAACTGGCTGTAAATTGTGTGTTATTTGTCACTTCCGTCTGATCAATCTTCGGGTTGTCTACACCTTCCAAACAGTACACAATCGGGCCGCGTTCAATCGCGACTTTTCCGCTATCGGACTTTACCAATTCATTGGCTTTCACCTTCCTGATATCCATTGGAAGTTGGTAATCAATCTGGTCTCCTTTTTTCCAGTCGCGGGTCAGAACAGCATAACCATTTTCGCGGTTCAGTTTTGCCGGTTCACCGTTTACTGTTATTGTAACCTGATGGTTATCGGTATTTTGGAATTGATAAAGTGTACTTGGTACTGGTTGATTTTCTGCCCATCCGGGAACGCGTAGGTAAACAGAAAAAGTACTTTCTTTTTCAGGCGATACATTGATTTTTACGTCACCGTCCCAGGGGTAATTTGTTTCCTGGCTGATGGCTACTTTGTTTCCGTTCACGTCGATATCAGATGAACTCTGGACAAATAGGTTTACATAAATTTTATCGTCAGTATTGGCATAAATATAACCGGGAACTGACGGCATGAAACGGCACATATTGGTCGGGCAGCACGAGCAATCGAACCATGGCTGACGAGTCAGTGAGCCGCGGTTGAATTTGTACTTCATATCGCTTTCAAGCGGGTTGGGGTAGAAGAATGTCTTGCCATCGAGACCGACGCCGCTGATTAAGCCATTATACAGGGTCCTTTCCAGTACATCGATGTATTTTGCATCGCCATGCAGCAGGAACATGCGGTAGTTCCAGAAAACATTTGCAATGGCTGCGCAAGTTTCGTTGTAAGCTGTGAGGTTGGGTAATTCGTAGTCTGCACCAAAAGCTTCACCTTCGTGTTTAGCTCCAATTCCGCCGGTAATGTAATATTTATCCGAAACCATGTTGTTCCATATCTTATCAATGGCTTTCAGGTAAGCAGAATCGCCGGTTAAAGCAGCAACATCGGCTACGCCGGAATAGAGATAACCAGCCCGAACGGCGTGTCCGACGGCTTGAGTTTGTTCAACAACCGGTTTGTGATCCTGCGAATAGGCTTTCTTCGGGTCGCGGTCTTTCCCGCGACAATCGATGAAAAATTTGGCCAGGTTGAGGTATTTCTTTTCTCCGGTAATACGGTACAGTTTCACCAATCCCATTTCTACAATTTCATGCCCGGGAGCATCATCCCGTTTGCCGGGACCAAAAACCTGGCACAACAAATCGGCATTTTTCAGTGCAATATTCAGAAAATTACGTTTTCCGGTAGCCTGATAGTTGGCTGCAGCCGCTTCAAAAAGGTGTCCCGAACAGTAAAGCTCATGACTCAGTTTCGAAACATTCACCCAACGCTCTTTGCCTGCCCACGGGTGCGGATGCTCCGGGTCGATGGTACGGGCGGTGTATAAATAACCATCAGGTTCCTGGGCATTCCCGATAATCGTAATCAAACTGTCGACGTAATGGTCGAGTTTGGGATCGGGATGAACACTGAGGGAATAAGATGCACCTTCGATAATTTTATACAGGTCGGTGTCGTCGAACGGGAAATCAGTTCCGAAACGCCCTTCATGCTTGGCCGCTTTCACAAAATTGGCAACACGCCCGGTTTCTTCACATTTCTCGAATGATGAAGGAATAGTCACAGTTCGGTTGATTTCGATTTTGGGTGACCAAAAGTTGTCGTCGATTTTTACTTTGTTAAAAGGAACCTCAGAAATTTTGTAATCGGTAATTTCTTTCTTTTCCTTCGGTTTTTGTGTGCAACTGACGAATGGCAGAAGAGCAAGTGTCAGCAACAGGATTTTCATTTTCATTGAAATATAGTTTGATGCAATTTAAGTTGATCTGAATTAGTTATTGGTATTCATACTTTATTGATAAAAGGACTGATGTTTAAATCCTTTCAGTAAAATTAAGCAAAGATTTATGAGATTCTTCTTGAAAAACTTGACTTACCTGGAGGTATCTTAGTCTGTTCTGTGTTTTACATTTCAGATAATCAGTAAGTTGATTCGGTGTGTCGAGAGTGTTTTTAAATGTAATTTTTACACTTAAATGTTCTAAAACATGTATTTGGGGAGTTTTTGTAACTTCAAATCAGCAAACCACCTAAATCAATTGACCATGGAAGGAAATATAAAGCTCATCTCATATTGTGGCCTGTATTGTGGCTCTTGTCCGAAATACCTGAAAGGGAAATGTCCCGGATGTGAAGGGAACGAAAAAGCTACCTGGTGCAAAATCAGAACTTGTTGCTTGGACAAAGGCATTAAAAGTTGCGCCGATTGCGATGAATTTACCGATGTGAAAGAATGTCGTTACCAAAACGGCGTCCTTTCAAAAGTGATGTCAGTCTTCTTTAACAGCGATCGCCCGGCAGCCATTTCCCTTATTCAGGAGCATGGTTATGAAAAGTTTGCCAAATATATGGCAGAAAACAAGATGATAACAATGATGAGAAGGGGAGAGAATCCTGTACTAAGCTGATGCAGTCCGGGTAGGAATATAGAAGACCATGTATCCAAAAGATGAAGCTAAAAGCTTGTTTGATGAAAGGTATTCTTATAGCAAGAACACTATCTGATAGCATCATATCCAAAAGTATCTGTCAGCTCATTTCGGACAAGAGAAATGCTATCCGCTGAATTCAAGCCTTTCCCATCATTTGGGTAGCATTAGAGGTGTTCAAAAAAATAAAATTATTCTAAATTGAGTTGGCACATACGATTACTATAAACTTTCGACCGGAAGATTAATTTGTTTTAATCTCTTGACCCATGGGATGTGGAGCTGATCAAATTTGATTTACCTCTTGATTATTTTGACAGTCAGACCTAGAAGCGGACTCAAAGGTCTTAAATTCATCTTGATAACGTATGGTTGAAATTCTATATTTGCTCACTTCCGTGAATATAAAACTCATACCAAATCACTATGAAGGGTTTAAAAATTATAGTTTTGGCAAAACAGGTTCCCGATACCCGAAATGTTGGGAAAGATGCCATGAAAGCCGACGGGACAGTGAACCGGGCAGCCTTGCCTGCAATCTTCAATCCCGAGGATTTGAATGCGCTGGAGCAGGCTTTAAGGTTAAAGGACCGTTATCCCGGGACAACCGTTTCCTTATTAACCATGGGCCCTGGCCGGGCTGCCGAGATTATCCGTGAAGGATTGTATCGCGGTGCTGATGATGGCGTTTTGCTGACAGACAGGGCTTTTGCAGGTTCGGATACCTTAGCTACCTCATATGCACTAGCTCAGGCTATCAAAGAAATGGGCGAAGTCGATCTGATTATTGCAGGGCGTCAGGCTATCGATGGTGATACTGCCCAGGTTGGTCCACAGGTTGCCGAAAAACTGGGGTTTCCACAAGTAACATACGTCGAGAAGATTGTTGACGCTGACGATAAGTATGTAACCGCACTTCGCCGCCTGGAAAATGGTGTGGAAACAGTGAAAGCTCCGCTTCCGCTGGTATTAACTGTTAATAACAGTGCCGCTCCGTGTCGTACCCGGAATGCCACTTTGCTGATGAAATACAAACATGCACGCACAGTAAGTGAGCGTCAGGAGGCTAGCGAGGATTACCTCTATCTGTATGATTCGCGTCCGTACCTCAATATTCGTGAAATGACGGTCAATGATATTCAAGCCGAGCCTGAACAGCTAGGCCTGAGTGGTTCTCCTACCAAGGTGAAGAAGATTGAGAATGTGGTGTTGCAAGCGAAAGATGCCAAAGTTCTCAAACCTGTCGATAACGATATCGACTTGTTAATGAAAGAATTGATTTTGAGCCACACCATTGGATAGGCGTACTCAAATTGACGATTTAAAAAACGGAAAATCATGAATAACGTATTTGTATATTGCGAAGTTGAGGATGGAGTTGTGGCTGAAGTGAGTCAGGAGTTGCTGACCAAAGGACGCAGCCTGGCCAATCAACTTAAATGCAAACTGGAAGCGGTGGTCATCGGCAAAGGTCTGGATGGCGTCGAAAATCAGATATTTCCCTACGGGGCAGATGTGGTGCACATTGCGGATGATCCACGTTTGGAGCCTTTTACTACGTTGCCGCATGCGACTATCCTGATTAAACTTTTCGACAAGGAAAAGCCGCAGATTGCTCTGATGGGAGCAACTCCGATTGGTCGTGATTTGGGACCGCGGGTTTCATCGGCTCTTCACAGTGGACTGACTGCTGATTGCACCAGCCTGGAAATAGGGCCTCACGAGGACAAGAAAGAAGGTAAAACCTACGAAAACCTGTTATACCAGATTCGTCCGGCTTTTGGCGGAAATATCATTGCTACTATTATTAATCCCGATTGTCGTCCGCAGATGGCCACTGTCCGCGAAGGCGTGATGAAAAAGGAAATTCTCAATCCGGAGTACAAGGGAAAAGTGCGGAAGCTGGATATTGCGCAGTTCGTTTCCGATGAAGACTTTGTTGTATCGGTTATCGAACGGCACATGGAGAAAAAGAAGGTGAACATCAAAGGTGCACCTATCATCGTGGCTGGCGGATATGGCGTGGGGTCGAAAGAGAACTTCAAGTTATTATATGAACTTGCTGAAGTATTGGGCGGTGAAGTTGGTGCTTCCCGTGCAGCGGTCGATTCAGGTTATGTGGAACATGAACGTCAAATCGGACAAACCGGTGTAACTGTTCGTCCGAAATTATACATTGCCTGTGGTATTTCGGGGCAGGTTCAGCACCGCGCAGGAATGGAGGAATCGGCACAGATCATTTCTATCAATACCGATCCGGATGCGCCTATCAACAGCATTGCCGATTATGTAATTCACGGTGATGTGGGCGAAGTGATTCCCAAGATGATCAGGTTTTATAAATCAAACACCAAGTAATTGAGGGTTGAACCGGGTCAGTCCCGAAAAAACATGAGAAATGGCAAATTATTATAATGATAATAAAGATTTGAAATTCTATCTGACGCATCCGCTGATGCAGAAGATTGTTGCTCTCAAAGAGCGGAATTTCACCGATAAGGAAAGTTTTGATTATGCGCCACTTGATTTCGAGGATGCCATGGACAGCTACGATCGCGTGCTGGAAGTGGTGGGTGAAATTAGTGGTGACATCATTGCACCCAATGCCGAAGGTGTTGACCAGGAAGGTCCCGAAGTAGTTAACGGCCATGTAAACTATGCCAGCGGTACGGCTGAAAACATTAAAGCTCTGGTTGATGCAGGTTTGATGGGCATCACGCTTCCGCGACAATATGGTGGTCTCAACTTCCCCATTGTTCCTTACATTATGGCAGCTGATGTTGTATCACGTGCCGATGCCGGATTCGTGAACATTTGGGGACTTCAGGATTGTGCCGAAACATTGAACGAATTCGCTTCACCCGAGCAGAAGGAGCATTACCTGCCGAGGGTTTGCAAAGGTGAAACGATGGCGATGGATTTGACAGAACCAGATGCCGGTTCCGATTTACAATCGGTTCAGTTGAAAGCAACATACGACGAGAAAAAAGACGTTTGGCTGCTGAATGGTGTGAAACGTTTCATCACCAACGGCGACGGCGATATTTCGCTGGTATTGGCCCGTTCGGAAGAAGGAACCAAAGACGGCCGTGGTCTGTCGATGTTTGTGTATGACAAGCAACAGGGAGGCGTAACCGTTCGTCGTATCGAGCACAAAATGGGAATCATTGGTTCACCGACCTGCGAGCTGGTATTTAAAAATGCACCAGCTGAGTTGGTTGGTTCACGCCGTATGGGTCTTATAAAGTACGTGATGGCGTTGATGAACGGTGCACGATTGGGAATTGCCGCACAGTCAGTAGGTATATCAGAAGCCGCCTATCGGGAAGCATTGGATTATGCACGTGAGCGTCAGCAATTCGGAAAAGCTATTATTGAATTCCCAGCCGTTTACGAGATACTTTCAGTAATGAAAGCGAAGCTCGATGCTTCACGAACGCTTCTTTACGAAACTGCACGTTTTGTAGATGTTTACAAAACTTATCAGCATATTTCGGAAGAACGGAAACTGGAAAAAGAAGAGCGTGACGATATGAAAGAATATCAACGCTGGGCTGACTTTTTCACGCCGCTGGCGAAAGGTATCAGTTCCGAATACTGTAACCAGAATGCCTACGATGCCGTTCAGATTCACGGTGGTTCCGGTTTCATGAAAGACTATCCGGTTGAGCGTATTTACCGCGATGCCCGCATTACGTCTATCTACGAGGGTACAACTCAGTTGCAGGTTGTAGCGGCCATCCGTGGCGTCACAACAGGTGGATATCTGAAGAAAATCCGTGAATACGAAAAGGCAGAGTTAAAACCGGAGTTGGAGAAATTCCGTCGTTCGCTTATCTCGCTTACGGAAGATTACGAAGAAGCTGTTCACAAGGTACATGATGCAAACGATAACGAATTCCTCGATTTTCACGCTCGTCGTTTGGTTGAAATGGCTGGTTACATCATCATGAGTTATCTGTTGGTGCTCGATACTAACCGCGATAATTCATTTCTGCGTTCTGCAGTTGTGTTCAATAAAATTGCCAAGGCTGAAGTGCGCTCAAGAGCTGAATTCATCAGGGCATCATCACTCGAAGATATCGGACATTACAAGTATGAAGCATAAAACAAAAGAGGCCTCAATTGAGGCCTCTTTTTTATTTAATCGTTGGATAAATCTTCTTCTGTTGCCGCAGATTTTATTCGTTCTTCGGTGTCTTCAATAATCCTTTCCCAGAAAACCATTTTAGGATTAGTCGGGCCAAAATCAAAATCGCGGTAAACTTCCATTGCCCGGTGATTATCTTCTCTCACTTCCAGATTGACCCGGCAGCAGTTTTCATTCTTTGCCAGATCGAGAATAAATCCTACGAGTTTGTGTCCCAGTCCTTTATTCCGGTAACTCTTCTTTACAATCACATCGTGAATATTGATGAGTGGTTTCACCTGAAAGGTGGAGATATTCTTAAACGTAGTAATCATACCAGCCACTTCACCCTCATACAAAATAAAAAAAGCACGAAAATTTGGTTGATTGTTCAACTGATTGAAAAGTTCTTCGGCCTTTGAGCGATTCAATGTTTCACCGCCACCCATATCATCTGATATGTAGTGATTCAATAAATCAATAAAAGCTAATTGGTGAGAATGCTGGCTAAGGTTACACTGGATAATCTGGCTCATCTGGGAAAAGTTTAATTGGATTCTGGTTCAACGAGGAATGCCGCTTATAAATGACTGTTTAATAATTTAAAATATTGAATTTTAAATTGTCAAGAAATTGCTTTGAAAACAGTCGAATGGTCATTCGTGTAACAGTAAAAATAATAAAAATTAATCATAAGTGAATGATGGCTTTCATATATGATTTTATTAAATAGATAAATTGAACACTCATTTAACCAGAAATGTTTACGGGCAGCAAGCCTTTTCGGTTACCTGTCTATATTTGTAAAAATCGAGATTTATGCGAGCAAAAACCGGACTAATTTTCTTCCTGATTATAATCTCATTTTCGTGTCGAACGGGAGAAAACAAAGAGAATCAACTTGTTCAAAAAAAGAGTTCTGTCAGTGTATTTGCTGCTGCCAGTCTGGCTGATGTAATGACATCTTTGGCCAAAACGTATGAGACAAAAACAGGCGTGAAAGTGACCCTGAACTTTGCCTCTTCAGGAACATTAGCCCGACAAATGCAGGAAGGCGCCACACCCGGAGTCTACCTTTCTGCCAGTCCGCAGTGGATGAAATTTGCGTGCGCGAATGGTTCGGCCGATTCAACGGCCTGTTTTCCGGTGGCCCGGAATCGTTTGGTAGCGGTAGTCCCAATGAACAGTCTCATTGATACGCTGCCTGTCACATCCACCCTCGTTTTTCCAAATGCCTTTAGGGGGCGATTAGCCATCGGAGATCCGGCTCATGTTCCTGCAGGTCGCTATGCTGCGGAAGCGTTGAAATCAATGGGATGGTATGAAGAACTTCAACCTCGGTTCCTGAAAACAAAAGATGTACGATCGGCACTGATGGTTGTGGAATTGGGCGAATGCGAAATGGGAATTGTGTATGCTACCGATGCGATGAAATCACAAAAAGTAAGGGCAGTGGGCATTTTCCCGGAAGACTCGCATCCGGTGATTGAATATTGGGCCGCAAAGGGAAAGTTTGGCGGAGCAGAAGCTGATTCATTGCTCAATTATTTGTGTTCCGTTGAAGCTGATTATATTTGGAAAAAGTTCGGTTTTAAAACCATTGCTAAACCGGGCAATCCATAACTGACAAATGACTGACCTGTTTAATTTTACTACATCCGATTTATCGGCCATTTCGCTGTCGCTGAAAGTGGCAGTCTGGTCTTCGGTTATTGCGCTTCCGTTTGCCATTGCTATTGGTTGGTTTTTGGCACGTACCAGATTTCGGGGCAAGGCGCTGCTCGAAGGATTGATTCATTTACCGCTGGTGCTACCTCCTGTAGTAACGGGCTATCTTCTGCTCATTATTCTGGGTACAAACGGAATCATTGGGAAATGGCTGTATGACCTGACGGGGATCCGCATCGCTTTCAGTTTTTATGCGGCATTGTTGGCCAGTGTGGTCGTTTCTTTTCCGTTAATCACCCGTTCCATCAGACTGGCCATCGAATTGGTGGATGAGAAATACGAAGAAGCAGCGCGAACGTTGGGTGCCTCACGATTGAAAACATTTCTCTCCATTACTATGCCGATGGCTTCACCGGGTATTATCAGCGGATTTATTTTGGGGTTTGCCCGAAGTCTGGGAGAGTTTGGTGCGACCATTACCTTTGCGGGAAACATCGAAGGAGAGACGCAGACGCTTCCTTTGGCAGTCTTTTCCTACATGCAGGTTCCCGGACAGGATACAGCTACTTTCCGGTTGGTGATGATTTCCGTTATATTGTCACTTCTGGCGATGATTGTGGCAGAGTTCCTGAATCGCAGAGCGATAAATCGTTCAAGAAAATAGATAAAGAAAAGAAACCATAGAGGAACCATTCCGATGAAGAACGTTATTGAATTTCAGTCCAGGTTATCAAGAGGGGCATTTCAGTTCGATATGAAGTGTTCCTTTGGCGAAGGTATCACCGGAATTTACGGGCCTTCTGGACATGGAAAGACGACGTTATTACAGTTGATCAGTGGATTATTGAATCCTGACAACGGGCGCATATGCATTGGAGGCAAGGTTGTATTTGACAATGAGGAGAAAATTAATATTCCTTCGCGTTATCGGAAATTGGGCGTAGTTTTTCAGGAGGGCAGGCTCTTCCCGCACCTTTCGGTAGAAGAAAACCTCCGCTATGGTGAAAAGCTATTGCCAAAGTCGCAACGGCAGATTCAATTTGATGATGTGATCGCTACCTTGGAAATAGGCCATCTTCTGCAAAAGAAGCCAGAACAATGTTCAGGAGGAGAAAAACAGCGTATTGCGATGGGACGGGCTTTGCTTAGTTCGCCTCAAATGTTGCTGATGGACGAACCTTTCTCTGCTGTTGACGTCACCTTGCGGGAACAAATTCTGATTTACCTGGTACGTATTCACCGAAAATACCGGATTCCCATGTTGGTAGTTAGTCACGATTTGCCGGATATTCTTCGTCTTACCGATGAGATTCTGATGGTACGGGATGGGTATGTTGAGGCCTTTGGCAAATACCTCGATTTGGTGCTGTCCCGAAAAATGAAGCCCAACGGTTCAGGTGAAGGATTGTTGAATGTAGTTTCTCTTTATGTTCATGAAGTGGACGAAAAAAGGGGAATAACGACTCTGACAGGTGAACAGGGAACGAGAAAAATAAAAGTCCACTGTGAAGCTTGTAGCGAAGGAGTTGCCCTTGGGCGGGAGGTGAAGGTTTCTGTTCATCCGGGAGATATTGCCATTTCACTGCATCCTGTTCCCGATATTTCCATACAAAACCAGTTGGAAGGTACAATCAGGCAATTGCTGCAAGATAGTGGGCAAGTAGTTTGCCTGGTGGATGTCGGATTTCCGCTGTTGGTTGAACTAACCAAAAGTTCCACTGATCGACTTGGTTTAAAGGAAGGTGATAGAGTATTTTGCCTGTTTAAATCCATGTCAGTCAAGGTCTGTGAAATCGATTAAATCTACTTCAGGGAACCTCTTTTCTTAAATTTCCGACTCAAGGCTACAATTTTCTGAATTATTTTAAAACCTTTTGACCTTCGATCTCGTTTAATAAATCGCCCTCTTATAAAAAGGCAGGCAATCCAACGAGACGTATTGATATTTTTTACTACTGAAAATGAGTGACTTTGAATTTTTTATTAAAAAAGTTACTCGTGGATTTGGAGGAATAGGAAAAAATACGCTTTCTTTGCATCCGCTTTCCGAGAGGGGGCAGCGTTCCGAGGGTGATAAAAAGCAAGGGCCGGGCATTGAAAAGCGGTTTTACAGGGCGAGGGTTTCCAACCGTGACGGCGAGACAATCCGGGCCATAAAGCTGAAAGTTAGGCCGGCTGGACATCACCGAAAAAAATTGAAAAAAGTTCTTGGAAAGTCGGGATAAAAGAGTTTATCTTTGCCGCCACGTTTTCCGGAAAGCCGGGATAAAGAACGGGGCGCGATTTCAGGAGTTGGAGCCTTAAAAAAAAGGCAAAAAAAGATTTGGAAAGGACGCAAAAGATTACCTATCTTTGCAACGCTTTTTTCGGCTGTGAAGCCGTGGGGAGCAAGGAAAAGAGAAAGAGAAGTTCATTGAAAATACTGAAAAGGAAAGAAGATAAGCACCAAAGGTTCAATTTCTTTAGAGATAAAGCGACCAGGCCAGGCAAATAGACATTTAAACTTTTTGACTACAACGAAGAGTTTGATCCTGGCTCAGGATGAACGCTAGCGGGAGGCTTAACACATGCAAGTCGAACGGTAAGGCCCCTTCGGGGGTACACGAGTGGCGCACGGGTGAGTAACGCGTATGCAACCTGCCCTGTACAGGGGGATAGCCCGGAGAAATCCGGATTAATACCCCATGGTTTTTATGAGTCGCATGGCTTTTAAAATAAAGTTTCGGCGGTACAGGATGGGCATGCGTGGCATTAGCTTGTTGGTGAGGTAACGGCTCACCAAGGCGACGATGCCTAGGGGTTCTGAGAGGATGATCCCCCACACTGGGACTGAGACACGGCCCAGACTCCTACGGGAGGCAGCAGTGAGGAATATTGGTCAATGGGCGAGAGCCTGAACCAGCCATCCCGCGTGCAGGATGACGGCCCTACGGGTTGTAAACTGCTTTTATGTACCAAGAATGGGTCCTACGTGTAGGATTATGACGGTAGTACATGAATAAGCATCGGCTAACTCCGTGCCAGCAGCCGCGGTAATACGGAGGATGCAAGCGTTATCCGGATTCATTGGGTTTAAAGGGTGCGTAGGCGGTCTGATAAGTCAGTGGTGAAATGCTGCAGCTCAACTGTAGAACTGCCATTGAAACTGTCAGACTTGAGTGCGCCTGAGGTAGGCGGAATGAGTAGTGTAGCGGTGAAATGCTTAGATATTACTCAGAACACCGATTGCGAAGGCAGCTTACTAAAGCGTAACTGACGCTGATGCACGAAAGCGTGGGGAGCGAACAGGATTAGATACCCTGGTAGTCCACGCCGTAAACGATGATAACTCGCTGTTGGCGATACACAGTCAGCGGCCAAGCGAAAGCATTAAGTTATCCACCTGGGGAGTACGATCGCAAGGTTGAAACTCAAAGGAATTGACGGGGGCCCGCACAAGCGGAGGAACATGTGGTTTAATTCGATGATACGCGAGGAACC
>ENA-ORXD01001027-ORXD01001027.1-sediment-metagenome-genome-assembly--contig:-NODE-1027-length-27000-cov-3.397467_pt1 | contig 27000 bp, 25 predicted proteins | sample MGYA00237862_ERZ511471 | MGnify/ENA metagenome assembly ERZ511471 | reverse complement strand
TGGATGAGCGACGTGAAACCAGCGCCATGACAAAGGGTTAGGGCGGACGAAAAACGCGGGACGAGGCGAACCACGGGATGTCCGGTTTTGCTGGCAGGCAGACTACAGTGTATGGTGACGGTTTGTTTTGGCTTTGGCCGCTTGTCAGAGACGTTCTTATGGCGTGCGACCCATTGACAGCAACAATATGTTGTGCTAGGATTTCACCGTTCTACTAACAGTTGTGGGGTGATGGACGTGAGATGTCCTAACTGCGGGCGCGAGAAATCTCGCGTTGTGGACTCACGCGAAGTGGGTGACGGTATAAGGAGGAGGAGGCGATGTCTTGAGTGTAACACTCGTTTCACCACATATGAACGACAGCAACGCCGCAGCTTGTTCGTCATCAAGAAAGACGGCCGGAGGGAAGAGTTCAGCCGCGATAAGTTAGCCACGGGGATTCGCAAAGCATGCGAGAAAAGGCCATTGCCGACAGGCACGATTGACAAGCTCGTAGACAATATAGAGGCTGATCTCTACCGCAAGGGCAAAGCTGAAATAACAAGCCGCTTCATCGGTGACACCGTCATTGACAGCCTTCAGCATCTGGACCACATCGCCTATATTCGCTTTGCCAGCGTATACCTACCGTTGGGAAATCTCAATGCTTTACGTGATGAAATCGACCGCCTACTTGAAAATAAAGGAGAAAATTCATGACCTCAAATTCTGCAAGCCTGCCGCCCAAAAAAATCTTACCTACCGCTGAAATGCCTCAAGGTTTGCCTAAAGTAGAGTTCAGTGAAAACAGCTATCAGGTTTTCATCAAGAGATATGTCCGCAAAGGAGATGACGGGCAGTTAACCGAAACTCCTGAAGAGACTTTTTGGCGGGTTGCATATCATATTGCGGCAGCTGAACAGAAAGAGGAAAGTGAGATCATCGAGACTGCCAAACAGTACTATATGCTTCTGGCAAGCATGAAATTCCTGCCCAACTCCCCCACCTTCACCGGAGCGGGGACTCCCCTGGGTCAGCTGGCAGCCTGTTTTGTACTGCCCATCAGCGATGATATGGGCAAACGGTCTAGCGGTATCTTTCAGACCCTGCGCGATGCAGCGCTCATCCAGCAGACCGGCGGAGGAAATGGTTTTTCCTTTTCTTCCCTGCGCCCCTCCGGCGCACTGGTGAAATCATCCGCCGGTAAAGCCACCGGTCCTATCGGCTTTATGCGCGTTTTTGATCATTCCTTTGGCGAGATTGCACAGGGCGGTACCCGGCGCGGAGCAAACATGGCGGTACTGCGCATCGATCATCCGGATATCGAATCTTTCATTACCTGTAAAACCCGTGAGAACGCCATCACGAATTTCAACATTTCCGTCAGCATCACTGACGCATTCATGCAAGCAGTAGAAGATGATGCCATGTGGGATCTGCGCTTCCCGGATGTCAATCATCCGCTCTACCGCAGTTTTGAAGGAACAATTGAAGATGCCGAAAAAGCGGGCATTCCTATCGTTACGTATAAAACGGTGCGCGCGCGCGACCTGTTCGACCTGATCGTGTTCCAGGCACACCACAACGGGGAACCCGGCATGCTTTTCGTTGATTCGGCAAACCGCTCCAATCCCGTTCCCAGTCTCTACAGCCTGGAAGCGACCAATCCCTGCGGCGAGCAGTGGCTTGGACCTTATGAAAACTGCTGCCTTGGTTCGATAAACCTTTCCAAACACTTTACGGAAGACGGTAATGTTGATTGGGATGCCATTCGCAGCAGCGTCAAACTGGCTGTGCGTTTTCTGGATGATGTGGTGGATGCAAATAAATATGTACCAGCCGTTCCCCAGCTGCGCGAACATGCGCTGCGTGCCCGCCGGATTGGGCTGGGGTTCATGGGTCTGGCTGACCTCATGTACATTTGCGGTATCCGCTATGGATCAGAAGAAGGGCAGGAATTTGCTTCGCAGATCATAGAATTTATCCGCTACCATGCCATGTTAACCAGCGTCGAACTGGCAGAAGAATTCTTCCCCTTCCCCGCTATTAAAGACAGCATTTTTAACCCCGATCAGATCACCTGGCAGGCTCCTCAAGCGCATATCGACTACACGCATGATTGGGGACGCCCTGAAATTGATTGGAACCTGGTTGTAGATGGAATTCACCAGCACGGCATTCGGAATGCAGCGCTCACCACCATCGCCCCCACCGGCACCATCTCCACCGTAGCCGGCTGTGAGGGTTACGGCTGTGAACCTGTTTTTGCGCTGGCATATGTCCGCCATGTGGATGACGGGGGGAAAGATCTGCAGCTAACCTACCTGAGCCCCATCCTGCAGGCTGAATTGGATAAATGTGATCTTTCAGAGGAAGATCGAGAAGCAATTGTAAAAGAAATCCTTGAAAAGGGCTCCTGCCAGGATATTGACCTGCTGCCCGAAACCATCCGCGACGTTTTTGTGGTCTCTCAGGATATCAGCGGAGAAGAACACGTGCGCATGCAGGCAGTGCTCCAGGCTTTTGTTGACAACAGCATTTCCAAGACCATCAACTTCCCTGCCGGTGCCAGGGAAGATGAAATTGCGGATGCTTTTTCACTGGCATGGAAAATGAACTGCAAAGGCATCACCGTCTATGTGACCGGATCACGCGAACACGTGGTGCTTGAAACCGCCTCCACCCGCAGTCAACGCCAAAGCTCTGAAGTGCGCGAAATGGTAGAACCCAGCAGCGACCCGTTAACTCCGGTCTGGCTGACCGAGAATGATCTGGAACAGCCCAACCTGTGGAGTGAACCGAAGAAACCGCGCCCGCGCTTCTTAGCCGGCATGACCTACGGCATCAAAACTCCGGTTGGAAAAACCTTTATCACCATCAATGAGAAAGGCTTCAACCAGCCCTTTGAAGTATTCATCAATACCGCCAAGGCGGGTTCTGACGTGGCAGCGGATTCAGAAGCTATGGCGCGCCTGATCTCATATGTTCTGCGTCTCTCTTCGCCGGTTGAACCCAGCCAGCGCCTGCAGGAGATCTGGAGACAGCTAAGCGGACTGGGCGGTGGTAGACCGCTCGGTTTCGGTCCATCCCGCGTACGCTCCCTACCGGATGGCGTGGCACAGGTTCTAGCAGAATACATGGAACAGCGCTCTGAACGCATCGCCCTCGAAGAGCCTATGCGCCTGGATGACCTGCTCAAAGATACCAAGGCACCCAAAGAAGAAGCACCGGAAAAGCCTAAAGAAGACCAGTACGCGCTCAAGATCGGTGATCTATGCCCAGAATGCGGGCAGGCGGCTCTGGTGAATGAGGAGGGCTGCCGCAAGTGCTACGCCTGCGGATACAGCGAGTGTTAAATATAAAACATATGAAATGATAATAAATTGGAATCAATCATATAATCCCGAAGTCATTTTAGACAAAATAGAAAAACGTAGAAAAATCAGTGACAACGGCAAAGTAAGTTTTGAAGGATTTGAGATATCAATCTTTGAAACTATCCTTCATTCAATGTTAATTTTTCCAACAGATTTACCAGAAGTATTAACACGAAATTGGATTTTTAAAACTTTAATTAATATAGGGAAAGAAGGAGAGATTAACAAAACAAGATTCATTGCTGAAATAAATAGAATTTGCAATTCCTTTATCGAAACTCCTATTCAAAAATTTGTTTTACTTACTTCTTTATCAATCGAACCTAATATACCAAGAAAGATTTTCCATTTAGGATCCGAAACAATAATTCTAGATGCTAAAATTCCGAAAAGATTTATTAATGAGGCTCAAAATTTTTATGAAAATATTAAATCAAGAATTGGTTTCACGATTCCGAATAATTATTTTTTTGTACGAATAACAACTCACGGAAGATCGATTCATGAAGCAGCTCAAAATGCTCTTGATTCATTAGATCTTTTTAGAAGCATTTTTAATTACTACGAAAATTTACATTCACAATTTAGAATTACTTTTAATGGAAGACGTGAGCCTGTAAACAAAATCCTGTTAGGTCCAATCCATACCATACACGATACTCAAGGAAACCTATTATCGAAAGACACTTTTTGGTTTGAAGAAAATTTTAGAGAAAAAGCATCATTATTTGATTTGAATAAAAAATTTGATAAATCGCTTGAATTTTATAAACTCTTTAAGAAGAGATTACGAAAACTGAATTATGCTAATGAAATTTCAGAAGCGATGATTAGATATACAAGATCATTAGATGAACAAAATTGGTACAACTCATATTTAAATCTATGGGGAGTTCTTGAGTTTTTAACAAATCCAAATAAATGGGAAAATAAAGATACCATCAAACGAACATTATTCGTTTATAAAGATAATGAATACCATCGTCAAGTTTTAACTCATTTACGTGATTACAGAAATAGACTTGTACACTCTAGTCTTGGCAATACCGAAATTGAAAGCTTTTTATATCAATTAAAAAGCATAATTGAAGAAATGATAAATTTTCATATAGGAAATAATTTAAACTTTCAGACTTTTGAAGATGCATGCAATTTTATGGATATGCCAGTGGACAGAGATATCTTATTTAAAAAGAAAAAGAAAATTGAACAAGTTATAAAACTCTTTAAATATTGATAAGTGGAGGAAACATGGCAAAGAAATTGATCCTGGTCGCCGGAAATATCGGGTCAGGAAAGACCTCACTCACGGAACGCATCGGGGAGCAGTTGGGCTGGCGCACCGCCTATGAATCGGTGGTCAACAATCCTTACCTGCCCAATTTCTACAAAGACATGCGCAAATGGGCTTTTCATCTTCAAGTCTACTTCCTCGGGCACCGCGCCAAGCAGCATGAAGAAATGGCTGCCGACCCACGCTCAGCCATCATCGACCGCAGTATCTATGAAGACGCCTTTATTTTCTGCCGCGCGCTCAACCGTATGGGCAACCTGAATGAGCTCGATTACCAGACTTACCTACAGCTTTTCCACCTGGTGGTTGATACCCTCCCCACCCCCGATCTGCTCATCTACCTGCATTGCCCCGGAGCAGCCCTGATGGAGCGTATTCACCAGCGCGGGCGGGATATGGAAAGCGGTATCACCGCCGATTACCTGGCACTGCTCGAATCCTTCTACGAAGATTGGATGCAAACCTTCGACCTCTGTCCGGTTCTTACCATCCATACCGACAACCTCGACTTTGTTCACAAGAAAAAACACCTTGACCTGGTCATCAACCGCATTCAGGATAAACTGGCTGGAAAAGAAGAAATGGTGTTTAACAAGTAAAGTATCGAATTATTCATGCAGAAAAACAGCATTCGAGAAGCCTGGAAGAAATTAGACAGCGGCGGTCGGAGGATGATCATTCGCGAATATCTTTCCCGTGTGGTTATGCTGTTGATGCTCTTCTTCATCTCCGATAACTGGAACTGGTTGGGAGCGTGGATCATGCTTTTCTTCGCGCTGCTTTCGATCATCCTGATCCATCTACTCGTGGTGAGACCCAATCCTGACCTTTACAATGAACGCGGAGCGAAGCACAACAACACCAAAAGATGGGATGCGATCCTGCTCCCTATCTATGGAATAAGCGGCTATATGGTGCTGATCATCGCCAGTTACGATGAACGCTTCCAATGGAGCGCTCTACCGGCGTATTTCATTGGAGTGGGAATAGTATTCATGGTTTTAGCCTGTGTGATCACAACAACCGCCATGTATTCCAATGCCTTTTTTTCATCCACAGTTCGCATCCAATCTGAACGCGGGCAAACTGTTGTCGATCAGGGTCCTTACCGCATCATACGCCATCCGGGATACCTGGGAGGGATCTGCTTCTATATTGGCTGCGGATTTCTGCTCAATTCCACATGGGCATTCATTCCGATTGCATTGACCACTCTCATCCTCTGCATCCGCACCAGATTGGAAGATAATACCCTTCAAAAGGAATTATCCGGTTACAGGGAATACACACAAAAAGTCCATTATCGTCTTTTTCCGGGCATCTGGTAGACAATTCTCAATCAAAAAAAGCCTTTGCCATTCGGCAAACTGCATACGTGACCCAGAGATCCGCATCAGGGTCCTTTCCATCATAACTGGAAGTCCAGGTTCCGGTAGAATTCTGGTTTTCACGAAACCATTCCAATCCTTTACGGATGCGCGGATCACCCAACTTAAAATCCAGCCCAGATAGAGTATGCATGGCTGAGAGCAAATTCGTCCACCAGAAGGGATACTGCAGTTTGAACCAGTATTCCGGCGCCTGCCGGAAAGTGAAGGCATCCTTTTTAAAAAGACGCTCTGCCAGAAATTCTCCGGCTTTCAACATCTCTTTTTTCTTTTTATATTCAGGATGGGCTGCAAAAGCACGCAGCACCATTCCGCTTGCCATGTGGGAAGAAGGCAGTTCTTTCCTGGGCGGAATGGGATCTTTTAGAGCCACTTCATAATAATATGTTTGCTTGAACATATTCAGAGGAACGATCCATCCTCCATCATCCTGCTGCATGGAAAGCAGCCAATCCAGCCCATACAGCACGCGGTTATCATCTCCATAACCTGCCTTGATCAGCAGTTCGAGCAAAGCGCCGGTGTAGTAGGGTGCATATTGATTGCTGAGAATACCGCGGATATCCCCTTCTTCACTCTGACAGGAGAAAACAAAATTCGCTGCCCGTTCCAGGGCGAGATGGCTGCGATCAAAAGCATATTTACCTACCAGCAGGCGCAGCATTTTCCAGGTTTCCACCAGCTCATAGTTCTCCCCTAACTCATCTCCCGGTCGATTTCCTTTGAAACGCCAGCTCCCGTCAGACTGCTGCTTCTGTAATATCTTTAAAACCGGTCCACTCTCCCACACACGACTGATCTGATGCACCTGCTGGTTCAGCAAATCCCGCTCTGTATAAAAGATCAGACCCGCGTTGTGAGCAGATAATAAAACCGGCAGCGGATCAACCCGAAAATAATCTCGCCACATGGGTGCTCCATTTCTCTATATAAAGTATTCTATAATGGATAAGAATGAAATATCAACCGTGATCAGGTACAATCTTCACACTAATCTTTCAACAGGATGAATGCAACTTTTCCAGCGTGGATTCGTATATGGGTATAAATAAAACAACTTTGGAGCCGCACTTGGAAACCAGCTTCGTGGAAGCAGAATGCATACAGCAGGTTCTCGATGGGAACGAGGATGCCTTCACAGACATCGTCGAGCATTTTCAGTCACCTGTTTATAATCTCTGCTATCGTATGTTGGGCACACCACAAGAAGCTGAAGATGCTGCGCAGGAATCCTTCATCAGAGCATATCGCTACATTCACCGTTATGATCGCAGCCGACCGTTTGCCACCTGGCTGCTTTCTATTGCAGCTCATTATTGTATCGACCAACAGCGGAAAAGGCATCTATTTTCGGTCGATCTGGATGAGATTATTGAATTCGGGATCACAGATGATTCCCCCAACCCTGAGAGTGCGGTCGCGAATGACGAAGAAAATGAACTCATTCAAGAAAAACTGGCAGCATTGCCAACAAAGGATAGAATGATTTTGATTTTAAAATACTGGTATGAGTTCTCTGAAGAAGAAATAAGCAGCGCCCTCGATATAACCAAGAGCGCAGTAAAAAGCAGACTGCATAGGGCAAGAAAGCATATGGCAGAGCAGTGGAACTCCGAAGAAGAAGATATTTCCCAGAAAAAAGGGAGGCAGCATGAGCCACAAGCAATATGAAAAATGGATACTAAATGATTCACCTCTGAGCGAAGAAGAAAGGAAGCTGCTTGATGCACATCTGGTAGTTTGCGAAAACTGTCGAAAATTGAAAAAAGGCTGGCAGAACAGCCTGCAGTTGATGCAATCCAGCGAACAGCATAAACCGGCTCCGGGTTTTACTTCTCGCTGGCAGATCAAGATCCAGCAAGAGCATAGGCGGAAAAGGATCGTCAGAAACCGGATCATCCTCTTCAGCAGCGTTCTTTTTATGCTCTTCGCATCAGCAGCTTACATTGTCCTTTCCGGTTCTCTCTCCGCTTTTCTGGCGAATCTCATCACGATCAGCGCGCAGGTCATCCTTTTTATCACCAGAGGACTTTCAGAGCTGACCCTTTTCTTCAATGAAATCCCATCCATCCTTCGCTGGTCTATTGGGATCTTCATGATGGGTGTTGCCAATATGTTCATCATCTTGCTCAGCTATCTGATATGGAAAGCAAGAAGGAACCACAAAGAAGTACAGGGAGCACATATTTATGCGCAAGACTAGAAACATTCTTCTCTTATCCTTTCTGACATTGCTTTTGATCACAGGCTGCACTTCAACCCAGGGCGCTGAGTCGTTCGGCGGGGATGGTACCCTGGTGATCGGAGAAGTGTATACCGTGGAAAGCGGAAAAACACTATATGGTGATGTGGCTGTGGTCGGCTCCAGTTTTGATATCGAAGAAGGCGCAGTTGTCAATGGTGATATCAGCCTCATTGGAAGTACTGCAGAAATTTCAGGCGAAGTTAATGGTGATATTTTCGCCATGGGTGGATCTACAACCCTCTCTTCATCTGCTGTGATCAATGGCGATTTCAATCAGATGTTCCACAACCTGGAACTGGTTCCGGGAGTGAGCGTTTCAGGAGATATCACTACCTATTCCAATCCATTTGCATTTTCCGGTTTATGGACCAGTTTCGGTGCGATCTTCCCCTACCTCACCAATCCGGGGCAGGTGCTGCTGAACAGCCTGATCGGATCAGCAATCTTCTGCTTTATAGCCTGTCTTATCATCTACTTACTGCCCAAACCGGTTCAAAACTGCGTCAATACCATCAAGAACCAGCCGGGGACTGCCTGGGGTGTTGGATTACTGGTTGCTCTGGTGATCCCATTGTTTGCAGTGATTCTAGCCATTACGATCTGTCTTTCTCCTATTGCATTGGTTCTGCTGGTAGCGTTTCTGGCTGCAATCATATATGGATGGATCGCACTGGCATTTATCATCGGCGAGAAATTCAATGACTGGCTGTACTTGAAGATGTCCGTTATTCTAAAAACTCTGGTCGGTGCCCTGCTGCTCTCTATTGTTATCAGTCTTTTCAATCTGATCCCGTGTTTCGGGATTCCCATTTCCATGATTGTTGGATGCTACGGATTGGGCGGCGTGATCATCAGCCGTTTTGGGAAAATGGAAGATAAGGGAAATAAAAAAGAACCTGCACCGTCACATCCCGAATCGAACAAACCCGCCACTGAAGCAAAGAAATCCAAAGAATCGAAATAAACGATTTTCCTGTTTCATCTGATCAAAAAGAAGCTGAATAATAGATCAGCTTCTTTTTGATATTCGGGATTAAATAGTTATAATTCCATCATCGAAACCATGTGAGGTATTTATGAAACAGGTTCTACAGTATATGAATACGGGAGAGACCAAAATTGTAGAGGTTCCCGTTCCCCAGGTGCAAAAAAAGACCGCCCTGGTGAGAACGGCTGCTTCTCTGGTGTCTGCCGGTACCGAACGATCTCTGGTGGAATTCGCCGAAAAGAATCTGGTTCAAAAAGCCTCTTCGCGTCCTGACCTGGTGAAACAGGTTATGAGCAAGGCAAAACGGGAAGGTATTCTTACCACTCTCGATTCTGCTTTCAACCGGCTTGACCAACCCATGGTGCTCGGCTATTCCTCTGCGGGCACGATCGTCGAAATTGGGGAAGGCTTGGAAGGTTTTCAGGTTGGAGATCGGGTGGTATGCGCAGGTGGAAATCACGCAGTGCATGCCGAATATGCCATCGTCCCGCAAAACCTGCTGGCACACCTGCCTGATGATATTCCTTTTGAATCTGCCTGCTTTGCGACACTGGGTGCCATTGCTTTGAACGGCATTCGCCTGGCACATCCTGAGATCGGAAGCCGGGTTGCAGTGATCGGCATGGGTTTGCTGGGGCTGCTGACAGCCCGTCTGGTTGAAGCCAACGGCTGTCTGGTCACGGGGGTCGATACCGATCCCGACAGAATTCGATTTGCAAAGAAGATCGGTATTTCCGCTTTCAGCCGCGATTCGATCCCCACTAAAACAGCTTCCCTGACCAATGGACGCGGATTTGATGTGGTGCTGATTTGCGCAGCCACCAGCAGTGATGATACGGTTCAGCTGGCTGGTGAAATTGCGCGCGATCGCGGGCACGTTATCTCTCTGGGAGTGGTTGGTTTGAACATTCCCCGCAAACCCTATTACGAAAAAGAGCTCTTTTTTCAGGTATCGCGTTCCTCCGGTCCCGGACGATATGATCCGCAGTATGAGGAAGAAGGACACGATTACCCGCCGGGTTATGTACGCTGGACGGAAGGAAGAAATCTGGAAGCGTTTGTGACCCTGCTTGAATCCGGAAAGCTGCAGGTTGCCGATCTGATCACCCATCAGTTTGAAATAGCAAATGCCGTTCAGGCATATGAACTCATTACCGGAAAACTGAAAGAACCTTACGTGGGAATCGTGCTCACCTACCCGCAGACCGGGAAAAAGGCTGCAGCCCGTATTTCTGTTCAAAATAGACCGATCAATTCTAAAGAAGCCAATGTAGGTGTGATCGGTGCCGGCAACTACGCCAAAGCCACCTTCTTACCGGCTATGCGCAAGAACAAGGATACCAATTTCATCGGCATCGCTTCCATCAATGGGGTTAACGCACAGCATGCCGCCTCCAAGTTCGGTTTTGCCTACGCAACTTCTTCTGCACAAGAAATTTTCAAAGATAAAAACATCAACAGCGTGGTTATCATGACCCGTCACGATGAACACACAAAGCTGGTTCTTCAAGCTCTAAAGAATGGAAAGCATGTCTACTGTGAAAAACCGCTGGCTCTCGATCTTGAATCGCTGGCTGAGATCGAAAGCGCCCTCGGCAAACCAAAAACTCCCATCCTGACCGTGGGATTCAACCGCCGCTTCGCTCCGCTTGCAGTTCATCTGCAGGAGTTCTTTGCGAACCGCTCCGAATCGCTCTATGCGCATTACACCGTGAACGCGGGTTTTCTGCCTTCCAATCACTGGCTGCATGATGCCGTACAGGGCGGCGGTAGGATCATAGGAGAAGGCTGTCATTTCATCGATTTTCTGACCTGGCTTACCGGGCTGCTTCCCTCCGCTGTTGAAGCGATCGCTCTGCCCGACCTCGGAAAATATCACCAGGATAATATGCAAATTACCCTGGAATTCGGTGATGGATCGATCGGCAGCATTGCTTATCTGGCAAACGGAGATAAAAGCTTCCCGAAAGAACGGGTCGAGGTCTTCTGCGCCGGGAAAGTGGCAGTTCTGGATGACTACCGCAGGCTGGAATTGATCTCCGGTGGCAGAAAAAAGACCTACCGCTCAGCATTCCGCCAGGATAAGGGACATCAGGCTGCCTGGACAGTATTTGTAAACGCCATACAAAACGGCACAGAAGCTCCCATTCCGTATTCGCAGCTCATTGCAGTTAGTAAAACTGCCATCCTGGCAGGGAAAGCCGCAGCAGAAAAAACCAGGATCGAAATAGAAAAATAAAATGCAGAAACCCGGTCGGTTGAAAGTACTGCTGGAAACATCCTCCCTTCTGGGGTGGAAGTCTGTTTCAAACTATTCTCTTTACAAAATCGGACTTTCTTCCGGGTACTTTAAAAGCCATCCAAAACCGGAAAATAAAGCTGCTCTACAGGCAGCTCTTTCAGGCTCTAAGAAAACAATCCTGCCAGTTATTCCGCGAGAGGAAATAGAGAAAAGCATCGGCAGCGGAACCGTGCGGCTCATACGGGCTGCAGACGACTTGATCGATGGGAAGACCATCCTTTTTGAAGGGCTGCCTGCCCAACTTGACCTTGCGCCCCATACACCCCTGCTCCACTGGAGCGAAATAGAACGTGGAAAATATCATCTTGAGGAAGATATCAAACTCATCTGGGAGCCGGCACGTTTTTCATGGGCGTTCACCCTTGCCAGAGCTTTTCATTTGAGCGGAGATGCCCGCTATGTGGATGCTTTCCAGAAATATCTGGATGCTTTCAACATGCAAAATCCTGCATATCTGGGGGCAAACTGGACCTCAGGGCAGGAAGCAGCACTGCGCATCATCGCCTTGAGCTTCGCCCATCACATCTTTTCGCAATCCTCATCCGTTACCAATAGACTGCTTCTGGATGTGCGTGTGGCTATCGCAGAAAATGCTGCCCGCATTCCCCCCACCCTGTGCTATGCACGTTCACAGCGCAACAACCATCTCATCAGCGAGGCGGTGGGATTATATACCGCGGGGCTGCTGCTCGAAGGGTGCGCTCCTGCAAGAAAGTGGAAGCCAATCGGATGGAAGCTGTTCAATGAGGCAATTCTCGACCAGATCGCCGCTGATGGAACCTACATTCAGCACAGCGCCAACTATCACCGCCTGATGCTGGATGAAGCCATCTGGATGACAGCCCTCGCCGAATATGCCGGAGAAGCGCTGCCCGATGCTGTCCATCAAAAACTGGCGGTTTCTACCGAATACCTGTACGCCATACTTGATCCCGATTCGGGTCAGGCGCCCAACCTTGGGCATCAGGACGGTTCGAATGTACTGCCTCTGGCGGAGGCAGACCATCTGGATTACCGCTCCACCCTGCAGGCAGCCGGTAGAGCATTCTTGAAGAAAGATCTTTTCCCAGCAGGTACCTGGGATGAAAAATCAGCCTGGCTGGGAATTAAAACACAGGGGAAAGAGGCACATCCTGCGATAGATCCGCTGCGGGTAGGCAGCAACAAAGATTGGGCAAGCATGCGCGTTGTTCAGTTCCACACGCGCCCTGCGCACGCCGATCAACTGCATGTGGAGATCTGGCACAACAGCCAGAACCTGGCGTTGGACGCCGGCACATACCGGTATAACGCTCCCGACCCCTGGCGCAACGCGCTGCGCACAACGCGCGTTCATAATACCCTCAGCGTGGATGGATTGGATCAAATGCTGCCTACCAGCCGTTTCATGTGGCTGGACTGGGCAAATGCGCAGGTACTCTCTTCGGATGCAAATGCCATCTGCGCACAGCACGATGGCTATCAGAAAATTGGGATAACCCACCGGCGAACCCTGCGATCGATAGAAAACGGCTGGGAGATCGAAGATAAAGCGCTTTTCTCCGACAGGCACAGGCACCACATCACCCTGCACTGGCTTTTACCTGACCTTCCTTTTACCCTTAACACTGATAACATCTATTTTTCAGAGCCGGAATTCTCCCTGCGGTTCAGCAATGATCACAACCTTCCAGCCACCCTGCAGATCATTCGCGCGGGCGCATTTATATACGGTCAATCCAATATGGATGCCACCATCTACGGCTGGTTTTCTCCTACCTATGCCGTAAAGCAGGCGGCACTTTCTATCCTTTATACCTTAGAAGCTGAACGGTCGCTTACCTTCCTCACAGAGTGGAATTTTTCCAAGAAAAAATCCAGAACAGTGTAAAATCGAGATATGCATATTCTGCTCATTCATCAAGCTTTTGCGGCGATCGACGAACCCGGAGGCACCCGCCATCACGAAATGGCGCGCGCGCTGGCACAGCAGGGGCATCAGGTCACCATCATTGCCAGCCCCATCAGCTATCTGACCGGTAAGACCAGCGCTGAACAGAAAAAAGTGGTGCGTGAAGAAAACGTCACCATCTACCGCACCTATACCTATCCTGCACTGCACCGCAGTTTCTTTCACCGCATCATCAGTTTTATTTCTTTTATGAATTCTTCCTTCTTCAGAGCATTGAAGGTGCATAAAGTAGACCTGGTTTGGGGCACTTCTCCCCCGATCTTTCAGGGGATCACTGCCTGGCTGGTAGCCCGTCTGAAAGGCTTACCCTTCGTTTTTGAGGTGCGCGACCTGTGGCCAGCCTTTGCAGAAGCAGTAGGTGTCCTTCACAATAATTTTCTCATCGGATTATCGCGCTGGCTGGAAAAATTCCTTTACCGACACGCCGATACACTCATCGTCAATTCTCCCGGTTATATCGAACATGTCCGCCAGCGTGGAGCGAATAATATATTTCTGGTGCCCAACGGTGTGGATACAGCCATGTTCCCACCAGATGAAGATGGAACTGCTTTTCGCACCAGCCATCAGTGGCAGAAGAAATTTTTAGTTTTCTATACAGGCGCGCACGGCATGTCCAATGACCTGTCCATTATCATCAAGGCTGCAGAGCAGTTGAAAGATGAAAAAGACATTCATTTTGTCTTTATCGGCGCCGGGAAAGAAAAAGCCAATCTGATAGAAATGGTACATCAAAAAAATCTGGAAAATATCTCCTTCCTCCCTCCCATTGAAAAGAAGGAGATCGGTCACGCTCTGGCTGCGGCAGATTGCTGCATCGCCATTCTAAAACCCATCGAGCTGTACAAAACCACCTACCCTAATAAGGTTTTTGATTACATGGCAGCCGCCAAAGCTATTGTGCTGGTGATCGATGGGGTCATCCGCAAGGTGGTAGAAGATGCCGACTGCGGTATTTTCGCCCAGCCCGGAGATGCACAAGCCGTAGCGCAAGCAGTTCTCACCCTGCATGCTTCTCCTCCAAAATGCAAAGAAATGGGACTTCGTGGTAGAGTATATGTAGAACAGCATTTCAACCGGCAAAAAACCGCCGCACAGCTTTTAGAAGTATTTCAAAAGGTAGTAGAAAAAAATGTCTGAAAAGATACTGATTGTCGAAGACGACCTCACCCTGCAAGAAACACTGGTATACAACCTCAGCCATCAAGGCTATACGGTTGTAACTGCATCAGACGGAAACAGTGCGGTTGAAAAAGCGCGGACAGAAAAACCGGACCTCATTCTGCTGGATATCATGCTTCCCGGCATGGACGGATTTGAAGTATGCCGTGTTGTGCGAAAAGAATTAATAACCCCGATACTCATGCTGACCGCTCGAGATGATGAAATAGACCGCGTGGTAGGTCTGGAAGTGGGCGCGGATGATTACCTCACCAAACCTTTCAGCATGCGGGAATTGATCGCAAGGGTAAAAGCACTGCTGCGCCGCTCTCGTCTTATCCAGGAAAGCAGTTCATCAAAACGCACGGAAAAGAAAAGCTACACCTACGATAATCTCAACATCGATCAAGAACGGCGAGAGGTAAAAATCAACGATGCGATATTGGAATTGAAACCCAAAGAATATGATCTGCTGATCTACTTCGCTGAAAACAAAGGGCATGTTCTCAGCCGTGAGCAGATACTGGAAGATGTTTGGGGTTGGGATTATTTTGGCGACAGCCGCACGGTAGATGTGCATGTACGCTGGCTGCGAGAAAAAATCGAAGGCGATCCTGCGAATCCTCAGCGTATCATCACAGTACGCAGCGCAGGATATCGTTTTGATGGTTAGCAGCCATGTCTCAGTTTTTCTGGCTGTTATACAGCAGTTTTATCTTCCTCACAGCACTGACCATAATCATTTTTAATTCTTCTCTTTTTTCAAATTTTTCCTTTTCTAATTTTCTGCAGAGTACTTACCCACAGATCGTCCTCATTTTGATACTTGAAGCTGTTTTGGCGTTGTTCATCAGCTGGCTGAGTCAGCGACCACTTAAAAAGATCCGCGACTATTTACAGGCAGAAGACAATACAAAACCGGATATCGAAAAATTCATCAACCGCTCGGATGAGGTCGGCTCTCTGGCAAACACAGTGATCAAGATAACCTCCCAATCAGAGCAGATGATCGCCGACCTGATCTCACAGCAGCGCTACCTGGCAAGCATTCTGGAAAACCTGAATGACGGTATCTGCATCGTGGATAAGAACGGCATTGTCCGCATCCTCAATCAAGCTACCAAACGCATGTTTGATATTCCTGAAAATGCCGTAAGCGGGCAATCGCTGATCGAAACCATCCGCCACCATCGCGTTCAGGAATTATGGCAGGCATGCCAGGAAAAAGGCATTCAGCAAACCATGCAGATCGAAACCACGCTGGAAAGGAACTACCTGCAGTGCATCGCTGCACCCTTGAAACCGCAGGAAGAAGGCAATATTCTGATCCTCTTTCAGGATGTCACACGACTCCATCAGCTTGAGATCGTCCGGCGTGATTTTGTCAGCAATGTATCGCATGAACTGCGAACTCCGCTTACTTCTTTGAAACTTATTACCGAAACCCTGAGTGATGGCGCGATGGATGATCTGCCCGCCCAAAAGCGTTTTTTGGGGCAAATGGAAAAAGAAATAGATAACCTGACACAACTGGTGCAGGAGCTGCTGGAATTATCGCGCATCGAATCCGGTCTTGTCCCGCTGCAGAAGAAGAACGTCGCACCCTGTATATTCTTAGAAAGCGCTGCCAACCGTATGCAGGTTCAAGCTGAAAGAGCCGGTCTGGAATTTACATGGGACTGTTCTGCCGCGCTGCCCATTATTCTCATCGATGAAGCAAGATTGGAACAGGTCCTGATCAACCTCATCCACAACGCCATCAAGTTCACCCCTCCAGGCGGGAAAATCCACGTTTCGGCAGAACAAAAAGAGGATGCAATCATCTTTGCGGTGCAAGATAGCGGTGTTGGGATCCCAGCCAGGGATATTGAGCGTATCTTCGAACGTTTTTATAAAACAGATCGCTCCCGTTCAAAAAGCGGTACCGGGCTGGGACTGTCCATTGCTCTCCATCTCGTTCAGGCGCACCAGGGCAAATTATGGGTGGAAAGCACTGTCAATAAAGGCAGCACCTTTTATTTCTCAATTCCCACCGCAAAATAGAAATCCCAATCTTTAACCAGTTCTTAACCTTTCTCTCACTTCTTGTTAAAAGCCATTGAGTATCATCCAATTCATAAACTAAACAAGGAGAAAAGAAAGAATGTCGCGTAAGTTATTTATTTTGTTAAGTATCATGATCGTAAGTGCCCTTCTGTTAGGCGCATGCAGTACAACTGCCGCTGAACCAACTGCCGCCCCCGCAGAAGAAGCCGCAGCAGAAGAACCCGCCGCGGAAGAAGCTGCTCCTGCTGAAGCACTGTCTGGTCAAATCCAGATGGCAGGTTCCACCACTGTACAGCCGCTCGCCGAAACTCTGGCTGAAACCTTCATGGATGCCAATCCTGATGTCGTGATCGAGATCCAGGGTGGTGGTTCAAGCGTTGGTGTCACATCCGCCGGAGATGGCACTGTTGATATTGGTGCCGCATCCCGCGAGATCAAATCCAGTGAAATGGAAACCTACCCGGACCTCAACGTTACCACTATTGCCTATGACGGTATTGCCATCGTTGTAAATCCTGATGTTGATATCGCCACACTCTCCGTCGAACAGGTTCGCGGTATCTTCTCAGGCGAGATCACAAACTTCTCCGAAGTTGGTGGTCCTGATGCAGAGATCGTTGTCGTATCTCGTGAAGAAGGCTCCGGCACCCGTGCAGCATTTGAAGAACTGGTTATGGTCTACAAAGATGAAAACGGCGAATCCGTTGAGACAACCATTACCGAATCCGCTCTCTTACAGCAATCGAACGGTCAGGTTTCAACCATCGTCTCCACCACACCCAACACCATCGGTTTCCTTTCTTTCGGTTACTTAAGCGATGCAGTGAAAGGCGTATCCATCGACAACGTTGAACCCACCGTAGATAACGTCAAGAACGGCAGCTACGGCATCTTCCGTCCCCTGAACCTGCTCACCAATGGTGAGCCACAGGGTCTTGTCAAAGCATTCATCGACTTCATCCTCTCAGATGCCGGACAGGAAATCGTAGCAGAAGACTACATCACCGTACAATAACCGTAAACATGCAATAAAGAAATGGGGCGCATTGGTATGCGCCCCATTTTCTCACTTATTTTTAATCGGACCATTATGAAAACTACACAGAAAATTCAACAAAAATTGAAAAACAATTTTTTATTTCCAAAATTTCTGGCATTATTTTCATTATTCATATCTGCTGTTTTTCTGGTAATCGGATTTTTATCTTTCTTCTCTATCATCGATCTATCAATTAATAAGCTGTTAGCGCTGATCACAAGTGTTATTTTATCTGCTGCATTCTTCTTCCTCGCAAAAGGATTCTATACTTTGCAGAACTGGGCAAGAACCACCTTATTGTCCATTCTTCTCCTGGTCATTCTTGTCCTGCTCGTAAAGATCATTTTCGAATTTTCGAGCATCGTTTTTGCAGGGAAGCAGGTTTTATCGATCGGTGAAATTCTAAAATACATCGGAGAATATTTCCTGAGAACAATCCTGTATATAAGTATTCCGGGAATTCTCTTTTATTTCCTTTATGAATGTGATGAGGTCTTTTCAGAAACTCCCAAACAGCGCCATATGTTTGACTATACGGTCAAAAACTTTTTACTGGGCACCGCACTCAGCTCTATTCTCATTGTCATATTCATATTCATCTTTACTTTTCAAGAATCGGAATTAGCCATCTCTGAAATCGGGTTAAATGAACTCCTAACAGGCACGATCTGGCGCCCCGGGGCTATCATCGGCACGGGTGAATCACATTTTGGATTGGTTCCGATGATCATCGGCTCCATTTACAGCACCATTGGCGCCATTATCATAGGGATCCCGCTTTCATTTGGTACAGCGATCTTACTGGCTGAAATTGCCCCCCACTCTATCCGCACGATATTCCGAACTGCCATCGAACTCTTATCAGGTATTCCTTCAGTTGTGTACGGGTTATTTGGCATGGTCGTGATCGCTCCTTTGATCCGTATGATCCCTATTGAGGGAAACACCACAGGATTCGGCATCCTCAACGCATCCATCATCCTGTCCATTATGATCCTTCCTACAGTAACAAACATCACCGAAGATGCCATCCGGGCTGTTCCACAAAGTTATCGCGAAGCATCATACGCGCTGGGTGCCACTCACTGGCAGACCATCAAAGATGTGGTGCTTCCCGCGGCAAATTCCGGCATCATCGCTGCGGTAATTCTGGGCATCAGCAGAGCGCTGGGAGAAACCATGGCACTGATCATGGTCATTGGAAACTCGATCGCGATTCCCTCGCCGATCAATGACAACCCCCTTTCGATCATTTTTTCCACCGCACGAACCCTCACGGGGAATATTGCCGTGGAGATCAACTATGCTTCCGGAGCGCATCGATCTGCCCTTTTCTTCACGGGTGTGCTGCTGTTCCTTTTCCTGCTGATCATTAACCGACTGGCAAACCATATCATGAAAGAGAAAAAGACATCATGAATAATTCTCTAACCAAACAGCAAAGAATGGCTGCTGCCAGAGATAAGATCAACCATAAGCCGAACATCCGCAAGCGCCGGCTGATTCAGAGCCTCGCCTTCACCTTCTTATGGATCATGGGTTTTACTGCCATCGCTGTCCTGATATGGATCGTTGGTTATGTATTTGTCAAAGGATTCCCCGCCATTAACATGGAATTTCTTACCACCCGCCCGGCGGGTGGCTTTGATGGAGAAGGAGGGATTTCTACCACCATTGTAACCACCGTCTATCTGGTTATTTTCACGCTTGCCATTGCGGCTCCTCTGGGAATTGGTGCAGCAATATATTTCGTGGAATATGCCAACGAAGGGCAAGCGCGCAATAAAATTGTCCGCTGGCTGATCAAAGCTGCACGCACAGGGGTAGAAATTCTCGCCGGTGTGCCGTCCATCATCTTCGGCTTGTTTGGATTTGCCATTTTTGTTTCTTACCTGAAGCTTGGTTTCTCCCTGCTTTCTGCCGGATTGAGCGGAGCCTGCCTGGTGCTGCCCGTCATCATCCGCACCACAGAGGAGGCACTGCTGGCGGTTCCCGAATCTTATCGTGAAGGCTCGCTGGGGCTGGGAGCCACAAAATGGCAAACCGTTACCGGGGTTGTTCTGCCGGCTGCTATTCCGGGAATTGTTACCGGAATTGTATTGAGTGTTGGTAGAATCATATCTGAGACAGCCATTTTTTGGGTTACACTTGGTGGAAGCTACCGTCTTCCACAAAACCTTATGTCGTCAGGGAGAACACTGGCACTGCACGTTTACATGCTGGCTACCGAAACCAGGGCGTTTGACAAAGCCATGGGAACATCAGCCATCTTGATCATTATCATCATAATATTAAACCTTGCAATCAATCTCTCATCAAAATATTTTCAGAAACGATTGAGTGGAAAGTAGGAAGAATGCCGTCATTACTATCAAAAGAAAATCTAAAAATCACCGCACAGAAATTTAACCTATTTTATGGAGATTTTCAGGCTCTCAAAGATATCAATGTAGATATTCCCGAAAATGCCATCACCTCGATCATCGGACCGTCCGGCTGCGGGAAAAGCACCTTTCTGCGATCCATCAATCGAATGAATGAATTGATCCCCAGTGTAAAAACAGATGGGGGCATCTACCTCGATGATGAAGACATCTACACACAGGACGTTGTAGAACTTCGGAAAAGGGTCGGGATGGTCTTTCAGAGACCCAATCCATTCCCCAAGTCTATTTTTGATAATGTTGCCTATGGACCCCGCGCACATGGTTTGAAAAACAAAGCGGTTCTTGAAGAGATCGTAGAAAAAAGCCTTACCGATTCTGCCCTCTGGGATGAAGTAAAAGACAATTTGAACAAATCAGGATTGGCGCTGTCCGGCGGTCAGCAGCAGCGGCTGTGCATCGCACGTGCGCTGGCAGTAGAACCGGAAGTCATCCTGATGGATGAACCTGCTTCCGCATTGGATCCAATTGCTACTCTGAAAATTGAAGAGTTGATCCAAAATTTGAAAAAAGAATATACAATTGTCATAGTCACACACAATATGCAGCAAGCTGCCCGTGCTTCTGACTACACTATGGTGTTTAACATGCACCCTGATCGGTCTGGCTATATCATCGAATACGGAAAAACCAGTCAGATCTTTACCAATCCACAAGAGAAAATCACCGAAGATTACATCTCCGGTCGATTTGGATAGAAACCATAGAGGTGAATATAATGCCGCGTGAAACTCTGGACACAAAATTAACACAGATAAAGAATGAGATCTATCTTCTTGGAAGTATGGTTGAGCAGGCTGTTCTGGATGCAACCAATACCCTGAAAACCCGAAACCTTGACGAAGCAAGACGTATTTACGAAGAAGACTCCGTTATCAATGAAAAGCGGTTTGCGCTGGAAAATGCCATTATCATCCTGCTGGCAACGCAGCAGCCATTCGCCAGAGATCTGCGCCTGCTGGCTGCTATGCTGCTGGTAGTAAATGAATTGGAGAGAATGGCAGATTACGCTAAAGGCATTGCCAAGATCACCATTAAACTCGGCAGTTCAGATATCGATATTCCCGTACGTGACTTTCACAAAATGGCAGAACAGAGTGTCAGCATGCTGCACCGCAGTTTAAGCGCGTTCATCGAACAAAATCCCAATCAAGCTGCAGCAATTCCACAGGAAGATGATATTGTGGATGAGATGTACACCAAGATTTACCGCAACACGATCCAGTATGCCATTGCCAATCCAACACAAATGGATGAAGCCAATGACATTCTATGGATAGCCCACAACCTGGAACGCTTTGCAGATCGGGTCACGAATATTTGCGAACGAACCATCTTCATCACAACCGGGGAATTAATGGAAATGAGCACCAATGATGATGAGGAAGACCTATCCGAAAAATAACTCTTCCCTCCGATATAACCAGGAAGGATGATTCTCTCATTATTCACTGATTTTAATTCTATCCAGTATCTAATTCTGGAATACGCCAATATTTTTTCATAGCAATTCCCGGGATAAGAATATACAATAATATAAAAAATAGCTCTAGAAATGGAAATGGAATGTTAAAACCGAATACAACCGATGGAAAATTGATCATTGTAGAAGGTATTGACGGAAGTGGAAAATCCACTCAGATCGATCTGATCTACAAATGGCTCCAGGATAAAGGTAAATCTGTTTATTTCAGCGAATGGAATTCTTCTCCACTGGTAAAAAGCACCACAAGACTGGGAAAGAAAGAGCGCTTATTTACACCTACTACATTCAGTTTGATCCAGGCGACCGATTTTGCAGACCGCTGGGAAAATCATCTCTATCCTTTATTAAAAGCGGGCGTCATTGTCATCGCAGACCGGTATGCCTTTACAGCCTTTGCCAGAGATGTAGCACGGAAAGTAGATCCCAAATGGGTGCGCAACCTTTATTCTTTTGCCGTCCAACCCGACCTGGCGTTGTATTTCAGGGTAGACATTGATACAGCAGTAGAACGCATCCTCACATCAAGAGCAAAGATCAAATATTATGAAGCAGGGATGGATCTGAAGCTTTCAAGTAGCAAAGCGGAAAGTTTCAAGCTCTTCCAGGGAAAAGTTCTGGATGAATATGAAAAGATGATCAAGGAATTTAATTTCGAGGTTATCGACGCAAAAAAACCTGTTGAAAATCAGCAAAAAGAGATCCGTAGACTGGTGGACTCCGTCCTGCGAGGATGGCAGGGGCTTCCCAATCCAACCTTATCGGCAAAAAGATATGAAAGAAAATTACGTCAAGCGAAAGCCGTACAGGAGAAGTAAATTATGACAAAAATGAAATTTTACGGCAGCGGCTTTCCCTATATGCCCAAAGAAACATTAAAGGGTAAATTGATCGTCCTGGAGGGAACTGACGGCGTTGGGCGCTCAACACAGGTAGCCATGGTGAAAAAATGGCTCGAAAAAAACAGCTTCGCAGTATCTAATACCGGATTACGCCGCTCTCCTCTCACACAGCCTGGATTGGATAGGGCAAAAAAAGGCAACACGCTGACGCCCACCACGCTCAGCCTTTTCTATGCAACCGATTTTGCAGACCGGCTTGAGAATCAGATCATCCCCGCTCTTCGCGCAGGTTTTCATGTGCTTTCCGATCGCTATTTCTACTCGATCATGGCTCGCGATGTTGTCCGCGGGTTGAATCCACAATGGACCAGAGATCTGTATGGGTTTGCCCTGGTTCCAGACATCGTGATCTACCTAAAAGCGGATATCCCCTCACTGGTAACAAGGATCGTGCACGGGCGCGGCTTCAATTTTTGGGAATCCGGAATGGATATTATCAAAGAGCAGGATCTCTTTGATAGTTTTGTACAATATCAGAAATGTATGATCGATCAATTCGACAGGATGGCTGAAGAATACAAATTCAAGGTGGTCGATGCAAATCGCTCTGTGAAAGTTATTTTTGAAGATGTAAAGTCTCTGGTTGAAGAACTGATCACCCCAAACGAGGAAGCAAAGAAGAAAAAATAAAGGACTCTCTATGAAGGGAACCAAGGATATCCGAATTCAGAAATATGCTTCCGCCAATATCCTTGCTAATACTCAAAACATTCTAACGCTTCTTGAAAAAATACAAAGCCGTCGCGACGATATGGAAGATATTCACGATCTCCGGGTAGCTTCACGGCGTATTCGCACCACATTGACCATATTTACTGATTTTTTCCCTAAACAAAAAGGGAAAGCCTGGCATAATACGGTTCGCTCGATCACCCGAAAATTTGGGAAAACCAGAGACCTGGATGTCCAGATTGAGTTTCTCGAAAAACTGCTTTCAACGATTGCCGATCGGCGCACCCGGGCTGGTATTTTGCGTGTTCGCCTGCGCTTAACTCAAAAGAGAAAAAAGATTGATCAGAAGGTGGAAAAACGCACAGACAGCTTTCTCAATGATAAAAACCTGTTTGCCATGCAAAGCACCTTGCAGGAAATTCATCAAACAGAGAGTGAAGAAGAGTATCCCCCGGAACTATATCAACTGGCATTTTCTACCATTAATACCGCGCTTGATCGGTTCTTATATTTTGAATTGTTCCTCCACCATCCCGAAAAAATCCATGAACTGCATTTAATGCGCATTGCAGCGAAAAATCTGCGCTATACCCTCGAAGTCTTTTTGCCGCTTTATCATGGGAAAATGGATGGCTATCTTGATACCATGAAAACTATTCAACAAAAATTAGGGTCGATCCATGACTGTGACGTATGGATCGCTTTTCTTCCAGAGTTCATTCAGTCAGAAGAAAAGAGGATCAGAAAATATTACGATCGCTTATCGCCAGTTCAGCGTCTATTACCCGGTTTCGAATTTATCCAGCAAAACCGTCAAACAGAACGAAACAGGATCTACAATGATTTTCAAAAAAAATGGCAGCAGTGGAAATCTGCGGAAATATGGCTGAACTTGCGAGAATTGATCTTACAAGCTACAATACCCTGCACACAAACAATTCAGAACTCCAATACAATTTCAGGGGGAAATGATACGAAAGATGTTATATCGAAATAAAAAAGAATCTCATCCAATTCAAACTATTGCATTGATCAGTGATATCCATGCAAATTTACCCGCATTGGAAGCAGTGTACGAACATGCGACCAGACATGGAGCACAGTTATTTCTAAATGCAGGAGATAGTATAGGGTATGGACCTTTTCCAAATGAGTGTCTGGATTTCATCCGGTTGAGAAAGATAGTCAGTGTAAAAGGGGATTACGATCAAAAAGTACTCGAGTTTCCCAAGAAAAAGAATATTTTCATCCAGAAAAAAATGGCATTAAAAGTCCTGGCGTTCCAGTGGGCATACGAGCAGCTATCAGTGAGAAATTTTCAATATCTATCAGACCTGCCCCAGCATACGACTCTTGAACTGGAGGAGAAAAAGATTCACCTGACCCACGGCTCGCTGCTCAATACAAAAACCCATCTCGGTCCGCGAACTTCACGGAAAGATCTGCTGAATAATCAAAAGCTCGCTCAGAGCGATTTTCTGGTTATCGGAAACACCCATATCTACTGGAAAACGAAAGTCGAGGATACAACCTTCATCAATCCCGGCAGCGTGGGCAGACAGGACGATCGCGATCCCCGTGCATCGTACGTGCTTCTGACAATTGGGAAATCCGTTCGACTCCATCATTACCGCGTACCCTACGACACTTCAATCATAGTACGGGCTGTTGAAAGATACAATTTGCCAGATGAATTCGCCTACATGTTCAGAAAAGGCATCGATCTGGATACAGCACTTCTTGAAACTCCCAAAAGAAGCTGAGCAGAATCCTGCAATTAATCCCGGAAAAAATCTTTGCGGATCCTGGAATTTTGCGGTTCGGGATAATACTGCATATATGATTCCATAGATGAAAAAAGCCGTTCAAGCCAGGCGATGAAAAAACCGCTCTGGCGGTCTCCACCCTGACTGCGGTAGCAGGCAGAAGCTTTTTCGCGGACAGCAGCATACTTTCGATAATGGACGCGGATATGAATGGGAAAATCAGTTTTTAGAATTTCCAGGAAATTGATATCGCCGTTTTTCCCGAATTTCGTGGGATCTTTCCCAACCAGCGGCATCAACTTCACCACCATGCGCATGAATTTTCTCGGAAAGGTATGTAAATACACTCCTTCAGGATGAAAAGGCGCCATTCCTTCTATATTTATATGTGGGTCTGCTGCGATCTGCAGTGCCTTTTCCACGGATCTGTAAACATGGATGTGATCAGGATGCCCATAGCCCCCTGCGGGATCAGAGGTAAGCACGATCTCAGGTTTCAATTTGCGCAGAAAGTAGGCAATATCCATTCCAACCTTTTCCAAAGGGATTTGAATGAATGCCTGCGGATGATCGTTATCCTGAGTTCCGGGCATGCCGGAATCCCGGTACCCTAAAAAGTGAAAATCTTTCACTCCCAGAACCTGCATTGCACAGCGCATTTCTGCCACCCGCAACGCAGCCATCGAAGGATATTGAGCCAGCAGATCGGCATCTGCTTCTCCAACTTCCCCTTTGGTAGCACAGATAACTGAAATCTCTTTCCCTTCTGCCTGATATTTTGCGATCGTCCCGCCCATCCCAAATGTTTCATCATCCGGGTGTGCTGTAACGATCAGTATTTTCTTTTTATCTGCCATGATTTCCTCATTGTTCTGCACAAACAGCACAGTTCGCTCGTTTCCTTACTTGAATTTCACGAAACTTCATCTGTTCCCCATCCAGCAAGATCATTCGTCCGTATAGAGGGCTGCCAATACCGGTAAGGACTTTGATACATTCCAATGCTTCAATAGATCCGATAATTCCCGGAACTGCGCCTACCACTCCCACTCCTTTATTCAATACAATGACTTCATCTGAAGGCATATTGGGGTACAAGCAGCGAAAACATGGTCCCTGTTTGGCATCAAACACCGCCACCTGCCCGTGAAACTGATTGATGGCTCCATAGATATAAGTTTTTCCTGCTTGCACACAGAGATCATTGATCAGGAAACGAGTTTCGAAATTATCCGTCCCATCCATGACAATAGAGTAATCACGGATGATCTGCCTGCCGTTCTGTTCCACAAACCGTTCGGGGTAAAGCGCAAGCTCCACATTCGGGTTCAGCCCATGCAGCCGCTGAAATGCCGAATCAGTTTTTTGCCTACCCAGACCATCGGTATCATGAACTATCTGGCGCTGCAGGTTAGAAAGCTCTACCGTATCAGAATCAACGATCCCTAACTTCCCCACTCCCGCGGCTGCCAGGTACAGCAGCACCGCAGAACCAAGCCCACCGGCGCCTACCACCAGCACCGATCCATGCTTCAGCTTGAGCTGCCCTCCTTCTCCAAGGGCAGAAATGCGCAGGTGGCGCTGATATCGCTCTCTTTCTTTAGGGTTCAACTCTTCCATAATTTTTCCTTACAGGTATTGTATTGTCAGGTAGGTAGAAGTGCAATGCTCTTTTAGTAAGAAAAGGATTAGAATAACAATATGGACATTATAATGACCCATGAGCAAACCGACTTCGATGGTTTTGCATCAATCCTGGGTGCTTATCTCCTTAGCGATCGTGCAATTCCACTTCTACCCAACACACTCAATAGAAACGTACAGAAATTTTACAACGATTATTGTTCCGAGCTGCCTTTTATCCTTACACAAGCACTCCCCAAGCAAAAGGTGCACTCGGTAACCCTGGTTGATGCGCAATCGATGGTCACATTAAAGGGTATTACAAAAAACACTCAGATAT
>ENA-ORXD01001025-ORXD01001025.1-sediment-metagenome-genome-assembly--contig:-NODE-1025-length-27025-cov-4.092883_pt1 | contig 27025 bp, 24 predicted proteins | sample MGYA00237862_ERZ511471 | MGnify/ENA metagenome assembly ERZ511471 | reverse complement strand
CGGGGGGCAGCTCGTCGATCCTCGACCTCCTGAGAGAGAGACGCGTCCCGTGCGCCGGCGGTTCGCCGCCGCCGGCGTCAGTATAGCCGGGCGGTCAGGCGAGGTCGCGGCTGTCGCGGCGGCCGACGCGCCTCAGCCGCGGCCGGGCCGGGCCGCCGGCGGCAGGGAGGTTCTCTCGGGAGGTCAGGCTGGGTCGCCGCCGGCGTCGAAGCCGAGCCGGCGCACCTCCTCGACGAGCTCGACGCCGGACTGCTTGAGCACCCGGCGCTTGACCTCGTCGGAGAGCGCGAGGACGTCGGTCGCCCTCGCGCCCGGCAGGGCGACGAGGAAGTTGGCGTGCTTGGTGCTCACCTGCGCGCGGCCGACGGTGAGGCCCTTGAGCCCGGCCTCTTCGATGAGCTTCGCCGCCGGCAGCTCGCGCGACGGGTTCTTGAAGTAGCTGCCGCAGGAGCCGTACTCGAGCGGGTGCTTCGTGCGGCGCAACTCGGCGTCGCGGGCGATCTCGTCGAGCAGGGCGCCGCGCTCTCCGCGCGTGAGGGCGAAGGTCGCCTCGAGCACGACGATGTCGCGGCGGCTCTTGAGCGCGCTCGTGCGGTAGCCCAACTCGAGCTCCTCGGGCCCGGCGTCGTGGACCCGCCCCTCGTCAAGCAGGCGGGTGGTCACGAGCACGTCGCCGACCGAGCGGCCGTACGCCCCGGCGTTGCCGACCACGGCGCCGCCGACCGAGCCGGGGATGTTGCCCGCGTACTCGAGGCCGGCCAGGCCGCCTTCGGCGAGGCCGGCCACCACCGCGGGCAGCTCCGCCCCGGCGCCGACGGTGAGCCGCTTGCCGTCGAGCTGCTGCGCCTCGTTGCGGGCGAGGACGACAAGCCCGGGCAGGCCCTCGTCGGCGACCAGGACGTTGGTCATGCGGCCGAGCACCGTCAGGGGTACGACGAGGTCGCGGGCTACGGCGACGGCGTGCACGAGCGCGTCGGTGGTCGCCGCCCGGTAGAGGTACTCGGCCGGCCCGCCGACGCCGTAGGTGCAGAGCGGCGCGAGCGGGACGGCCTCCTCGAGGCCGGGGAGCTCGCGCCGCAGGGTCTCCCTGAGCTCGCTCACGGGGTCATCATACCTGCGCGAGAGGGTATGCTTCGCAGGTCACGGACGGGATGGAGCGGCCCATGAGCGACGAGCACACGAAGACGAACGAAGGCGCGGGGGACGCCGGCGCCCCGGACCGCGCGCAGGGGTTCGAGACGCTCGCCTTGCACGCCGGCCACACACCCGATGCGCAGACCGGCGCGCGCGCCGTGCCGATCTACCAGTCGACCTCGTTCGTCTTCGACGACGCCGAGCACGCGGCGCGGCTCTTCGCCCTCGAGGCCGAGGGCCACATCTACTCCCGCATCTCGAACCCGACCGTCGCCGTGCTCGAGGAGCGCGTGGCGGCGCTCGAGGGCGGCGTCGCCGCGGTCGCCTTCTCGTCGGGCCAGGCTGCCCTGACCGCCGCCGTGCTCAACCTGGCCGGCGCCGGCGACCACTTCGTCTCCGCCGCCGCCCTGTACGGCGGCACGCACACGCTCTTCCAGCACACCCTGCGCCGCCTCGGCATCGAGGTCACCTTCGTCGACGGGACCGACCCCGAAGCGTTCGCCGCCGCGATCCGCCCGCAGACGAAGCTGCTCTACGCAGAGACCGTGGCCAACCCCAAGCTCGACACGCTGGACATCGCCGCCGTCGCCGGGGTCGCGCACGAGGCCGGCCTGCCCCTGATCGTCGACAACACGATGCCGTCCCCGTACCTGCTGAGCCCGCTCGAGCACGGCGCCGACGTCGTCTTCCACTCGCTCACCAAGTTCCTCGGCGGCCACGGCACCTCGATCGGCGGCATCCTGGTCGACAGCGGCCGCTTCGACTGGGCGGCGAGCGGCCGCTTCCCCGGCTTCACCGAGCCCGACGAGTGCTACCACGGGCTCGTCCACACCACGGCCTTCGGCACGGCCGCCTTCGCCGGCAAGGTGCGCACCCAGCTGCTGCGCGACATGGGCGCGAGCCTCTCGCCGTTCAACGCCTTCCTGATCCTGCTCGGCGTCGAGACGCTGCCGCTACGCATGGAGCGTCACAGCGAGAACGCGCTCGCCGCGGCGCGGGCGCTCGAGGCCGACCCGCGCGTCCGGCGCGTGCTCTACCCCGGCCTCGCCTCGCACCCCACGCACGAGACGGCGCGCCGCTACCACCACCGCGGCCTTTACGGGGCGATGCTCGGCATCGAGCTCGAGGGCGGGCGCGAGGCCGGCCGCTGCTTCGTCGAGGCGCCCGGCCTCTTCTCGCACCTCGCCAACATCGGCGACGCCAAGTCGCTCGCCATCCACCCGGCCTCGACCACGCACTCGCAGCTCACCGCGAAGGAGCTCGAGGCGGCCGGCGTGAGCGAGGAGTTCGTGCGCCTCTCGGTCGGTCTCGAGACGCTCGACGACATCCTCGCCGACCTCGACGCGCGGCTGTCGGCGTGCCCTCGGTGAACAATAGGGTCATCGCACCGCCGTCGCCTTGCCGGGTACCCGTTGATGATCTGACGCTGTAGCGAGTCGTACCTCCCCAGGTCTTCGGCCCGGGGCGCGGAGACCGCCTCTCGGCGGTCTTTGCCCCTTCTCGGGCAGCCTCGGCGATCGTGGGCGACGGCCGCTGGGCCTCCAGAGCATCCGCGTCCGGTACTTCACGGCCGACCTTCATCCACGAGCATGGGATCACAGATCGCCCTACTTGGCAGGTGTCCTCCAGAGGACGGCGTTCTCCTTGCTGTGCGTGACATTTGTGTATACACTACGGGCACACTTGGAGGTGCATCATGAAGTTCATCAGTGTCCGTGACCTGCGCGGGAAGTCCGCCGAGATCTGGCGTGATTTGCCGGAGGAGCGCGAGATGGTCATCACGAGCAACGGTCGGCCGGTCGCCATCCTCGCTGCCGTCAACGAGTCGAACCTCGAGGAGTCCCTCGCTGCCTTTCGCCAGACGCGCGCCGTCGACGCGGTCGCATCCATCCAGCGCCGGTCGATCGCACGCGGTGTCGACGCGCTCACCGCAGACGACATCGACGCCGAGATCGAGGCCGTCCGTAAGGCGCGCCCTCGTTGAGGATCGTCCTCGACACCAACGTGCTGGTCTCGGGGCTCATCTCGCCGTTCGGTCCTCCGGGCGAGATCGTCCGCATGGTCTCGTCGGGGGCTGTGATCCTCTGCCTCGACGCGCGCATCTTCGCTGAGTACGACGAGGTCCTTTCGCGACCTCGGTTCGGATTCGACACCGACTCGGTCGCTGCGCTCCTCGACTACATCGACTTCCGCAGCGAAGTCGTTGCGTCGGAGCCGCTCGAGAAGCGCCTGCCGGACCCGGACGACGAGCCGTTCCTTGAGGTCGCACGCGCCGCCGGCGCCGACGGCCTGGTGACCGGCAACCTCGGTCACTTCCCGCCTGACACGTCGGCCGGCGTCGTGGTGCTCTCACCTGCGCAGTTCCTGGAGAGGATCCGCGCTCAGACCTGACGCACCCAAGCGCCGCGATGTAGTCGAAGCGCAGCGCACGGACCGCTCCCTGGTTGGAGTCTGACGGCGTGGCGTCCGGTGGAGGCCCTGTGCGATGCCACCCGCTCCGTTACAATCGTCGGCGATGAGCAGTCCGCGACAGAGCGACGACAAGGTCATCGGCGACGTGCCGCTGGGCCTGGGCGACGATGTCGGCTCGGCCGGCATCGTCCGCACGAAGCACGTCACCTTCGACGAGCCCGGCCGGGCGCTCAAGCTGGAGGGCGGCGGCACGCTCTGGCCGCTGACCATCGCCTACGAGACCTACGGCACGCTGAGCGAGGCGCGCGACAACGCCATCCTCGTGTGTCATGCCCTGTCCGGCGACGCGCACGTGGCGGGGAGGCACAGCGCCAACGACCGCAAGGTCGGCTGGTGGGACATGATGATCGGCCCGGGCAAGGGGCTCGACACCGACCGCTACTTCGTCATCTCGGCCAACGTCATCGGCGGCTGCGGGGGGTCGACCGGCCCGTCGTCCGAAGACCCCGCGACGGGCCGCCCGTACGGCACGCACTTCCCCATCATCACCATCGGCGACATGGTGAACGCCCAGGTCATGCTGCTCGACCACCTCGGGATCCCCAAGCTGCTGGCGGTCGTAGGTGGGTCGATGGGCGGTATGCAGGTGCTCCAGTGGACGGTCGCGCACCCCGACCGGCTCCACCTCGCGATCCCGCTGGCGACGGCGGCCCGGCAGCCCACGCAGGCGATCGCCTTCAACGAGGTCGGCCGCCAAGCGATCATGGCCGACCCGGACTGGCGCGACGGCGACTACTACGGCGGCAAGCCGCCGTCCAAGGGGCTCGCCGTCGCGCGCATGGTCGGCCACATCACCTACCTCTCCGACGAGGCGATGAACGAGAAGTTCGGCCGCCGCCTGCGCGACATCCACGACTACTCGTTCACCTTCTCGGCCGACTTCGAGGTCGAGAGCTATCTGCGCCACCAGGGGCTCTCGTTCACCAGCCGGTTCGACGCCAACAGCTACCTCTACATCACACGCGCGCTCGACTACTTCGACCTCACCCGCGACGGCCGCAGCCTGGTCGAGGCCTTCCGCGACGTGAGCGCGCGCTTCCTCGTCATGGCCTTCTCCAGCGACTGGCTGCACCCGCCCTACCAGCTCAAGGAGATCGTCGGCGCCCTGCGTGCGACCTACAAGCACGTGAGCTACTACGAGGTCAGCTCGCACTACGGCCACGACGCCTTCCTGCTCGAGCGCGAGAAGATGGAGGGCATCATCGGCACGTTCCTCGCCAGCGGGGCGCGCAGCTTCACCCCGCCCGGCGGGTGATGCCGCGCGGGAGACGCCGGTGACGCCGTCGGCGCGCGCCGGGCGACGCGGTCCGATCGGTCCCGCCGGCGGTCGGCGCGCCGGCCGCAATGCACGTGCGACGCGCCGCGGCCGAGTGGCCCCGCTCACCGCGAGTGGGGCCGTCGCCCTCCTGCTCGCCGCCGTGCTCGCCGCCGCCGCCCTGCTCGCCGTGAGCCTGCTCGGCGGCCTCGCCGCGGCGCTCGCCGACAGCCCTTCGCCGTCGCCCTCCGCCCCGGTCATCCTGCGGGTGGGCTGGGCCGAGGAGCCCGACACGCTCAGCCCGTACCTGAGCGCGGTGCGCTCGAGCCGCTCCGTCTGGGAGCTCGTCTACGACACCCTCGTCGACTACGACGCCGAGACTCTGGAGGCGGAGCCCGGTCTGGCCGCGAGCTGGGACCACTCGGCGGACGGGCTGGTCTGGACGTTCACGCTGCGCGACGGTGTGCGCTGGCAGGACGGGCGCCCCCTGACGGCGCAGGACGTCGCCTGGACGTACACCTTCGCTCTCGAGCACGACGTCCCGCTGTGGCGGGGCGCGCTCGACGGCGTCAGGGAGGTCGAGGCCGTCGACGACCGCACGGTGCGCATTCGCTGCGGCCGGCCGAAGGCCGACCTCCTCGACCTGCGCCTGCCGGTCCTGCCGGCGCACGTCTGGGACGATGTCTCCGCGGCGGAGGTGCTGGAGGGGTTCGGCGGCGCGCCGCCGCTCGTCGGGAGCGGCGCCTTTCGTGCCGTCGCGTGGCGGCCCGGCCAGTCGCTTCGGCTCGAAGCGAACGAGGCCTACTGGGGCGGCCGGCCCGTCGTCGACGCGGTCGTCGTTCGCTTCTACGCCGACGGCCATGCGCTGGCCGACGACCTTGAGGCCGGTCGCCTGGACGGCGCCTGCGGGGTCCCGGCCGGGCGGTTCGAGGGTCTCGACGGCGGCGGCCGCGAGACGGCCGCCGCCGTCACGGCCGAGGTCGAGAGCCTGGTCTTCAACTGCGCCGAGGACGGCGACGGCCACCCGGCGCTGCGCGACGCCGCCGTCCGGCGCGCGCTGTCCTGGGCGGTCGATCGCGAGCGACTGGCAGAGGTCGCGTACGGGCCGGCGGGGGCGCCGGCGGGGAGCCTCGTCCCCGCCGGCCTCGCCGCCGGCCCCATCGACTACCACCGCGAGCTGCCCGAAGAAGCGGCGGCCTACGATCCGGAGCGAGCGGTCACGGAGTTGGACGCGGCCGGCTACCCCGACGGGGACGGGGACGGCCGGCGGGAGGACGCCTCCGGCCGTCCCCTCGCCCTGCGACTCCTCGTGCGTGCCGCCTCGCCCGAGAGCGTCACCGCCGCCGGTCTCATCGCCGAGTGGTTCGGGGCGGTGGGCGTCGCCGTCGAGGTCGAGGAGCTCGATGACGCGGCTCTCGCGGCGCGCGTCTGGCGCACGGTCGACGGTGATCCGCGTCCCGACTTCGACCTGCTGCTCTGGGGCTGGGGCGGCGACGTCGACCCCGGGTTCGCCCTCTCCACGCTGACGACGCCCTCCATCGGGACGTGGAACCTGGCGGGCTGGTCCTCGACGGCGTACGACGGGCTCTCCCGGGAGCAGGCCCGGACCCTCGACGCCGTCGCGCGTCGCGACCTGGTCTGGCGGATGCAGGACACGGTCGCCGCCGAGGCCCCGGTGGTCCCCCTGGTCTACACGCGCACTCTCGAGGCGTACGATACGAGGCACTGGAGCGGGTGGGCACCGTCGCCCGGCGAGGGCGGCGGGGTCGTCTGCGGCCACCAGATCGACTCCTACCTGCGGCTGCGGCCGCAGGACCCGGGCGTCCTCTGGGGGCTCCCGCTCTGGGCCGCGGCCGCCCTGGCGGCCGCGGCCCTCGGACTGGCGCTCGCGCTCGCCGTCGCCCTGTGGCGACGGGCGCGACGCTGAGGCGACGGGAGGCTGACGTGGCGCGGCTCGACTACGAACTCATCGAGAGCCTCGTGCCCGACGGCGCGGCGGTGCTCGACCTGGGCTGCGGCGACGGGCAGCTCCTCGAGGAGCTGATCGCCAAGCGCCATGCCCGCGGCAGCGGCGTCGACATCTCGCAGACCGCGGTCGAGGCCTGCGTCGCCCGCGGCCTGCCGGTCGTGCACGGCGACCTCGACGACGGCCTCGCCGACTTCGCCGACGACTCGCTCGACGTCGTCATCCTGAGCCTCAGCCTCCAGCAGCTGCGCCGGCCGCGCATGGCCGTGCGCGAGATGGCGCGCGTGGGCCGGCTCGCCATCGTCAGCTTCCCCAACTTCGCCCACTGGTCGCTGCGCGCCCAGCTCGTCTTCCGCGGCCGCATGCCGGTGTCCGGGGACCTGCCCTTCCAGTGGTGGGACACGCCCAACATCCACCTCTGCACGATCCGCGACTTCCGCGCCCTGTGTCGGGAGGAGGGGCTCTGCATCGAGCGCGAGATCGCCCTGCGCGCGCTCGACCGGCCCCCGGCCCGGCTGCGGCGGCCCAACCTCACGGCGCGCATCGCCATCTTCTCCGTACGGCGCTGCTAGCCGGCCTGCGTCGCGGTCGCCGCGCAGCCCCGCGAGTCGGCACAGCGCCCCCGCCGCGACCGACTAGCATCTCAGTACATGGGGTAGGCTGGCGGTGGCGCCGCCGTCGCGGCGCCGTGGACGCTCGAGACGCAGGAGGGAGCCATGGTCGAGAACATCCACTGGCTGGGGCACGACAGCTTCCGCATCGAGGGCACCCACACCGTCTACTTCGACCCGTGGAAGCTGGCCGACGACGCCCCGCCCGCCGACATCGTCCTCGTCACCCACGACCACCACGACCACTTCGACATGGACGACATCCGCAAGATCGCCGGTCCCGACACGGTGATCGTCGGGCCCAAGGTGGTGACCGACCAGGTGCGCGGTCTCGAGACCCTGACGGTCGCTCCGGGCGACACCGTCGAGGTCAAGTCGGCGAAGGTCGCGGCGGTCCCCGCCTACAATCTCACCAAGTTCCGCTCGCCGGGCGTGCCGTACCATCCCAAGGAGGCCGGCTACGTCGGCTTCATCCTCGACATGGACGGCCGCACGGTCTACCACGCCGGCGACACCGATGAGATCCCCGAGATGCGCGGCCTCGAGGTCGACGTCGCGCTGCTGCCGGTGAGCGGCACCTACGTCATGACCGGCGGGGAGGCGGCCGAGGCCTGCACGATCATCAAGGCCGAGGTGGCCATCCCGATGCACTACGGCGACGAGATCGGCACGCCGGACGACGGCGAGCGCATGCGGCGCCTGTGCAAGATCCCGGTTCAGGTCCTCGCGAAGGAGGATCGTTGACGGACGCGGCAGCAGGCTCGGCGCGCAAGGCGGTGCGCATAGCCCCGACCGAGCGCGTCAGCGAGCAACTCAGCGTGGCCCGCCTCAGTGCCGCCCTGGGCATAGAGCATCTGCGGGCCAACGTGTACTCGCTCGCCGAGGGGGCGATGTCCCAGCATCTGCACCGCACCCAGGAGGAGCTGTACATCGTGCTCGACGGCACGGCGATCATAGAAGTCGACGGCGCCAAGCACAGGGTGGGGCCGCGTGAGGCCATCGCCGTGCCGGCGAGGGCGTGGCGCAAGCTCTCGAACGCCGGTCTCGGGCCGCTCACCTTCCTGTGCGTCGCGGCGCCGCCGGCCGACGACGACGCCGAGGTCTCGCCGGATGAGGACCCCGACGACGTGCGTCGCCTCTGGGGTCTCAGCCCGTGAGCGGTCGCCGGGGTCGAGAGTGAGCGCGGCGCCCGAGCCCTGCCGGCGGAGCGAGGGCTCCTGGGCGCGAGCGAGCCGCACCAGCGCAGCGAGGAGCGAGCATGCTGAAAGAGGGTGACAAGGCGCCGGCCGTGAGCGGCACGTCGTACGACGGGCGTACCTTCGACCTCGGTGCGCCGGGCGTGCGCACCGTCCTCTTCTTCTACCCCAAGGCCGGCACGGGGGGCTGAACGACCGAAGCCGTTGAGTTCAACGGCCTGATGGACGAGTTCGAGGCGCTCGGCGTGCAGGTCGTCGGGGCCAGCGTCGACAAGCCCGCGGCGAACGAACGCTGGGCGCAGAAGCACGGCCTGCGCATGCCCTTGATCAGCGACCCCGGCGAGCACACCGTGGCGGCCGCCTTCGGCGTCGCACGGCCGCAGGTCGGGGTGGCCAAGCGGACCACGTGGCTGATCGACCCCGACGGGACGCTGCGCAGGGTCTACCCGAAGGTGACACCCAAGGGGCACGCGGCCGACGTGCTCGCTGCGGTCAGGGAGATCTGGGGGTAGAGGACGGCGAGGCCGGCGGCGCCGCGCGCCGCCGGCCTCGCCGTCACCCCGCGTCGGGGAAGAGCTGAGGCCCGTCGCTCGTGTCGCCGTCGCTCGTGTCGCCGCCGCCCGGCGCCGCGTCGGCCGGCGCGCCATCGCCGAGGTACACGAAGGCGTCGAGCATGCGGCTGAACGCCGACCAGCGATCGCCGGCGCTCGCGGCGCGCTCGGCGTCGTCGATCGCCGCGACGCGGGCGGTCATGTCGTCGCAGTAGTGGACGACCACGGCCTCCCGCGTCATGGGCACGACCGGGCTGCCCTTCTCCTTCTCGCCGTGGTGAGCGACGATGACGTGGCGCAGCCGCGACGAGAGCTCGGCGGGGAAGCCGTCGACCTCGTCGATCAGCCCCCTCACGATCTCGTGCCCGAGGACGATCTCGCCGTGGAGGCGCCCGGCGTCGGTGAAGCCGGGGGCGAAGGGGTCGGTCGAGTAGCTCACGATCTTGCCGATGTCGTGCAACAGCCCCCCGGCGACGACGAGGTCGCGGTCGACGGTCGGCAGGCGCTCGGCCACGCCGGCCGCCACTTCGGCGACGACCACCGAGTGCTCGAACAGACCGTGCCGATACGCGTGGTGGTTGCGCACCGCGGCCGGGGCGATGGCAAAGGAGGCGCCGGGCTCGTGGCCGGGGTCGAAGGCGCGCTCGAGCAAAGCGCGGACGTGAGGCTCGACCACGCTTGCGAGAAGCGCCGCCAGTCGCTCGCGCAGCTCGTCGACGCCGACCGGCGACACCGGGATCAGGGCGGCGGCGTCGTACTCGCCTTCCTCCAGTGTGCGCAGTCGGTCGACGACCAACTGGGCCCCCCACTTCGCGTCGACCTTGTAGCGGCCGCGGACTCTGACCACGCGGCCGGGGGCGAGCGTCGCGAGGACCTCGTCAGACGGGTCGAAGTGCACCGCCTTGACCTGACCCGTGGCGTCGAGCAGGGTGAGGTTGACCATGGTGCCGCCGTTCTTGGTGGTCCTGACCTCACGCTCGGGGCAGATGTAGTAGCTCGTCACCGTCTGCCCGTCGACGAGGTCGGCGACGCTGGTGCGTGTCGCCGCCCCGGCTTTGTCGTTGTCACGGGCCCCTTCGGGCCATGCGTCGCTCAGCTTCATCCGGCCTCCTTGGTCGCGGGCAAGACTAGCAGACGTGCGCCGAAGTCCGGAGCCCTGCGACGGTGACGTTCGCGCCGGTGGCCGTCAGTCGCCCTCGGCACGGAGCGCCGCGATCTCGGCCTCCTTGTCGGCGACCAGCTGCTTGGCCTCGCGGACCTTCGCGATCTCGGCCTCGAGGCCGGGGTGCGTCAGCTCACCCGTGTCGACGAGATCGAAGGCGACGTGGCCGAGTCGCCCGATGGCGCTCTCGACGTCACCCTGCAACGACTTGAGCTTGACCTGCGCGGCCGTCACCTTGCCGGCCCGACCGGCGTCGTCTGCCAGGTCGCCGGCCTTCTCCTTGATGGTGTCGAACAAGCCCATGGTCCCTCCTCGGTCTAAGTGCCAGATACCGTCACATCCCGTCGAGCGTGCGGGCACGCTCTCTCGCTACGTACCCGCATCGCGCCTCATCCGGACCTGAGGCGCGCGGCTTCGACCGGCGTCGCCCGCTTCAGCGGCGCCGGCCGCCACACGAGCAGCACGACGATGAGCACGGCGGCGACGCCGGCGACGAAGACGAACGGCAGCGTGGCGCCGGTCCGGAAGAGCAGACCGCCGAGGATCGCGCCGCCCGCCATCGGCAGGCCCATCATGGTGTCGAAGAGGGCGAACCCCCAGGGCAGCGGGATCGCGCCGAACGAGCGGCCGACGATGCCGGTGGCGAGCAGGCGGAAGGCGTCGTAGCCGCCGCAAAGGAACATCGCCAACGCCCAGAACGTCCACGACGGCCCGCCGAGCAGCAGCAGGGTCCCGGCGAAGAGGAGCGCCAGCATGACCACCGCTCCGACGCGCGGCCCGCGGAGGTCGGCGATGCGACCGCCGAGAGGTGTCAGCAGCGCGGCGCCGAGCGCCGCCAGAGCGGCGAACACCCCGAGCGCGGCGTAGCCCTGCGCGTGCACCTGGGCGAGGTACGGGTTGAGGAAGGGCTGCCCGACGTAGACGGCGAGGAAGCCGACGAGGAAGAAGAGGACGTAGCGGCGGAAGGCGCGGTTGCGGCGCACGTCGGCGAACGCCCACGGCTTGTCGCCGGCGCTGTAGGGCTCGTCGTGGATCAGCGACGTCGCCGTGGCCGAGAGCACGTACAGGAGGGCGCTGAGCCAGAAGACCGCCGGCATGCCGTAGCGCGCGGCGATGAACCCCCCGGCGAGCGGGGCGACGACGAGGCCCGCGGGGTAGGCGCCGAAGACGAGGGTCAGGTCGCGGGCCACGCGCGCGGGGTCGCAGCGGAGGCAGATGAAGGCCTTGAGGATCGGGTTGTTGGCGTTGGAGATGCCGCTCAGCACGAGGCCGGGGAGCAGCCACGGCCACGAAGGGGCCAGGGCGAAGCACACGGCCGCGGGGACGGTCAGCCACCAGGTGGCGACCATGACCGTCTTGAGGCGGAAGTGATTCGTGGCCCAGGCGCCGGGGATGTAGCACACGGCCATCGTCCCCAGCATGACGGCGTTGAGCCAGCCGATGGTGAACCGCGAGGCGCCGAGGTCCATCGCGTACACGAAGATGAGCTGCAGGTACATGCCGACGCCGAGGGCGTACAGGATGATGGCGACGACGAGCAGCTTGAGGTCGCGGTCGAGGTGGGACACGGGCCTCCGGGGGGAGAGCGCGAGAATCGGCCCGATTCTACGGGGTGGCGGGCAGCGCGGCGACCGGTCGAGGCGCGGCGACCGGGATCGCGCGGCGACGCACGGGCTCGCAGCGGCGACCGGCGGTCGTGACCTTCCCCTCGTGCTCGGACCGGGGCATACTTATGCACTCATGTGCCGTGCCCTGGAGAGTGAGGCCACCGTGGAGCTCCGCCGCATCGATCGCCTGCCGCCGTATGTGTTCAACATCGTCAACGACCTGAAGATCGAGGCCCGCGGCCGTGGCGAGGACGTGATCGACCTCGGCATGGGCAACCCCGACCTGGCGACGCCGGCGCCGATCGTCGAGAAGCTCGCCGAAGCGGCGCGGAACGCGCGCAACCACCGCTACTCCGCCTCGCGCGGCATCACCAAACTGCGTCACGCACTGAGCGCCTGGTACGACCGGCGTTTCGCCGTGACCATCGACCCCGAGCGCGAGGCGCTCGTCACGATCGGCGCCAAGGAGGGCCTCGCCCACCTGATGTGGGTGCTCGTGCGCTCGGGAGACACTGCACTCGTGCCCGAGCCGTCGTACCCGATCCACCAGTTCGCCGCCGTCTTCGCCGGCGCCGACGTCACCAGCGTCCACCTCTCCCACGACACCGAGGACTTCTTCGCCGAGCTCGAGGATGCCTATCACCGCACGTGGCCGCGGCCGCGGGTGATCCTCGTGAGCTTCCCTCACAACCCCACCGGGCACTGCGTCGACCTCGGCTTCTTCGAGCGGCTCGTCGCCTTCGCCCGCGCTCACGACACGTTCGTCGTCCACGATTTCGCCTACGCCGAGATCGCCTTCGACGGCTACCGCCCGCCGAGCATCCTCCAGGTGCCGGGGGCCAGGGACGTGGCGGTCGAGTTCGTGTCCCTCTCGAAGAGTCACAGCATGGCCGGTTGGCGCCTCGGCTTCGCCGCCGGCAACGCCGAGGTCATCGCCGGCCTCCAGCGACTCAAGAGCTACCTCGACTATGGCGTCTTCCAGCCCATCCAGATCGCCGCGATCATCGCCCTGAACGAGTGCGACGACGTGCCGGTGGAGTTCGCCGGCGTCTACCGGCGGCGGCGCGATGTGCTCTGTGACGGGCTCGATCGCCTGGGCTGGCACGTGCACCGGCCGCGCGGGACGATGTTCGTGTGGGCGCCGATCCCCGAGCGCTTTCGCCATCTGGGGTCGCTGGAGTTCAGCACGCTGCTGTTGCGCGCGGGCGGGGTGGCGGTCTCGCCCGGCATCGGCTTCGGTCGCTCCGGCGACGCCTTCGTGCGCTTCGCCCTGGTTGAGAACGAGGCCCGCATCCGGCAGGCTGTGCGGGGGATCAGGCGAGTGATCGAGAGCGATGCGCCGGCGGGCGTCTGAGCGCCGGCGACGAGTCGGAGGAGAGATGAGCAAGATCCAGCTCGGCGGGATGGCCTTGCGCGACGGCGTCCTGCTGCAGAGCGAGCGCTTCTGGGCCGCCGCCGTACGCGTGCCCGGCGGCGGCGTCGAGGTCGCCTCGGGGCGCAAGGTCATGCTCCCGGGGCGTGACGTGCTGCTCAAGATGCCGGTCCTCCGGGGGCTGGTGCGTCTCGGCGAGAGTGTCGCCGTGCTGCCGGCGGTGCGGCGCGGGACGGGCGCGCCGGTGCTGCCGCAGGAGGAGCCGCGTCTGCTCGCCGCGACCGCGGCGAGCGCGGCTGCCGGCGTCGTCCTGCGGCGGCTCCCGTGGGGCCCGCCGGTCGTGCGCGAGGCCGCCGTCGCCGGCGTCACCCTGGTGCCTGTCCTCATGGCGCTGCGCGACAGCGACCTCGCGCGCTACCACGGCGCCGAGCACAAGAGCGTCGCCGCCTACGAGGGCGACGCCGAGGCCGGCGCCGCCGCCCGCGAGCACGCGCGGTGCGGCACCAACCTGGTCGCGCCGCTCCTGCTCACCAACTTCGCGGGCAGCCTCCTGCTGCACGGCGCCGGGCGCAGCCGCAAGCCTCTGGCGACGTTCGTCGCCGGGCTGGTCTCGATCGGCACGGCGATGGAGCTCTTCGCGTGGATGGCGCGCCACCGCGAGCACCCTTTCGCGCGCCTCCTGCAGCGCCCCGGTCTCGAGTTGCAGCGCCTGGTGACGACGAGCGAGCCCACAGACGAGCAGCTGGACGTGGCCCAGGTGGCACTCGAGGAGCTGCTGCGGCTCGAGGAGGCAGCGGCCTGAACGAAGGCGACCCCGTCAGCCGGCGGCGGCGGACGTCGGTGGCAGACTGAACGACGGCGGCTCCGCCGGGGGGCGGGGCCGGGCGGCGTCTACTCCTGTGGTCGCCGCCGTTCGGCGAGGCGCTTCGCGCGACGCGCTTCGGCGTCGCGGAACCAGCGCTTCTGCTCGTCGGTCTGGGGCACGAGGGCGGGGACCGGGATCGGGCGCCCGTCGTCGCCCAGGGCGACGAAGACGACGTAGGCCGAGGCGCAATGGGTGATGACCCCGGTCCTCAGATCCTCGGCCTCGACCCTCACGCCGACCTCCACCGAGCTCGTGCCGCCGTAGTTCAGGTTGGCCTTCAGCGTGATCAGGTTGCCGATCTGCACGGGGTAGTGGAAGTCGATGCGGTCGATGGCGGCCGTGACCACGCGCGTGCGGCAGAACTGGAACGCGCAGGTGCCGGCCGCCTCGTCGATGAGCTTCATGATGACGCCGCCGTGGATGTTGCCCATGAAGTTGGCATCGGCCGGGTTCATGAGCGAGGAGAGGACGACGCTCGTCTGGCTGCCGGCGGGGAGCGGCGTGGTCATGAGATGCGAGCCGTCACGGGTCGAGGCGGGTCAGGCAGTCGGGACGCGGCATGGGGTTGAGCGGCGAACCACCGGGAGACTCAGACGTCGAAGTCGCCGGGGAGGCGCTGTCGCCGCCGGTCGCGCTGCTTGCGCTCGCCGCCGTGGCTGCGGTCGGTGCGGCGCTCGCCCTGCCGGCGGTCCATGATGACGGTGATGTTGGGGTTGCCCTTGTAGTGCTCGACGAGGCGCCGGTAGGCGTCTTCGCCGAGCTCGGGCGGCACCACACAGTAGATCACGCGGAGCCTCCTTCCACGGCGCCACTGTAGCAGAAGCCGAGAGCGCGACGAAAGGGCGGCGGGCGCCCTCGGGTCCACAAAGGGGAAGGGCCAGAGCCTTTCGGCTCCGGCCCTTGAAGGGGGTACCGCCAGCATGAATCGGCATCCCCCGGATTTCCTTTAGCCCTCTGACGGCACGTCGTGCATCCTGTTCTGGCAACGGTCTGACAGGCTCGCCGGCGAGCCGCTTCAAAGGGCCGTCAGCGATGTTCCCCTGCCGCCACGAGATCGTCGACGCCGCGCCGCAGCGCGACCGCTACCCCCGCTCGAGCGGTACGAGGCCATCGTCGACAACCTCGCCGCCCTCCCCGGTGTCGCGGCCCGGCAGGTCGGGCCGCGCGCGCCGGGCGCTCCCTCCGTTGTGCCCAGGCTCGCCCTGACGGCACCGGGCTCGTCCGGGTCGTGCGGCACCGACCCGCGCCCCGATCGCGCCTGATCCTCTCGGGCCTTCGTGGGTGGGCGGCAGCGCCTCCTCTCCCCGGACCACCGGCCGTACCCGTTCGTCCGGCCTCGCGGATTCCGCTTCAGTCGGCCTTGCCGGAAGCCGATGGGGAGCCATGGGCCGGTATCGCCGCCGGCCGCTGTGGAGCTTTGGGCCGGCGCCACTCGCCGCCTACTCCTGCGCGTGACGGGACGCTCATCCGCGCAGGGCCGGGTGCCGATAGGAGTGACAGGTGTAGACCATTGAGACAACAGTCGACCCATAGGGACCCGTACGAGCTCGCTTGCGAGGTGGGGGCCGCGATCACCGCGAGCCTCGCGCTGGACGACGTCCTGCAGACCGTGGCCCACCTGGTCGCGACCGCGCTGGACGTCTGCGAGGTCGACCTTCACGAGTATTACCCGGAGACCGGGACGCTCGTCGGCAGCGCCATCTGGGCAGAAGAGCCGACGCCCGAAGACGAGGCGTGGCTGGGCACCAGAGCCACGCTGGAGGAGCGGCCCACGTATCGGGCGACGATAGTCGAACGCCAGATCCTCGAGTCGTACGTCGATGACGAAGAAGACCCCCTCGACCGTCGGCTGATGGAGCAGTGGGGCGAGCTCGCGGCGATGACGGTGCCGCTCGTGTTCCAGGACGCCGTGGTGGGGTGTCTCACGCTGATCGAGAAGCGCTACCCGCGGCGGTTCGACGACGAGGAGCGGCGGCTCGCCGCCCTGCTCGCCGTGCCGGCGGCCACCGCGGTCCACAACGCGCGCACCTTCCGTCGTCAGGCCGATCAGACGCGGCACCTCACCTCGCTGCTCGACGCCGGACGGGTGCTGGTGACGACCCTGGCCGTCGACGAGGTCCTGACGCTGGTCTCGCGCGAGGCGCGACGGGCGCTCGACAGCGATCGCTGCGCGATCTGCGAGGCCGACGCCGGCACGGGCGCGCTCGTCGAGCGCGCGACCGCGTCGCGACGAGGGCCGGCTGGTGAGGACGACGAACTGCACGGCTGTTGTGACCTTCGGTCGCGCGGCCTCGCGGCAGGCGCCATGCCGGCCGGTGACGAGCCGCTGGTCGCCACGGCGGCCGACCCTCGGCTGGACGACGAGACCCGGGCCGCCATGGCGGTGTTCGGCGAGAGGACCCGACTCTGCGTCCCGCTCGTGTACGGCGGCGAGCGCCTCGGGCTGCTCGTCCTCGGGGAGACGGAGCGCGAGCGGCGCTACACCGCGGAGGAGCTGGATCTCGCCCGCGGGCTCGCCGAGCAGGCCGCCGTGGCCCTGGCCCGCGCCCGGCTGTACGAGCGCGAGGCGACGCAGAACGAGCGCCTCCTCGCGCTGCTCGAGACGAGCCGCGCGGTCGCCGCGGCGCTCGACCCGGCCGAGATCCTCGCCGGCGCTCGCGTCCAGCTCGCCGACCTCCTCGCCCTGGCCGAGAAGGAGGTCGTGGTCGCTCTGCGCGCGCCCGACGGGCGCTTCGTGCCGCCCGAGGAGGCGGCCGCCGCCTGGGAGGAGGCCGTCGAGGGCGGCGCCGGTCTGGCCGTACCAGTCGACCTCGACGGCCTCGACGCGGTCGCCGCCGGCGCCGTCACGTCGCTCGGGCCGGAGCAGGACACCGTCGACGACCTGGCGACGCTCGTCGTGCCGCTGGTCGCGGAGCACGACGCGATCGGCTTCATCAGGCTCCGCCGTGCCCCTCCGGCGACCTTCGGCCACGAGGAGGTCGAGCTGGTCCAGGTCGTGGCCAACCAGGCGGCGGCCGCCTTGGAGAACGCTCGTCTGTATCGCGCCGTCGAGCGCCAGGCGATCACCGACGGCCTCACCGGCCTGTACAACCACCGCTACTTCTACGAGCGCCTGCACGAGGAGTTCGCCCGCTCACAGCGGTACGGGCTGCCGCTCTCGCTCCTGATCATCGACGTCGACGACTTCAAGCGCTTCAACGACCGCTACGGGCACCCGGCCGGCGACCAGGTGCTCGCCGAGGTGGGTCGCGTGCTCAGCAGCCAGATCCGCCGTGGGATCGACTTCCCGGCACGCTACGGCGGTGAGGAGTTCGCCGTGCTGCTGCCGAACACGGCCCGCGACGGCGCGCACGTCGTCGGCGCCCGGCTCGCTCGCGAGCTGGGCGCCTTGGCCCAACGTCTGGGAGCCGACGCCCCGCCGACCGGCAGGCCGGCCCGCGAGGTCGGCGAGCGCATCCGCAACTCGATCGCCGACAGCGGGCTCGACGCCGTGACCGGTGCCGGAGGGACCCGCGTGACGGTGAGCATCGGCATCGCCGCCGCGCCCGGCCAAGCGGCCTCTCCGGACGCCCTCGTGCGCAACGCCGACAAGGCGCTCTACCTGGCCAAGCGCTCGGGGAAGAACAGGGTGGAGACGTTCGAGGGCTGGGGGGGAGTGTGAGCGCCGTCGACCACGCCCCTCGCACCGTCTTCGAGGTCGGCGCGGCCTTGGCCGCCCAGCTGGACGTCGAGCAGGCCGTCGCCGCCGTGGCCCGCGGGGTCGGCGAGGCCCTCGGCGTCGACTCCTGTGACATCAGTATGTACGACGCGGCGCACGAGGCGCTGATCTACGCCTGCGAGTGGGGCCCCGGGGTCAGCGATGCGGAGCTGGCCTACGTGGGCACGGTGGTGACGCGCGCCGAGCGACCCGGCCGCTTCAAAGTGATCGACGAGCGCCGCCTCGTGGTCGAGTACCTCGACGATGACGACCTCGACCCGGAGGAGCGGCGCGTCATGGAGTACTGGCACGAGCACGCCTCGATGGAGATCCCCCTCATCTTCAACGACGAGGTCATCGGGCTGCTCGGCGTCTGCCAGACGTCGAGGCCGCGCCGCTTCACCGATGAGGAGCAGGAGCTCATGCGGATGCTCGCCGTGCCGGCGGCGGTGGCGATCCACAACGCCCGTGTCTACACGGCGCGGCGCGAAGGCGCGCGCCGGCTCGAGACACTGCTGGAGGCAAGTCGGGTCCTGAGCTCGACACTGGAGCTCGACGATGTCCTGGCCGAGCTCGTCCGTCAGGCCGTGGCCGCCGTCGACTGCTCGCAGAGCGCGATCTACGAGTACGATCCCGCTCGCGACGCGCTCGTCTACCGGGCCCTCTGCGAGCGCACGGTCGCCCCCGGGGCGGTGCCCGACGACGCGCTGGGCACGGCGTACGGACTCGCCGAGTACCCCGGCGACCGCGCGATCCTGCAGGGCCGGCGGGTGGTGGTCGAACACGCCTCCGACACCGACCTGCCCCCCGACCGCCGCGCCTCGATGCTGGCCTGGGGGGAGCGCTCCTGCCTCACGGTGCCGCTGTGGTTCGGCAACGCCCCTGTGGGGCTCATCCGCGTCTACGAGATGGAGCGCGAGCGCGAGTTCACGGAGGACGAGCTCGAGCTGTTGCGCGGGCTGGCCGAGCTCGCCGCGGCGGCCATCAACACGACGCGGTTGTACGACCGGCAGCGCGAGCAGAGTCGCCGGCTGCGCGACGTCGTCGAGACGACGCGCGCCCTCGTCGGCACCCTGGAGACCGAGGCCGTGCTCGAGCGCCTGGCTCGCGGCAGCGAGAGCCTCATCCCCGCCGCCGAGCCACGTGCGCGAGTCGCCATGCTCGGCGACCCGACCGCCGGCCGTGCCGTCGGCGCCGGGGGCCTCGCCCCGGACGCGGCCGGCTTCCTCGCCCCGGCGCAGGAGACCGGGGGGGAGCGTTCGGCCCTCCGGGTGCCGCTGGTCGCGAAGGGCGCCGCGCGCGGCGTGCTCGAGGTCACGGTACCGGGCCGCCGGCGGTTCTCGGACGGTGAGGTCGAAGCGCTGCAGGTCCTCGCCAACCAGGCGGCCGTCGCCCTCGAGAACGCGCGCCTGTACCGTCGCGTGCGCGAACAGGCGATCCGCGACGGCCTCACGGGGCTGTACAACCACCGGCACTTCCAGGAGCGTCTGCGCGAGGAGTGCGCGCGCGCTCTGCGTTACGAGCTCCCGCTCTCGTTGCTCATGTTCGACATCGACGACTTCAAGCGCTTCAACGACGAGTTCGGGCACCAACGCGGCGACGAGGTCTTGCGCGAGGTGGCGGCGCTGCTCAGCTCCGGCATCCGCCGCGGGATCGACCTCCCGGCGCGCTACGGCGGCGAGGAGTTCGCCGTGATCCTGCCGCACACGGCGATCGCCGGCGCCGAGGTGCTGGGGCACCGTCTGCACGGCGGGCTGGCGGTCGCCGACCTGCCGCCGCGCGGGGCCGACGCGGCACTCGTCGGGGAGCGCCTGCGCACGAGCATCTCGACGACTGCGTTCGCCGGCCATGATGACCGTCATCCCTCGCACGTCTCGGTGAGCGTCGGCGTCGCCATGAGCGTCGCGGGGAGCGGCGGCGCCGAGGAGCTCGTCGCCGCCGCGGACCGCGCGCTCTACCGCGCCAAGCGAGCCGGCAAGGACAGGGTGGAGGTGGAGCCGGCATGAGCGCCGCCGAGCCTCTGCACAGCGAACGCCGCGCGCTCGACGTCCTCAGGGTCGCCTCGGAGATCGGCGCGACCATCAGCGCCGATCTGGCGCTCGACGACGTGCTCTCCAAGGTCGCCGAGCACGTCGGGCGCGTCTTCGGCGCCTCCGAGTGCGACATCTGGGAGTACCGCGCCGACGACGACACCGTGGTCGCAGCCGGCATCTGGGCCCGGCTTCCGTCCCCGGCCGACGAGGGGTGGGTGGGGACCGTCTACGCCCTCGACCGGCCGCGCAGCTTCGTGCACGCGATCCGCGAGCGGCGACCGTGGGAGCGGTCGGTCGCCGATCCCGACGTGCCGGACTACAACCGCGGCCTGATGGAGCACTGGGGCGAGAAGGCCGTCCTCTGTGTGCCGCTCATCGCCGGGGACGTCGTCATCGGTGCGCTCTCGCTCATCGAGAAGGAGCGCGTGCGTCGCTTCAGCCCCGACGAGCGTGACCTGCTCACGCTGCTCGCCGTCCCGGCGGCGGTCGCGATCCAGCACGTCCGCCTGCGCCGCTCCTGGGGTGACCAGCGCGTGCGCCTGCAGTCGCTGCTGGCCACCAGCCGGGCCATGTCGTCCATGGTGCAGGTCGGCCCGCTGCTCGGGACGATCGCGGAGGTCGCGGGCGAAGCGCTCGGCGCCGACGAGTGCTCGATCGACATCTATGAGGAGGCGACGGAGACACTCGCGGTCGCCGCCTATCACCGGAGGGACGGGGCGGCCGTCCCGGAGGACGTACTCGGCCGCAGCTATCCCTTGTCCGAGTACGCCGCCGACCGGGTGCACCTGTTCGGTCGCGAGCCTGTCGAGGAGACGATCTCCGACCCCGGACTCGACCCGGTCAACCGCACCTCGATGGAGGCCAACGGCGAGAAGACCGTCCTCAGCGTGCCGCTTTGGTTCGAGGACCGGCCGATAGGCATCCTCGCCTTCTTCGCCACCGAGGCCGAGCGGCACTTCGACGCCGCCGAGCTCGAGCTGGCCCGAGCCCTCGGCGAGCAGGCCGCGGCGGCGATCCACCGCGCCCAACTCCTCGACCGGAGCGAGGCGCAGAACAACCGCCTCAACCTGCTCCTCGAGTCGACTCGGGCGATCACCTCGAGCGTCGACCTCGAGGTCGTCCTGAGCACGGTGGCGCGCACCACCTGCGAGGCGCTGGGCTGCGAGCAGTGCCAGATCCAGTCGTACGACGCCGTGACGCAGAGCGTGACCGTGAGCGGCCACTACCAGCGCCGCCCCGACCCCGTGGCCCGGGAGAGCTTCGGCAAGACGTTCTCGCTCGCCGATGAACCGGACGAGCTCGAGATGCTCGAGGGCAAGCTGATGGTGGAGCAGCAGCTCTCGGACCCGGAGCTCCCCGAGCCGACGCGTGAGAGCATGCGGCGGTTCGGCGACAGGACCTACCTGAACGTGCCTCTCGTCTTCAACGAAGAGCCCATCGGTCTCCTCGTGCTCGTGGAGCGCGAGCGTGAGCGGCACTTCGCGCCCGACGAGTTGGCGCTTGCGCAGGCGCTCGGCGAGCAGGCCGCGAGCGCCATCGAGCACGCCCGGCTCTACAGAGCGGTGCAGGAGCAGGCCAGCACCGATGGGCTCACGGGGCTCTTCAACCACCGTCACTTCTACGAGCGCCTCGGCCAGGAGGTCGCCCGGGCGCGCCGCTACGCGAACCCCGTCTCGCTGCTCATGATCGACATCGACGACTTCAAGAGCTTCAACGATCGCTTCGGCCACGTCATGGGCGACGAGGTGCTGCGCGGCGTCGCCGAGATCCTCACCACGCAACTCCGGCGCGGTGTCGACCTGGCGGCGCGGTACGGCGGTGAGGAGTTCGCCGTGATCCTCCCCGACACGCCGCTCGCCGGCGGCGGGGAGCAGCAGCTCGGCATGCCGGTGGGCGCCGGCGATGATGCGCCGGCGCCGGGCCATCTCGACGGTGCGGTGGCGGTGGCCGAGCGCATCCGTCGCGAGGTGGAGGCGGGGTCGCTGCTGGCGAAGGGACGCACGGGCCGGCTCACGGTCAGTGTCGGTGTCGCCGCCTTCCCGCGGCCCGCGGGCGACGTCGAGCGCCTCGTGCGGTACGCGGACGAGGCGCTGTACGCCGCCAAGCGCGGCGGCAAGAACCGCGTCGAGGTCTTCTACTCGGGAGGGACCCGGTGAACCTCGAGCCGCCCGTCGGGCCCGGCGGGGGCCATGGGGCTCCCGACCTCACGGCAATGCTCCAGACCGTGACCCAGGCGGTCGGCGCGGCGCTGGGCGCCTGGTGGGTCGAGCTCTGGACGTTCGCGCCCGAGCAGGACACCATCGCCTGCCGGGCGTTCTGGGCCTGCGACGCGGCCGGTGTCCTGGGCAGGGATCGTGTCGGCACCGTGATCGGCCTGACGCAGAGCAGTGACCTCCGTCGCCTGGTCCTCACCGGCCGGCCGTCGGTGCGCCGCGTCGACGACGCCGAGGTGCCGGCGGGTGAGCGCGAGGTGCTGAAGGCGGAGGGCTGCCGCATCCGCGTCGACTACCCGCTGATCCTGCACGACCGGATCCTCGGCATCCTCAGCGTGGCCGACGCGCGCGACGACCGACTCACGAGCGCCGCCGACGAGTCGCGGCTCGGCCGCTTCTGCCACCTCGCCGCCTCGGCCCTCGACGCGGTCATCGCCGTCGAGCGCCAGGAGGAGCGCATGCGCCGTCTCGTGGCGCTCCTCGACCCCGAGCGCGCCGTCACTGCGACCCTCCGGGTGCGCGAGGCCGTGGACCGGGTCACAGCCGACATCGCCAGCGTCCTGCCTGGGGTCGAGCTCGAGATCGAGGTCTACGTGCGGCGCGACGACGGTACATTCGGGAGGGCTGTGACCGACGGCGCCGAGTCGGGCGCGGACGGCGCCGAGTCGGGCGCGGACGGCGCCGAGTCGGGCGCGGACGGCGCCGGTGCCGTGTGGCGGCCCGATGCCCTCGCGCGTCAGGCCGTCGACCGGCAGCAGGTGGAGCAGGCGCGGCCGGACGACCGGACGACGCGCCTCGTCGTACCGCTGGTCGTCGACGGCTCCGTGACCGGCTGTCTCGACCTCGCCGGCAGGATCGCCCGCCGCTTCCGTCAGGAGGAGGTGGAGCTCGTCCGCCTGCTTGCCGGTCAGGTCGCCGTGGCGCTGCGCAACGCGCGCGTCTTCCGCGTCCTCGAGAATCGCTCGGCGACCGACGCGCTGACGGGGCTCTACAGCAGCTGGTACTTCGTGGAGCGGCTCTCCGCCGAAGTCGCCCGTGCGAGCCGCTACAAGGCGCCGCTGGCGCTGATGCTGGCGGAGCTCGACGACGCCGACCGGTCCTGCGGCGAGGGCCGCCTCAGTCTCGAGGAGATCGTGCGCGCCACGGCGCGCCTCGTCCGCGGCTGTCTGCGCGACAAAGTGGACGTCGCCTGCTACCAGGGGAGCGGGCGCTTCGCCGTCATGCTCCCCAACACACCGGCACTCGGTGGGCACGCCGGCACCGTGGCGGAGCGGGTGCGGACGAGGGTCGAGCGGACACCTCTGCGCAGCGACGAGTCGACCCGCGTCGAGCGCTGTACGGTGAGCATCGCCGTGGCGGGCTACCCCGCGGATGCGGAGGACGCCGAGGAACTCACCGCCGTGGCCGAGGCGGCGCTTGCGGCGGCGCGCCGGTCCGGCGGCAACCGGATCGTGGCCGCCGGCGAGGCCTGAGCGCCCCGAAGTCTCAGTCGGAGGTCAGGGCCGAGAGGACGTCGAGCTCGCCGGGGTCGCCGGCGAGGACCATCGCCGCCGCGCCCTCGACACGCCCCGTCATGCCGGCGGCGAAGTGCCGCGCGGCGAGCAGCCGGCGGGCGTCGTGCTGGGCGTCGCGCACCAGCAGGTAGCCGCAGATCACGTCGATCGCCATCTCGACGAGACGACGCGCGTGGTAGTCGCGAAAGCGCGCGTCGTCGAGCTCGCGCACGCGCGCGACGGCGGCTTGGAGGCGGGCGCGGGCGGCGCGCACGCGCTCGAAGAGCTCGGGCGTGGCGCCGTGCCCGCCCGCCTCGTACTCGTCGAGCCGGCCGGCGAGCGTCCCCGAGAGCACGCCGCCGATCGCGGCCACGACCTGCAGCTGCGTCGTCCCCTCGTAGATGTTGGTGATGCGCGCGTCGCGGCTGTGGCGCTCGACGGCGAAGTCGCGCATGTAGCCCGAGCCGCCGTGCACCTGCAGCGAGTCGTAGGTGACCTGGTTGGCCATCTCGGTGCAGCAGGCCTTGGCCATCGGCGTGTAGAGGCCGGCGAGGCGGTTCATGCGCTTGAGCTCGGCACGCAGCTCCTTGAGGGTCGCGGCGGGGTCGTCGACGGTGAGGTGCGAGAGGCCGGCGGCCTTCGCCTGACCGGAGCCGCCGCTCACCGCGCCCGCCGCATCCGGAGTGCCGCCCGTCGAGCCGCCGCCCGCCGCCGCCTCCTGCAGCCGCTGCACCTGCGCGATGCGGTGCTCGAGCCCTTCCTTCAGGTCGACGATGAGGGCGGTCTCGTAGAGCAGCGCACGGGCCGCCTCGATGCTCACCTTCATGTCGGCGAGCAGCGCCTTGACGGCGGTGAGCTCGGCGATCGGCGCGCCGAACTGGACGCGCTCCTTCGCGTACTTCGCCGCCGCCCGGTACGCCGCCTCGGCGATGCCCTGCGCCTGGGCGGCGATCGCCAGGCGGGCGCCGTTCATCAGGGCCATGACGTAGGTCGTGAGGCCGCGCCGGCGCTCGCCGACGAGCAGCGCCGGCGCGTCGTCGAACTGCAGTTCGCAGGTCGGCGAGCCGTGGATGCCGAGCTTGTCCTCGAGGCGGCGGATGCGCATGTGCTCGTCGCGCTCGTAGAGGAACATCGAGAGGCCGCGGCCGTCGGTCGTGCCCTCCTCGCTCCGCGCCAGCACGAGCGAGACCTGGCCGCAGCCGTTGGTGATGAAGCGCTTCACGCCGTTGAGGCGCCAGACGCCGTCGTCACCGAGGGTGGCCTTGAGCTGGACGTTCTGGAGGTCGCTGCCGGCTTCGGGCTCGGTAAGCGCCATGGAGCCCGTCACCTCGCCGCTGGCGAAGCGCGGCAGGTACGCCTCCTTGAGCTCCTCCGAGGCGAACTTGTTGACGGTCTCGGAGATGTCCTGGAGGCCGAAGATGTTCATCAGCGCGGGGTCGGCGCGCGAGATCATCTCGACGATCATCACCGACACGGCGACGGGGAAGTCGAGGCCGCCGTAGCGCCGCGGCAGGGTGATGCCCATGAGGTCGGCCTGCCTGAGGCGCTCGAGCGACTCGCTGATGCCGCCGGCGTAGCAGACCTCGCCCTCGACGAGCGCCGAGCCCTCGCGGTCGACGGCCTCGGCCCGCGGGGCGACGAACTCGCCGGCGATGTCGCCGGCGATCTCGAGCGCGCGCTCGTACGAGTCGAGGGCGTCCTCGAAGTCGCGAGGGGCGTAGGCGAAGTCGCGCGCCTGCGCGTACTCGTCCTCGCGCAGGGCGACGATGCGCGCGAGGTCGAGGCGGCGCAGCGTGGCGCCGAGGTCGGCGTTGTCGGTGAAGAAGTTGCTCACCCCGCCCCCTTCTTCCTGTAGGCGCGGATCAGCAGGGGGATGACCTTGTGGAGGTCGCCGACGATGCCGTAGTGGGCGACCGAGAAGATGGGCGCGCCGGGGTCCGAGTTGATGGCGAGGATGCGCGCCGACTGGTCCATGCCGGCGCGGTGCTGCACCGAGCCGGAGATGCCGCAGGCGATGTAGAGCTTGGGGCGGACAGTGACGCCGGTCTGGCCGACCTGGTGGTCGTGGTCGACCCAGCCCGCGTCGACGGCGGCGCGCGAGGCACCGACGACGCCGCCCAGCGTGCGGGCGAGCTCCTCGACGAGGGCGAAGCCCTCGCGCGACCCGACCCCGACGCCGCCGGAGACGACGATGCGTGCGCCCTTGAGGTCGACCGTCTTCTCCTCCTGCGCGCGGCGCGCGATGCACACGGCGAAGTCGGCGTCGTGGAGAAGGACGGGGCCGTCGGTCGAGGCTGCGGAGTGGGCTGAGGCGACGGGCGCCGCCGCCGAACCGTCGACGGGCGCCGCCGACCCGTTGCTGCGAGCGACGGCGATCTCGACGATCTCGCCCGTCCGCGACTCGTCCGCCTCCGGCATGACCATCACACCCTCGCGCACGGTCGCCATCTGCGGGACGTGCTCGGGGCTGACGATGGTGGCGATGATGTTGCCGCCGAAGGCGGGGCGGATCTGGTAGAGCAGGTCCGTCGTGACCACGCCCCTGAGCTCGAGGTCGCCGATGCGCAGGTCGGTGCAGTCGGCGGTGAGGCCGGTGCGCAGGGTGCTGGCGACGCGGGGGCCGAGATCGCGGCCCGTGGTCGTCGCGCCGTAGAGGACGATCTGCGGCTGGTGGCGGCGGACGAGGCCGGCGATGAGGCGCGTGTACGGCAGCGCGAGGTACTGCGCGAGGTCGTCGTGGTCGGCGAGGTAGACGGTGTCGGCGCCGCGGGCGACGAGAGCCGGCGCGAGGGCCCTGACGGGCGCGCCCGCCCCGGCCACCACGGCGCCGACCTTCACGCCGAGCCGGCCGGCGAGCTCGCGGGCGCGGCCGAGCAACTCGAGGCTGACCTCGGCCGTGACGCCGTCGCGTTGCTCGACGAAGACCCAGACGTCGCCGGCGCCCGGGCCGTGGCCGACCTGGCCGGGGGTCCCCGCCTGCGGCGGCGTCTGCCCCGTCCCGTCAGCCAAGGATGTGCTCCTCGATCAGCTCGTGGACGAGCTCGGCGATGCCGTCCTCGGTGGCCTCGACCATGCGCGCCTCGCTCTGCGCGAGGACGACGCTCTCGATCTCCTTCACGCGCGTGGGTGAGCCGCGCAGCCCGACCAGGTCGCGCTCGGCGTCGATGGCGGCGTGGTCCCACTGGACGACCTTGGCGCGGCAGACAGGACGCCCGCCGCGGTCGAGCATGCAGACCTGGGCCTCGTCGGCCTCCGGGTCGAGGTAGGTGTCGTCGTAGCCGGGCAGCGCCTCGGCGGCGATGTCCTTGTAGACCATGGCGAGCTTGACGCTCGGCGGCCGCGGGTCGTTGGCCTCGGAGGTGACGGTCAGCAGTGCAGGGAGGGCGCTCTCGAGCGTC
>ENA-ORXD01001023-ORXD01001023.1-sediment-metagenome-genome-assembly--contig:-NODE-1023-length-27064-cov-4.496535_pt1 | contig 27064 bp, 23 predicted proteins | sample MGYA00237862_ERZ511471 | MGnify/ENA metagenome assembly ERZ511471 | reverse complement strand
CACCAAGGGGAACCTCATCACGGACGCGGTGACCGCCCCTCTCCTGAATAAAACCTATGCCGGAAGAGGAAGCGACGAGCCCGCAAAGGCTCCGGAAAGCCAGCCGGCCGAATCCGAGCGCGAGCGGATCCTACGGGTCCTGAACGAGGTCCACTGGCATTACGGCAAGGCCTGCGAACAGCTCAGGATCTCCCGCCCCACCCTGAGCAGGCGGATGAAGCTTTACGGCATCGAGTCGAAGTCCCGCCGATCCTTGCGCGGCTGAGGTGGGCGTGTTGCCTTCACCGGTAAACTTCCCAGCGGTGGCCGATGGTCAGAGCGAGAACAACCGCCCGCTCGTCTTGAATCTCGCAGAGCACCCTGTAGTTTCCTATCCGATATCTCCAAAACCCGACCAGACCTCCCTTCAACGGCCTTCCGAAGTGCCGTGGGTTCTTGCAACCCTCGATTCGATCATCGAGCCAATCGAGGATCCTTCTCTGCTCGCGGCGGTCCAGTCTTCGCAGCTGCCGTTCGGCAACGTCGGCAATTTCAACCATCCAAGCCAAGTTCTTTTCTCACCTGTGCCAACGGCTTGCTTCCTCTGCTCCGGGATTTCGCTTCTTTGGCCAACTCCAGGTCCTCCTGATCCTCCAAATATTGAAGAATCGCCTCGCGCACCACTGCGCTTCGGGTGCTCCCCCTGGCCTCGGCCAGCCTATCCAACGCCTTTTCGATTGCTTCGTCCAACCTGACTGCCAACATGATCGCCTCCTGACCACCACAGTTGTCATACAATGTACAACGCCACTGGAGGCGGGTCAACCGGTTTTCAATTTTTAAAAGCGCTTTCGATTCTTTTCGATTTTTCGAAGCGCTTTGTTTTCTATCCGTTCAGTATCGACAATGCAAAACACTTATATTACTAATCTTTTCGCATATTCTCCAATTTGGCATGCCCCTTGCGTCACCTCTTTACCAAACCATTCAGTTTCCATCCGGAAATGGTCTTTTTTGCCAATCTCGGCGTCAATCTGCACGTTTGCTTGTGCGGCGACCTGCAGGTCGCCTCCGCGCAAACGCTTGATTTCCTTGATATTGGCCAAACCGGGACCCGCCGCGAAGCGGTGGGACTGAGCACCCGAAGGGTGTGAAGAAAAATCCTCATTTCCGGATTGGAAACTGGGTTCTACCGCGAAATCATTTCCGGATGGACACAAGATAGATCCGTCGAATGACCGCCCGCACAAAAGGCCGACAAACCTCGGTACACCTATTCGGAAGGAAAGAAAAATGCCCGAAAATGCCAAAATTATTATGGAAATCATCCAAGATAATTCATGGGATTGGGAAAAAATGGTCAGAGCATCCTTCTTCCGGTCCGAGGGCGAAGAGGCTGGGCAAGAGGAAAAAGTCAATGAAGAAACTGAAGAAAATCTGGATCTGATCGATTTGTTTTTAGAGGAAAGTTTACGGCCGGAACTGGAGTATATTGCCGAGAAATATGGTGAACTTATTGCCAAATTCGGCTGGACAGAAGGTTACTGTCCGATCTGCGGCAAAGAGCCGAAGATCGGCGAGATGCGCGCAGAAGAAGAAGGAAAGCGCTATCTTTTTTGTCATCAATGCGGCTATAAATGGCACTTTCGGCGGATCAAGTGTCCTTTCTGCAATAATGAAGAGCAGCATTCTCTGGCCTATTTTTCCGTGGAAGGCGAAGAACGCTACCGTGTTGATGTCTGCAACAAGTGCCGCCGCTATATAAAAATAGTCGATCTGCCCAAAGCCGGTGAAGAAATAAATCTGGATATTGAAGATGTTGCCACGCTGCATTTGGATATGCTGGCCTACGAAGAAGGTTACAACTAAAAACTGATCTTTTCCTTTGGCTTGTCGTTTTGCAGCAGTTGTTTCATTTCCGTTAGTCATGCTTGAGTGTCGAGGTCGACGTTTGTGTGTTTTCCTGTCTCAATCTGCATTGAAGCCGCGTTTTTAAAGAGCGTCTGATTATTACTTACTCAAAGAGTGCATTTTGATGAAAAAGCGCTGCCCAGGCATGGATCATACCTATTTCAAACCCGAAGATATCGAAAATCAGCCCTGTTCGCACTGTGGGCAGGAAATCGAATTCTGGAAAGACGATATTTTTCTTATCTGCCCCCATTGCCAAACAAAAAATACGAATGCCCGCGTTGGGCAAACTTGCTTAGCCTGGTGTAAAGAAGCGGCAGCCTGCCTCGGCAATGCGGATATCGCAGAATGGCTGCAGCTATATAACCGGAAAAATAACGAAAGGGTAGGGGGAAAATAACAATACTGCCCTTAAACACCCACTATTCAACTTGTATAACTTGTTTGTCTATAATTAGAGAAAATTCATCAATTTATGCGAGATCGATCGATAAATAACATAATTGATATCCTGCAAAAAGAATTGACCCTCGGTACCATGCCCATCGTCTCTCATCTGGCAGCCGCTCAGCACGATCCTTTTGTGATCCTAATTTCCACTTTATTAAGCCTGCGGACCAAAGATGAGGTGACGGCCGTGGCCACCGAAAAGCTACTGGCGCTGGCTTCTACCCCACAGGAAATGCTGAAATTATCATTGGCTAAAATAGCCCGAATTATTTATCCGGTCGGCTTTTATCGGATTAAAGCCCGGACCATTCATCATGTCTGCCGGGAGTTGATTGAGCGTTTTGGATCAAAAGTTCCGAATAATCTGGATGAATTACTGAGCATAAAGGGTGTCGGTCGTAAAACTGCCAACCTCGTCATTTCCCTTGCCTACGGCCAAGACGGCATTTGCGTGGATACGCATGTGCATCGCATTTCCAATCGGCTGGGTTACGTAAAAACAAAAACACCGACAGAAACCGAATTTGCCCTGCGCAAAAAACTGCCCCGCCGCCATTGGATTGTTTATAACACCCTCCTGGTCGCCTTTGGCCGTAAAACATGCAAACCCGTTTCACCGCTGTGCAGCTCCTGTCCAGTTTTTCTTTACTGTGACCGTATCGGTATTACGAAAAGCCGGTAAGAAATAGGTTGACGAGTTAGATACGTTTAGCTATTATGCCGTGATTTTTCAATGCTGGAAATTGATCATTTTCGTTTTACGGAGGTTGAATATGGCTGTAAAAATAGCAATTAACGGTTTCGGTCGCGTCGGACGCTACATGATCCGCGCTTGCCTTAATTACGCAAATATTGAGATTGTCGCCATCAATTCGCGGGCGAAAGCCGAAGCGCTGGCGCATTTGCTCAAATATGATTCGGTCCACGGCAAAATTCCCGCCGAAGTAAACACAGATGGCAACAATATTATCGTCAACGGCAAAAAAATTGCTGTCACCCAGTTTGCCAATTTGGCTGAGCTGCCCTGGAAGGCATTGGGGGTAGATATCGTCATTGAATCCACCGGCAAATTTCGTAAGGGATCAGAATTGACCGCGCATCTTAGTGCGGGCGCGAAAAAGGTTATCCTGGCCGTACCCGGCAAAGGGGTTGACGGCACTTTTGTCATGGGCGTCAATGAGGATACTTACGACCCGAAAAAACACCATATTATTTCCAATGCTTCCTGTACCACCAATTGTTTGGGGCCGTTGGTCAAAGTCATTAATGAAGAATTCGGAATCGTCAAGGGATTGATGACCACCATCCATTCCTATACCATGGATCAGCGTTTATTGGATGGATCCCACAAAGATTTAAGGCGCGCCCGGGCCGCCGCCATGAATATTGTACCCACTTCCACCGGAGCAGCCAGCGCTATCGGCGATGTTATCCCCGCCCTTAAAGGAAAACTTGACGGTATTGCTTTGCGGGTACCGACGCCGAATGTTTCTTTGGTTGATCTGGCGGTGGAAGTAGAAAAACAGGTAACCGCAGCAGAGATCAATGCTGCTCTTAAGGAAGCTGCCGCCGGAAAGCTCAAGGGCATTTTAGCCTATAACGAAGAAGAGCTGGTTTCTGTTGACTTTACCAGCAGCTCTTATTCATCAATCGTGGATGCACCGCTGACCCAGGTTGTGGGCGGAAAACTGGTCAAAGTATTTTCCTGGTACGACAATGAAAGCGGTTATACCTGCAGGCTGAGAGATTTAGCTGTTTACATAGCCACTAAACAATAAAGGAAGATCATGGCCGGTACAATCATCGCCGCCAATTGGAAAATGCACAAAACCATCGGTCAGGCAGTGGAGTTTGCGCGAGGATTGAAAAAAGCGCTCTGCCCAAACCCGGCGGCTGCATCAGTCGTCATCGCGCCGCCGTTTACCAGCATGGCCGCACTGGCAGTTGAATTCAAAGGCTCCCCGGTATTGCTGGCCGGACAAAACATTTATCCCGGTGCTGCCGGCCCCTTTACCGGCGAGATTTCCGGAGAAATGCTGGCCGACGCGGGCTGTCGCTATTGTCTGGTCGGGCATTCCGAACGACGCCGGCTTTTTGGCGAAAACAATGCCTTAATTAATGCCAAGATAAAGTCGGCGCTGAGTTGGGGATTAATGCCGATTTTTTGCCTGGGTGAAACGCTGGCCCAAAGAGAGGCGGGAAAAACACCAGCTATCCTGACCAAGCAATTAAAAGAAGGATTGAATAAAATTCCACCCGGTGCTATACAAAAAATTATTGTCGCTTATGAACCGGTATGGGCCATCGGCACCGGTAAAACAGCAACACCGGGGCAAGTTCAGGAAGCTCATTTATTGATCCGCAATTTGTTGCGCGAAAAATACGGGGGGAAAAAAGCTGCCGGCATTTCCATAATTTATGGCGGCAGTGTTACTGCGGCCAATTGCGGTTCACTGATGGCCCAACAGGAAGTCAATGGCTTATTGGTGGGTTCGGCCAGCCTGGATTTGGCTTCCTTTATCGCCATCATTAACAATCATTAAAGAGGATTCGATATGCACACTTTAATAACAATTATTCATGTTTTAGCCTGTTTCGTATTGATTTTAGTTGTTCTGCTACAGGCGGGGAAGGGCGCTAATATGGGCGCTGCTTTCGGCGGTTCCAGTCAGACTGTTTTTGGTTCTTCGGGAGCCGGCACTTTTTTAGGTAAAATGACTGCCGTGATTGCCATCATTTTTATGCTGACTTCTCTTACGCTCACCTATTCGGCCTCGCGCAAAGGATCGACGCTGATGGAGGGCGCCCGCGCACCCGTCACCAGGCAGGCGATGCCGACGACACCAGCACCAAAAGAGTCAACTCCGGCACCTAAGACTGAAGCAACCTCGCAACCTGCGGCAACACCAACGGTACCGGCAAAAAAATAAAGGCTCTTTTCATATTGACAACTCTGCCGGCGGGCCTTATAAAAGCGGCAAAATGCCCGTTATAGAGGGTCAAATCCATGGCAATGCCGAAGTGGTGGAATTTGGTAGACACGCTATCTTGAGGGGGTAGTGGGCCACGCCCGTCCGGGTTCAAGTCCCGGCTTCGGCACCAAAATTACTGATTATTTCTTGGAGATTAAGGGGATTTAGAAACTGACGCTTTATCCCCGAAAGTTGATCCGTTACTCTTCAGGATAAGCCGGCCGCGGCTAGGCGTCACGGGAAGGTTTCTTACGTCTGCCGCTCTTTCTTTTCTTTTCCCCGTCTTCACCGTAATAGTAGTAATGGTATTGATAATAGTAGTACCCTTCCCTGCCCGTGCTCACACAATTGAGGATTGCGCCAAAGATATGAGCGTTTACGGAATTAAGCTGGTTCAGGCCGTTTTTAATAATTTCCCGATGCGTTTCGGCACAACGGATGACCATAATTACTCCATCGCAATATTTAGAAAGGATGGCGGCATCAGTTACAGCTGTCAGCGGCGGAGAATCGATCAGGATCTGTTCATACTGTCCACGCAGCTCTTTGATAACAGCAGCCATTTTGTGGGAACCGATTATCTCCGATGGATTAGGAGGCAAAGGACCGGAAGAAATAATATCCAGATTGGGAATTTTTGTCGGCATAATCGCTTCTTCCAGTTCACAACTGCCGACAAGAACGTTTGATATTCCTCTATCCCTCCTGGTTTCAAATATCTTATTGAGCTTTGGCTTGCGCATATCACAATCTATGATTAATACCTTGTTTCCCATTTGGGCCATGACAAAGGCCAGATTTGCTATGGTTACTGTTTTCCCTTCCGAAGGCGCCGCACTGCTGATTAATAAAACTTGCGGCGTAATATCGGCTGAGGAAAACAGAATGTTGGTGCGAATGCCGCGGTAAGCTTCACTGACTGGAGAAAAGGGATTGCTCGCCGTAACCAAATCTTCTTTTAACTGAACGTTACCTTCTTTCGTGATGAATTCAGACCTAAGGTCACGGAAATCCGGCACCGGTCCCAGGTAGGGAATATTGAGATGATTTTTGATATCCGAAGGAATTTTCACGGTGCTGTCTAACCGCTCCAGGAAAAAAGCCGTCCCCAGACTCAATCCCATACCCAAAAATAAAGCCAGCATCATATTGCGCGACTTTTGGGGTTTAACCGGAGCACTGGGAACTTCCGCCGGATCTATGATGCGGATATTTCCTGTTCTTATATCTTCTGTTAATGATGTTTCCCGCAGACGCTTAAAAAGCAGGTCATACATTTCTTTGGTGCTTTGCGCCTCCCTTTTCAGGACGTTATACTGGATTGCTTTTTCATTAAGATGAAGACTCTCCCCCTTCTGCCGGGCCAGAGCAGTTTTCAGTGTCCGTTCCCGGGCGTCGGCGACCAAATATTCATGTTGCAGTGATTTGATAATGCGCTTTATTTCTTTCATCTTTTGTGTCTGCAGAGAATCCATTTCATTCTGGAGGGCAATAATCTGCGGATGTTTTTTGCCGTATTTGTTGGAAAGCTCGGACATTTTTTTTTGGTTGCTTACTTCCATCGCCTTGATCTGTCGAATCAGATCATTATTAAGAATTTCGGAGATGGAGCCGGCCATTTCCGGATTTTTTTCCAGCTCGGCGGCTCTTTTAAAGCGTGTTTCCGCTTCGGCCCTTTTTATTTCGGCTTCGATGACCTGAGCATTGAGCGCTGCCAGTTTCTGGGCAGTAATGTTTTCGACATCCGTTGAAAAATCAGTAATGATTTCGTGTTGTTCTTTATATTTGAGCAGTGCCTTTTCCGCTTCATCAACCTTTCTTTTGCCCCGTTCGATTTCGTTACTGAGAAAAACAATGGCATCTTGGGTTGCCTTCAATCTGGTTTCAATGCCCTTATCGATATAGGCTTTCGCCAAGGCATTGGCTATCTGCGCGGCTAATTCGGGGTTGGTGGCTTCAAAACTGACATCCACCAGTCGGCTGTTGCGAATGGGAGTGACGTTGATGCTGCTTATAAACTTGTTGACCAGAGAGGAATCATCAGGGATTTTCTTTTTGTTTTTCACCGCTTGTGGGTCTTCCGTGTTGAAAAAAGAGCCCAGATAAATAAAAAAATCGCCCACAGAAGAGACAATACCGGCAATGATTCCTTGTTTAACTTGCGGATTAAAATGCTCGTTTTTATCCAGCTGCAGACGGCTGATAACTTCCCGGGCAACAGCACGTGATTCGATAATTTTGTATTGTGTCTGATAATAATCAATCCCTGAAGAATCCAAGGCCATAACCTCTTGAATGGAGAGAACTTTAGGATTTTCTTTTTCGATAACCAGCCTCACCGTACCCTTAAATATAGGGGTTGCCGTAAATGTGAAGATGGTTACACTGACCATAATGGCAACAAATATAGACAGTATTGTCCAGCGGTATTTAATAATGACACTTAGATATTGGGCAATATCTCTATTATCGATCAGTTTATTTCTTAAATCCATGACTAGAAGAAACTTTCCGGCACAATAATCAAATCATTGGGTCTGACAAAGACAGCCTGGGTTATTTTACCTCCTTTGGTAATCGCATCAACACGAACTTCGTAAATTTTTTCCACCCCGTTTTCATTGCGCACAATTCTTGTTTTATTGCGGGAAGCAATGTGTGTAAATCCACCGGCCATGCTGATCGCTTCTACTATATTGATATCCTTTTTGGTGAAGGCGTAGGAACCGGGATTTTTAACTTGACCCATGATATAAAAATAGTTCTCTTTGGGAATATACAGAACGTCCTTATCCATCAGGGCAATGTTGGATATCTGATCTTTTCCTTTCAGCAAGCCCTGCAAGTCGAGATTAATCACGATTTTGCTTTCGTTTTGCTTACCTGGATTCAGCGTGCGAATAATCATGGCTTCCTGCATTTCGCCTTTTTCGGATTCAATGCCGCCGGCCTTGGAAATGCCGTCCAGAATTTTTTCCCTGGTCTGAATAGCATAAGTACCGGGCGTTTTGACCGCGCCGAGCACGGCGTATTTGCTGCTGGCATAGTTGGTAACCATGACCGAAACATTAGCATCATAAAGATAATCGCCTTTGGCCAATTCCTGAGAAATCAGTTTTTCAATTTCGGACGTCGTTAATCCTCCCACTTGAATCCGGCCGATCAACGGAAATGTTATCAGTCCTTCTGCGGACACTCGAATAGAATCTCTGCTTAAGTCTTTTTCTTCATATACGACAATACTGAGCACATCATAACCGCCAACCTGGTAATCGCTTTGCTCGCTTTTGCCGTTTTTGCCAGAATATTTGGTCAGATACTGGGCAACAGTGAATGTTTGTGTTTTTTCGAGAATATCTTTCAGTCCCGCATCATCTTTTTCCTTGGTTTCCAACGTCTTTTTGATTTCCTGAATTTTAACCTGATCCTCCTTTTTCAGTCCCTCCAGTGGATTGGCAACCTCGGTAATTTTGACAACTTCACCGGTTGTCGCCCCGCAGGCTGACAGAATGCAGAAAAATCCGCAGACCAGCGCATAAGTCCGATAAAATTTTATCGATTCCAGGGAAATGTAATTTTTTAGCTTCTTGAACCGATTTATATAATGCTTCAAGGGAAAATCAGACATGTGGATTGATAGCATTTTCAGTGCCTGAGTGTCAACTTAACTTAGTGCATCTCCCATTTAGCCGGGAGATGCACTAAGCTTAAAATATATCATTTGGGACTGATCGGTTTAACTGTGGATGTAGTAGAAGAGGTTGTCGTGGTCGTCTGGATCGTCGTCGTTACTTCCACTGTCGTTGTAAATGGAGCCGTCGTCGGCGCCATTGTGGTCGGGGCAGCGGTGGTCGGCGCCGCTGTGGTTGGGGCTACTGTGGTGGTCACAACCTGTTCAACGATTTTTTGTGTATTCGTTTCAATGGTTTTAGCCTCTTGCGCTGCCTGTTCCGCCTCTTTCTTCGCCGCCTCGAGTTGAGCCTTATTATTTTCATCGGCCGCTTTTTTGGCTACTTCCGCCGCCTGCTCTGCCGTCTTTGCGGCTGCTTCGGCTGCTTTTACTGCTGCCGCCGCTTTGGCCGCTGCTTCTTCCGCTTGTTTGGCCTTGGCGGGATCCTTTTCTTCCTTCGCCGCTTTTTCCGCAGCTTGTTGCGCTTCTTTCACCTGCTCCACCGCCACTGTGGCCGTGGCGGAAGCTATGCTGGCATCGGCCGTCGCATTCACCACCTGGGCAATTTCTTTAACTTTGGCATCAGGGTTGTTCTGGATCAAAATAACAGCCGCTTCCTTGACTACTTTCAGGGTATCAACCTTGGCCTGAGCCTGATCGATGGTCTTGCCTGTGGCCTTAGCCTGTTCGGTTTTGTTATACGCCTGGACGAGGCTCTGATAAATTTGAGTTTTCGCGGCCACAGAAATGCCGGGATTTTCAAAGAATCCCCGGATGACATTACCCACGACAGCCGCTTCACCACTGTACATATTCAAAAACGTTTGCATGGTCACCGGGTTGAAGCCGAAATCGCCGTCCGACCCGCGAATGCCGCAAACCGCAGTTGATGATTGCATATAATTTTTTGTCTGCGAGAGGCCGGATTTAAACCATAGTTTACCCAGATATACGGTAATGCGTCTTGCTAAATCCGTCCTTTTGAAAAAGAGGATGCCGCTTTCTTCTTTTCTCTCCTGAATCATAACCTGGCTATGAGAATTGACGCGGACAACACCGCCATCCGTAAAAGTAACCTGCGCTTCCCCCTCTTTGGTGAGCACCATATCGCCGCTTTTAACCTGATGGCCCAAGGCAACTATTTTCGTGACGGTGTCTCCGGACTGGACGATTACTTCCCCCCTGAAGCTTGATATTTTGCCAATCGAAGCTGTCGCCGGGGAGGGCAAGATGAGGAAAACGGCAAAAATTATCAGGATAACCAGCGGATAAATATTTATTGATCTGGTTTTACCAACAACTCCGACGATGCTTCTTGGATGGCTTTTCATTTCTCATTTCCCCCAGAACTTTCGAGCAGCTTTATGTTTTATGACCAAAAACCGGCTTTTGGATAAAACCGGCTATAAACATTGACTACAAACCACCTCTTGATTACAGCTAAATCTTCCCGTTAAAAAATACAATTTAATAAGTAAGTTTAAGGGTCACCATCGCCTGATTGTCCCGGTATTCGTTTGCCGCTATATTGGAATCTTTCCGCCAATACTTATAAGAGCACCCCAAGGTCAGCCATTCCTGTATGTTGTAATCCAGTGCGGCTATACCGATATAATTATCGTCTTCTCTACCGTTGCCTGCGGGCAGATTATATTCATTTTTGCTGTATTGTCCGCCAATAGTCAAAACAAACTTGGACAAAATGGTTTGCCTTAAAGTCAGCCCGACGCCGGTATCATCGAAGTATTCATTTGTTCCCGCATTAGTATCCCGTACTGCCCGATCAATGGTCAAGATAATGGCGGTCGTTGTAATAGGTTTATAGGTAATGGATGTGGAGGCAACCCAAGTATCATTGTCATCGCGTCTTGTCGCCTGAGTCGCATCGGTAAATTCGTTTTGATATTTTTTCCACTGATAACCGAAGTTCAACTCACCGTTTATTTTGGCGGAAGGATCCCACGTCAAACCGGCGTTGACCCGATGGTAATCAAAATCAGAATTGTACTCCTTTGTCAGACCATTGTAAAATGAATCATATTTTCTGTCTCCGTAGTAATAGCGGACAAATCCCCAGGTGCGGGAAAGAATCCTTGTCTCCAGTCCCACCCCGAATTCGTGATTAAGATAATCCTGCGTATAATCGAGAATATCTCTGTAATCCTGTCTGTAAAAATTGTAGTAGAAAAGAACTTTGAAAGCGTTGGCAAAGTTATAGCCGGCCTTGCTTTTTAAATCGTCTGTCCAGCGTTTGGTTACCCGCCCCAGAGCATACTGATCAGCGCTGCCGTAAGGGTCTTCGGTGGTCATCCAGGTATTGCCGATACCAACAATCAGGCCTCCCGGCGATTCGTAGCTGCCGTCGAACAATACTTTCTGGCTTTTCCAGTTATTATCGGTGTTTTTATCATAAAAAGCCCAGTCGCCCTGGTAACCGAGATTAATGCGGCCTCTTTCCGGAATGTTATAGTTCAGCATCAGACCGGGCATAACATGATAAATCCAGTCGCGTTCTTTTTTATTGAGGGTGTCATCAGAGCCGTTTTTCAGGTAAATATTGCTGTCATATATTGCCTGGGAAGTCAGGTTGGGAATTATCTGCAAATTGCCGAATTTGATGTTTCCTGTTTGAGCGAACAGACAATGAGGAGCGGCAAACAGCAATAAGAAAAAGATGACGGAAATTTTCTTTAAAATATTCACTTTCTTCGTCTCCTTATCTTTTTTAATGATAATTTTTAAAATCCGCTGGAACGTTGAGCTTTACTCGCTCTTTCGAATAAAGAGCCGGCAAATATATCTTTTAACTTATTGACAACACTACCGGTTTTAGTTTAACTAAATAAAAATTGAAGTCAAGAAATTTTTGCTATATATTTTTTTAAAAAAATGATGCCCTCAACCAAATAATATTTCCGCTGGAAAGACTATTGATATGAAAATAGGAAAGTATGATTTGAATGATTATTTGACCATAGTCATTCCGGCACTCAATGAGGCTTTGACCATCACCGATGTAATTAACCAGTCTAAAGTTTTTTCCAATGATATTATAGTAATAGAGGGTAACTCCACGGACGGTACTGCTGATGTGGCCCGCCGGGCCGGGGCAAAAGTAATTAAAGATCATGGCCGGGGTAAAGGAGAAGCCATACGAACCGTAATTTCTCATCTGGCGAAAGAGATAACAGTATTTATTGATGCCGATGGTTCCCATGATCCCCAGGACATACCGGCCCTTGTTTCTCCTATTATTGAAGATCAGGCCGATCATGTCTCCGCTTCCCGGCTCATCGGCGGCTCCAGCGAGTTGCATGGCGGGTTTGATGAATGTTTCCGGTTGATGGGCAGTTCTTTCATCACGGCCTGCATCAACAACCGCTTTGGCGTGCGGCTTTCCGAAAGTCAGAATGGTTTCAGAGCAATTCGGACAAAAGTTCTCCAAGAACTTGACTTGCGGGAAGACATTACAACCATTGAACAAGAGATGATTATTAAAACCCTGAAGAACGGATTCCGGATGGCGGAAGTGCCTTCTCATGAGCACAAAAGAAAGGCAGGATATTCCAAAATCAGCATCCGCAAAGTGGCCTTTCGTTATGTCTACAGCATGATAAAATATATTTATTTCTGACGGCGATTAAAATCTTCCCTGAGCCCTCTCGAAAAAAATTGAGGATGGAAGTGATTAAAGCTTTATAGAAGCCAAAAGGCGCAGCGGATAAAACATCATGGCCAAAATTTTACTTTTCAATCCGGCTGACCCGCAGGGGCGTGGTTTCACCCGGGAAGGCCGCTGTACACAAAGGGCCGATTTCTGGAGCACGGTGTGGCCCCCGTTGTCTTTGGCCACAGCCGCCGCCCTGCTCGAAAAGGATGCGCATGAAGTTTGGGTCACTGATTTTGCGGCAAAACTTCCGGTGAGAAAATCCCTCGCCGAAGCTATCAAAACCATGAGACCGGATTTTACCATCTGGCCGACCACTACGGAAACGCTGTCCTTTGATCTCAGTATAGCTAAGCTGATTAAAAATAATTATTCTTCAGCCGTGACCGCTGTTTTTGGCACCCATGTAAGTGTTCACCCCGACCAGGCATTAACCAATCCTTATATTGACGTGGTGATTCGTCGCGAACCGGAAGGTATTATCCGGGAATTATGCCGGAGCACTCCAGGGAAATGGGAGGGTGTTGACGGCATCTCCTACCGCCATCAGGCCAGCGGAGAGATTCGTCACAATGAAGACGCACCCTTTCTCGAACCGGAGAAAATTCCTGCTCCGGCCTGGCACTTACTTAACCTCGAAGGCTACCGGCTGCCTTTAAAAAGCAGAAATTTCCTCATTGTGGCCCCTATCCGTGGCTGCCCTTATGCATGCAATTTCTGTACGGCGGAAATTTATTACGGTCAGAAGCCCCGTTATCGCCCATTGGAGCAGGTCATCGATGAAATTGCCGGTGGCGTGTTGCGTTATGGTATAAGAGATTTCTTTGTCTGGGCGGATACTTTCACGATTAATCGGGACTATGTGCAGAATTTCTGCCGGGCGCTTATTGACCGCCGGCTTTCCATCGCGTGGACCTGCAACAGTCGCGTTGATACGCTGGACAACGAAACTCTGGCTCTGATGAAAAAAGCTGGTCTCTGGATGATCAGCTTTGGGATAGAATCGGGCAACAACGGGATCTTGGCGGCAACCGGAAAAAGGATCACTTCAGAGCAATCACGGCAGGCAGTAGTAATGGCCAATAAAGTGGGTGTTAAAACTGCCGGACATTTCATGTTCGGCTTACCGGGGGAGACGTCGAAAACTATGGAAGAAACACTGAATCTTGCCCTGTCGCTACCTCTGAATATCGCCCAGTTCTATGCGGCGACGCCTTTTCCCGGCACGCGACTTTATGCTGAGGCTACAGGGCAAGGCTGGCTTCAGCCCAACTCCCTCATGTCCCAGTCCAAAGCCGTGATAGAATTTCCGGATCTGTCGGCCCATGATATTAATTCTTATTTGCGTTTCGCTTATAAAAAGTTCTATCGGCGTCCGCACATAATATATGGTATATTGTCCATGCTTGATCTAAGGGCGCAAATTCAATCTCTTTTCCGGAGGTATCAATTCCGGGGAGGCAAGGCTCCATGTCCCAACTCATTTTAGGAATCTGGGATGGCCACGATTCCGGTGCCGCCCTGCTGCAGGGCGGCAAAATAATTTGTGCAATCAACGAGGAAAGATTGACCAGACGCAAACTGGAAATAGCCTTTCCCTGCCATTCCATCCAATCCTGCCTGCAATTCGCGGGCATTCTTCCGGCAGACATTTCTCGAATTGCGGCATCGACAACCGATCCGGCCAAAACCTTGACTCGTCTGTTCCCGTCCTTAAAGGAAGAATACTACCTGATCCGGCGCAGAAAAAAAATCCCCCGTCCCCTGGATCCTCTAAGAAAAGCATTCAAATATCGATTTACCGAAATCTCACCCAATCATCTGAGTGTTAAACTGAGCCGCTCATGCATCAACAGACAACTAAGGTCGTTGGGTTTTCACAAATATGATTTGAGCATGGTCGACCATCATGAGGCTCATGCCGTGGCTGCCGCCTGTTCCTGCGGGTTTCCGGAAGCGCTGGTTGTCACCCTCGACGGTGTCGGCGATGGACTGTGCGGCTCCGTCCGGGCTTTGCAGGATGGTCAACTATCGCTTTTGCAGAAATTTCCCGCCGCTGCTTCACCGGGAATATTTTTCGAGCATGTTACCAATCTTTTAAACATGAGAGAGCTTGAAGACGAAGGCAAGGTGATGGCGCTCGCCAATTACGCCTACCCTGTGCCGGATGCGGAAAATCCCCTGCTGGATGTTCTTAAAGCTCGGGATGGCCGGATTATCTCCGCCTATAGCTCGACCGCACAGCTGAAAAAACTGAAAACAATGCTCTGGAATTTTCCTTCCGAACAGTTTGCCTTTATGGCTCAGCGCACGCTGGAGAAAACAGTTATTGACCTTGTCGGCTACTATCTGCAAAAAACCGGTCTGCGCCGTATTGCCGCTGCCGGCGGAGTTTTTTCCAACATCAAAATGAACATGGCCCTGGCGAATCTTCCGCAAACAGAACGCATTTATGTCTTTCCGCACATGGGTGACGGCGGACTGGCCATCGGAGCGGCCATGACGGCCAACCGCAAGCAATGCGAAATTGTGCATTATGATTTGAACGATCTTTATCTGGGGCCGGCCTTCACAAATAAGGAAATTACTGCCGCCATTGCCGGCGAGAAGGGCATAAAAATACTGCCGAGGGAAAATTCGCATCAGAAGGCCGCCGAGCTAATCCTGAAGGGAGAGGTGATTCTCTGGTTCCGCGGCCGCATGGAAGCGGGGCCGCGGGCACTGGGCAACCGTAGTATTCTGGCCCGGCCGGATGACCGCAGCATCAAAGACAGATTGAACCTGATTTTAAAAAAGAGAGTATGGTATCAACCTTTTTGTCCCAGTATCCTGGTGGAGGATGCCGATGAATTGCTGGAATTAGACGGGCAGCAAATCGGCGATAATCCGTTTATGACCATGGCTTACCGGGTCCGCCAAGAGCACCAGCACTTTCTGGAAGGTGTAATCAATATTGACGGCACCTGCCGTCCCCATTTTGTCCGGCAGGAAAATCCTGCTTACCGGAATTTGCTGCTGAACATTAAAAGGCAACTGGGGTGGGGTGTCGTCTTAAATACGAGCTTTAATATTCATGGGGAACCACTGGTCTGTTCACCCGCCGAAGCGGTTAAAATGATGAAGCAGAGCGGCATCGGCTATCTTTTTATGGAGGATATGATCATTGAAAACCAGCATTTTGCGCACCTTTAAAAATTTTCATCACCCGGTTGTGCTGCTTTTTCTTTATCTGTTGCTTATCGGTATAATACTCTATACCATTGACTACTGCCCTCCAGGGACAATCGAGAAACTGCTGATCAAAAGTATCCCGTGGGCGCTGCTGGCCAATATGGTCATGATAATTATTGGTCTTGTCGTTTGCCGGGCAGAGATAGCTGCATTTTCCCGCAGACTTTTCGGATCTTCCTTCCGGAAAATTAACTATCAGGGTGTTTTGCTTATCCTGATTATGATCTTCACGTTTGTCATGTCTTCCTTTATCGCCCCCCGCACACACCGGATTTATTTTGATGAGGATATTTACGCCAATGTCGGTCAGAACATCGCTCTTACCCAGCAGGCCGCCCTCTGCAATTACGGCGAATTTGTCCACGGTGAATACCAACCTCACTGGCTTTCTTACAATAAAGAGCCAAACGGCTGGCCTTTTCTGATCAGCCTGGTATTTCAACTATTTGGCACAAATGAATTATATACATTTTTTTTAAACAATTTATTGCTTACGGCCGCTGTCGGCTTTGTTTTCCTTCTTACCTGCGCAATAACCGGTGCCTTCCTGCCCGCAATTTTGGCGGCACTAACCTATTCCCTCATTCCGCATAATTTGCTCTGGGCCAACACGGCGGCCGCAGAGCCGGCGGCGGCATTCTTTGCGCTGGTCTGTGTTTTCTGTCTGATCATTTATTTAAAAACAAACCAGTGGCGCCATTTATATCTCCTGGCGGTGATTCTTCCCCTGGCCAGCCAGATGCGCCCTGAATCAATTTTGATTGTGCCGCTGACCTTGCTGGGACTGGTGCTGATCCGGCCGGATAATCTGCGGCGCCGGCAATTATGGGGTGCAGGAATTATCACCATCATCTTTCTTCTGCCGCTGCTGCTGCACTTCTATGCCGTAAGCGGCCAGTCCTGGGGCGCCGCCGGCGCAAAGTTCTCACTCGATTTCTTTTACAACAATATTACAGTCAACGGCTGGTATTATCTGAACAATGAGAAATTTCCGGCACTGGTCACTATCTTTGCCTTCTTGGGACTTTGCTTTGCACAATGTCCAGCGAGATGGAAAATAATCCTTCTGCTCTGGATTGTGATTTTCTGGGGAATATTTCTCTTTTTTTATGCGGGCAGCTATCGCTACGGCGCTGACGTACGCTTTGCCGTGGTGTCTTTTGCCCCACTGGCCATTCTGGCCGGTCTGGGTATGGACTGGCTACAAAATAAACTGCAGCCGCTGATTTCCGGGACAAACGCAACCATGATCATCATCATCATCCTGCTTGTCAGCTGGCTCAAGTTCCTGCCCCTGATTCGCTTAGTCGGACAGGAAGCATGGGAGGCCAGAGCCGATCATCAGCTGGCGGGCGAGTTTCTTCGAAAAATTCCGGACAGGTCCATCGTCGTCAGTCATATTCCCACCATGCTTTTACTTTGGGGGCAAAGCGCAGTGAGTGTCCATGGCTCGCTGAATGATGAAAGCTTCATGCGGCATTTGGTGGACAAATACGAGGGAGGCGTTTACTTTCACCATAATTACTGGTGCAACACTTCCTCCGACGCCAACGCCAGGGTGTGCCGCGAAGTAAGACAAAATTATAATCTGGAAAAAATTGTGGCCGACAGCAGCACAGGTCGCTTATTCGGTTTATACCGGATAAGGATTAAAGAGGAAGGAAAAAAGTGATGGATAGAAAGTGGCTGTCACTTCCTTGAATGATTGTTTTTTCTTTTCCTTGTCACTTCGACTTTTCCTTGTCACTTCGAACGCAGTGAGAAGTCTTAAAGATTTCTCACCAACCGGAGGCGGGATTCGGAATGACACACTTTGCAAGTGGGTAAAGCATTATCTATGGTTTTTACCAATAGCTATTTTGTATACCTATTGACTAACTGGAACAACAAGGTGATTTATGTCGGTATAACTAATGATCTGTTGCGCCGTATTTATGAACACAAAAACAAGCTGGTTGCAGGTTTTACCGCCAAATACAATCTATCTAAATTAGTTTATTTTGAAGAAACCAATGATGTTGTTGCGGCGATTGCCAGAGAAAAAGAAATTAAGAAATGGCGCAGAGCGAAAAAAGATAGATTGGTAGAAATGATGAACCCAGAATGGAGGGATTTGAGCGGAAAATTATAAGATTCCTCCCCCGCCGAAGGCGGGTTTCGGAATGACATGCCTATTTTGAATCATTAAGTTGTTTTTCCTCTCGTCCATTTCTTGGTACGTCGACTTTTCCTTGTCACTTCGAACGCAGTGAGAAGTCTTAAAGATTTCCCTTCCGCCGGCGGGGAATATAAATAATCACTAAAACCAAGGTCATAACAGCACAGACGATCAGAAAAAACTTGAAATAAAAAGGATTATCTTCGACACGGACAGTTCCGTCAATCAACTGAGAATAATGTTTCCCGTTTGTCTCATGCCAGACCAATACCCAATAGTCGTTTTTCGCACCGGCGTTTTGATCAATGTGCAGAGGGATCTTGATCTTTTGCTCTTCACCCGCTTTTAACCGAAAAACTTTTTCCGGCTCGCTGACGGTTAAGCCGTCAGCCAGGAAGAAAATGATCACCGGTTCCAAAGTTTGCTCTCCATTATTTTTAAGAGTTAATGCAAACTTGCCGCGGGGATGCCAGAAACTTCTGCGGTTGAAATACGGCGATTCCACAGTGGTGCCGAGGGGATCGGAACCATTTTTAATACTTTCCGTTCCCAACTTAACCGAGGAAAAATGATAGGCGCGGCGCAGCTGAACATTTTGATCGGCAAAGTCCAGGCGGGTAGCCATAGTATAAACACCAGGCAGCAGATCTCTAGTATCAAAATCACACCTGTAATGCACAAAGTTGCCTTGCGAAAGATCGCCCAGCGAGTCTCCGCGATTTGTTTTACCGGCCAGAAAAGTTGTGACTGTCAGGTGGCGGGCCTTATTATTGCCCATGTTGCGAATTTCATAGGCAACCGACAATGCTTTTTCTGACTGCACAATAGACGGTTGAACAATCATGCTGTTCATTTGGCCCCCTGCTTTAGCAGGGAGGTAAATAATCAGAATTAGAAAAACGATCAAAACCAATATCTTGTCGCAACAAACTATGTTTCTCTTTGCGATCATTCAACAGCCTCCCGGGCATGCTTGGCATCCTGATAAAAATTTTTCACATAGGCGGTAATTTCTGCGGCCTTTTCTTTACTCCGGTTCAGTTGCCGTGCTTTCTGGAAATGCCAGCAGGCTTTTGTCCAGGCAATATCATGACGGACGGGATCATACTCCAATGTCTTGGACCTCAGCGTCCAGTATTTACCCATATCCAGATGATTCTGAGGAGTTGCCGCCCCCTCTCCATTGAAATAAGCGGCCCGTTCCATGCATAGATCAGCAGCCGGCAACCATTTGGTATAATATTCTTTGACATACCACAGATAAGAGTACTCCCAGCCCAGTCTTATATGATAATCGGCGGTAAAGGGATTTAAACGAATTGTTTCCTCCAGTGTCTTGATAATCAGAGAATTGTCTGCCGGACGTTTATCGGTATCCATTGCCGTTATTTTTTTATCTCTTTCGACCATTAAGGCCGTGGCGAGTTTAAACCTCGATTCGGCGTTGCCTTTATCCCAGTTCATGGCCGCAAGAATAGAGGAAACAGGAGGATGCTGATCGAGTTTCAAAGGCGGAGTCTGGACAGTATTGCAGTAAGCCTCGGCCACAAAATGGCGAATTACCTCCATGCCGCTCCATAATATCATAATGCCCGCAACAAAAATGATCAGCACTGCTTTAGTCTGCAGGGGCATCCGGACAATCCCTTCATTTTTTTTATCTTTTTCTGCCGATAATGCCCGATAGCCGATGACGATAACAGCAATAAGAAGTATCATGTTGGCGGGGATGTGTAAGTTGAAATCCGATAAAGAATGAATACCCAGGGAAATCATGACTATTAAGGGTGCAATACCCAGGCAGACGGCAAAAGTATCCTGTGCATGTTTCCATTTCTTTAGCATTCTTATCAGATAATACCCTAGGCCGCCGAGAAGCAATATAAACCCCACAATACCGCCTTCCGCAAGGATTTGCACCCAATCGTTGTGAGCATGATTAACAAAACCTCCCGGATGCAAAAGACCCTGATATCTTGGAAATAGATAGGGGAAATTTCCTATGCCGATTCCGAACAGATGGTAGTCATCGAAAATGTTCATAGTCTTTTCCACCAGATCGGCTCGGTTGAGGAAATCCCTTCCGAATAAACGAAACCGGTCGACTGTCGGATCTATACCGGCGGAGATTGCATAGAAAGCGGTGAGTACCAAGAAAGGAATCAATATATACAGACCAGGCCGCCTGTACTTTTTTATGCCGGTAAAGAAAATACCCATGACAACCAGCGCCATACTCAGAGATATGATGCCACCGCGAGAACCAGATAAAAATAAACCCAGCCCCATAATTGCACCACTGAAAACAACCAGAAATATTTTTGCGTATAGTTGTTCCTCGGAGAATAGATAGGCAATTTTCGCTTTGATGTTTTGCCGGTCAGATTTATTGCGGGACTGTCTTTTACTGTGGCGATCATAGAGCGCTATGCCGTAAGCTATGGAAAGAATTACACCCATTTCCATAAAACCGGCAAAATGATTGCAGTTGGGGTAAGTGCCCGACGGGAATCCGAGACCTTGGACTATTTTTTTATACCACCAGATATGTTCATGGCCGGAGTAGGTTTGAATAATGCCATACAAAGACTCGAAGCAGCCAAGAATCAAAATGACAATGACGGCGGTTTCAATTCTTTTTCGATAATTTAATGTATGCAGAAAACTCCAGAGAAAAATACCATAGACGATCCAACGCACCAGCGACATCCGCACAGGGTAAATATAAGAAGCTATTGTAAACCATAAATCATTTACAGTTAACTCCGGTGTTGCCGCCGCCGGCAATGATTTCTCGCCAACTACCCGGGCTGTTAGCGAAATATCTGTCAATAATGATGCAGACACTGGAATAATTTGCAGGAAAAGATAGACAGTAAATCCCAGGAAAAGAGGAAGCAAAGGATTTTCTTGCCACCGGAGCTGCCATGCTCCTGTAACATTATTTTTATTGATGCTTGCTTTCAGGGTGAGCAAACCGGCAATGAGGATAAGAATAAAAACTATTGAATAGGCAAAGGGATAAGATGATCCGAACAGCAGCGGCGAAATCACAATAACCGATAAACAAAGGATGAAAGCGGCTCTGTTCACTCAAAGCTCCCCATAATTAATAATAACATTTGATTCCAATCGCCATTTTACTTAACTCTTTACCTAAAGGGGGATTTGTTTTCTGCTCCTTCAGCTTTAATTCCCATTTCCAGGCCGTGTCAATGATGAATTCCAGATCGTCATAACGTGGTTGCCAGCCGGTTAACTGGCGCAGTTTGGTGATGTCGGCGACTAATTCTATGGTGTCACCCGCCCGCCTGCCTGTTTCCTGCACTTTAAAGTCAACACCCGTTACCTTCCTGGCGGCAGCTACCACTTCTCTGACCGAGAAACCGTGGCCGTATCCGCAGTTCATGATCTCCGTTTGGCCTGTTTTCATCAAGTGGTTTAATGCCAGCAAATGTGCTTGCGCCAGATCATCAACATGAATGTAGTCCCGAATGCAGGTTCCATCGGGCGTCGGATAATCCGTGCCGTAAATGAGCAGTTCCGGAAATTCGCCGTGCGCAGTTTTCAGCGCACGCGTAATAAGATGGGTTGATTCCTTGTATGCTTGGCCAATGCGGCTTTCCGGGTCAGCACCGGCAACATTAAAATAACGCAGGGCAATATAGCGCAGGTCTGATGATTGGTTAATGTCCGCAAGAATCTGCTCCATGGCGGCTTTGGATGCGCCATAGGGATTGATGGGGTTTAATGGCGCTGATTCTTTGACAGGTATTTTTTTGGGATTTCCATACACAGCAGCCGTTGAGGAATAGATGAAATATTGTACATCGTTCTTGAGCATTGCCTCGAGAAGGTTGATCGAATTAATTACATTGTTCCGGTAATAAAGCAGCGGCTTGCGGACGGATTCTTCCACCTGGATGGAAGCCGCAAAATGAATGACGGCATCAGGCTTGAATTCTTTCAGTGTATCGTTAAGCAATTCTTCATCTTCCAGATCTCCCTGCACAAGACGTCCGTGAAGAATAGCCCATTCATGACCTGTGGACAGGTTATCGTAAACAACGATGTCGTGCCCTCTTTCACCGAACGCCTTTACGGCATGACTCCCGATATAACCGGCTCCACCGGTTATCAATAATTTCATCGCATGTCCTCCCGGCATAAAATCACGGGTATAAACCCCAGGTCATGTCCTGTCCCTTAATTTCGCCCTAAGGGGCGGGGTATGATACCCATGCTTAGGCAGGATAGTTCGATCTGCAACTTTCAGCGCACCTATCGTGACCTTTAGGTTATTCGTTTCTGAAATTTGAGTCTCACAATAATTTTTTCTTACCTGCTTGTTTATATTTCTGGATTCAGCGGATCATCCATCATTTTTGATTTTTTATATTTTTAAAAATATCCGGTGAATGTCAAGCGTTTATTTATTCCGCAACGGTAAACACATCTGCAAATCCGTCTTGTCTCAAAACATCCGAGAACTTGGCGGCACTGTCAAGAGTCTGACATTTTCCCACCCTTACCCGGTAGAACACTTCATCGCCTCGTTCATAAATCATCATATGCACGTTCTGATATTTTTTATCGAGTTTCGCCAGAAGTCTGTCCGCATTTTTCTTATCAATGAACGCGCCCACCTGGAATGTAAAATTGCCGGAATAATAATCTACAGGAACAATCTTGCCTGAACCCGGTTCAATCTCTTTGCCCAGAGCAATGATTTCTACTTTTGCTGTTCCGGGACCTACGACACCGATTCGCTTCGCGGCTGCATAGGATAAATCAATGATTCTACCCTGCACAAACGGGCCTCGATCGTTGATTCTGACGTGTGTTTCCCGGTCGTTATCCAGATTTATCACTCTGACATGCGTCCCCAGGGGAAGCGTTTTATGAGCCGCGGTCATATCATACATGTCGTATATCTCTCCATTGGATGTTTGTTTGCCATGGAAATCTTTCCCGTACCATGATGCCAATCCGCGTTCGCGAAAATCTTTCGCGTGAGGAACAGGCTGATACCATTCGCCATTGACTTTATAGGGTTTCGGATATCCCGCTATGTAGGACGGTCTGGAAGCACAACTGCTCAAGAAGAAAAGAATCAAAATCCATAAGAGCATAAGTATGACGCAGGTTGATTTCTTTTCAAATTTCATAAGATTTCTTTTTCGATATTCTTTTCTTTGAATATATAAGAGTGTTCAATTTCTATGTCAAATATTTTAAGATCAAGCATTGCATATACAATGTTGTAAGAATTTTAAATGAGAAAAAAACTGGTGATCAAAATTTATTCTGTTCTATTGTCATAATCGAAAAAAAGCTTTTACATTTTAGATATTTATGATATATAAATCCGCAGATTAAAATTCAACTTTTTTTTTCTATTTATTTAGAAAAGCAAAAGGAGAACGGACAATGAAAAAAATCACTGTTTTTTTAGTTTATATTTTTTTAATGGCTTCATTTTCCACGGTGCATGCTGAAAATAAAGAAGGCGCTTTTTCGTTAACTCCCTTTTGGGGAGTTTCTTTTTTTGAAAAAAATCAGTCGATCCATAAAAATTCAAATTGGGGCACGTACGGTCTGCGAGGCGGATATAATTTTACGAAAAATTTTTCAGTGGAGGGCTTCTTAAGTTATACACAGGTAGAACTTGAAACTCCCGTTTGGTACAATTATCCCTGGCAAGATATATATCGTTACGGTATTGGGGGTCTGTATCATTTTATGCCGGATGGCCGTTTTGTCCCTTATGTAGCTTTAGGTCTCGGCGGAATTTATTACAGTAAGGGACTTAATGCTTACAATGATCCTGAGTTTTATGAAAAATACGAATCAAACAGATTCGCCGTCGATTATGGCGCCGGCTTGAAAATTTTTCTAACGGAAAATATTGCCCTGCAGACCGATATCCGACATGCTCTTTCCCTGAATAGCCGGCAGGATAACCCCCACCATATTCATAATGATTTACTCATTTCTTTTGGAATGAATTTTAATTTTGGAGGCGGCAAAAAAGAGGAACCGCCGCCGCCACCTGAAGTCGAAGAAAGTCCTGTTCCCGTTGATAAAAGTGTTGACTTCGACGGGGATGGCGTTCCTGATTATTTGGATAAGTGTCCCCACACTCCCAAGGGCATGACCGTAAATAACGAAGGCTGCCTGCCCGACTCCGATGATGATGGCGTTCTCGATTACGAGGACCGTTGCCAAGGGACTCCATCAGGCGCTAAAGTTGACAAAGACGGTTGTCCTGCGGATTCTGATTTTGACGGTATTTCCGACTACAAGGACATGTGCCCCCATACGCCTGAAGGCACACTCGTAGGCGACGACGGCTGCCCGCTCAAAAAGCGATCCATGTTGCTTAAAATAGAATTTGATTCCAATAAATCAAATATCAAGAAAAAATATCGCAAAGAGATAATGAAAGTGGCTTCCTTTATGAAGAAGAATCCAAAGGTAAATGCGATTATTGTCGGCCATACAGACAGCACCGGAAACCGCCAGGCTAACATCAGGCTATCCCGCGACCGCGCCAACAGTGTTCGCACATACCTGATTCACAACTTCGGTATCAGGGGATCCCGCATCAAAGCATTAGGTTATGGCCCTGACAGACCGGTTGCCAGCAACAAGACAAAAGAAGGCAGGATGAAAAACCGCAGAGTTGTGGCATCTTTCGAAGGACCTGGAACAAAAAAATAATTGTTTTTAAACATATAAAATTAAGACCACCTGCCCCTATTCCGGACACGTGGTCTTAATTTTTCCAATGTTGGTTTCAAAAAATTATTTTCTTTCATTTTGATAATGATTGATTAATTTGAAATAGGTTGATGATTTTAAAAATGCCGATTATCACAATTTACAAAGTTAAATGAAAAAAAGCACAGCAACAGCAGAGCAATCTTTCAAGCCATTTTATTTTTTTCGAAATCCTCATTTCCAGTCCATCAAAAAACTCGATGCCCTGATTCGGCGCTGCGCGGCGACGCTGAACGAGAAGCAGCTCGAGGCGGTCCGCTCGGCCCTCCAGCACAGCATCAGCCTGATTTCGGGTGGAGCCGGTTCGGGCAAGAGCTACACCATTTCGGTCATCAACACCATCTGCGAGGAGAGCGACCTGGAGGTCGTGCTCGCCGCGCCGACCGGCAAGGCCGCCAAGCGCCTGGAGGAAGTCAGCGGTCGCAGCGGCACCACCATTCACCGTCTGCTCGGCTATGACGGCAAGGGTTTCTCGCGCAGCAAGGAGAATCCCATCGATGCCGACGTCTTGGTGGTCGACGAGTTTTCGATGGTCGACGTGCCGCTGGCCTGGCACCTGTTCGAGGCGGTCGATTTGTCGCGGACCACGGTGCTGCTGGTCGGGGACCACAACCAGCTTCCGCCGGTGGGACCCGGAAACATACTGCGCGATCTGATCCAGACACGCGCCATCCCCACGGTCATCCTCGACAAGGTCGTGCGCCAGGCTGGCGTCCTCAAGGAGAACTGCACCGCCGTTCTTAAGGGCGAGGTGCGCAAGACCAGCGAGGCGTCGGTATCCGGATGCCGGGATTGGTACCTGGTAGATCAGTTCACCGATCCGATGGCTGCACGCTCGTTCCTGCTGGAGCTGTTTCAGGAGCGGCTCGACACCCTGGGATTCGACATCATCAAGGACGTGCAGGTGCTGACGCCGACCCACAAGGGACCGCTCGGCACCAAGGAACTGAACGAGGAACTGCAGCGGCTCATCCAGCGCAAGCTCTGGAACACCGAGGTGCCGCCGGTCGCCATGGGCCGCCGCGCCCCGTTTCTCAAGCACGACAAGGTCATCCAGACCCGGAACAACTACGATCTGAACGTGATGAACGGGGCCATCGGCTATGTGGTCGATGTCCTCGCGAACGGCACCCTGGTCATCGACTTCGACGGCATGCCGGTGGAGCTGGAGAAGGGTTCGCCCGACCTGCAGGATCTGCAGCTCGCCTATGCGCTCACCATCCACAAAACCCAGGGTTCCGAGTTCCCCTGCGCCGTCGTGGTGATCCACAAGGCGCATTCCTTCATGCATCACCGCAACCTGCTCTACACCGGGGTGACCCGCGCCCGGCGCACCGCCATTGTCCTGGGCGACCATTGGGGCATCCAGAACTGCGCCAAGCGTTGCCAGGTGGATGACCGCCGGACCTTCCTGCCCCTGTTTCTGGACGCCGCCCAGCACGCGGATGCCGATTCCGCCCGTGTCGCGGAGGCCGAATGAGCATGGGCGGAACGGATAACGTCAGGGAGTATTACCGGCTCGTCACCGAGATGGACATCGGTGACGTGGCCCGGGAACTCCTGCCGGGACGGATCACCCAGGAAACCGGTCAGCGTTTGATGTGCGACTGCCCCAACCATCAGAGCCAGTCGCGCCTGGCGCTGCACGTGATGCTCGACAAGCAGGGCTGGTACTGCTTCGGCTGCGGAGTCGGCGGTGACGTGCTGCAACTCGTGGAGTTCATTCAGACGGGCTCGGTCACCGCCGGGCAATCCGGTCCGATGCCGGACAGCCACCGTCAGGCCCGGGACTATCTCGCCAAGAAGGCGGGCTTGCCGCCGCTGTCGCGCTATGGCCTCAGCCAGGAGCGTCTCGCCCAGACGGAGGCCGACCGCGCCTTCGAACTGCGGGTCAAGGACGCGCTGACCTCGCTGGCCAGGCTTTACCACGCCAGACTCAAAGAGTCGCCGGAGGTCCTCGACTGGCTGAAATCCAAATACGCCCTGAGCGAGGAGACCATCGACGATCTCCTGATCGGCTACGCGGACAACGCGTCCGGCGCGGTCGCCCAACTGACCGGGGGTGAGGACGGTTTCTCCAAACGGGAGCTCGCCGCCACCGGCGCTTTCCGTCCCACCAGCCAGGACGGCCTGACGCCATTTTTCGAGCGCCGGATCGTCTTTCCCTACTGGAGCCGTGGCCGGGTGGTGTTCATGATCGGCCGCAAGACGCCGTGGACCCCGGACGTGGGCTGGGAGCAAGG